>Ga0187815_10000042_pt1 | contig 57834 bp, 53 predicted proteins | sample NC_S_5_FD_132962 | JGI IMG/M metagenome (GOLD analysis project Ga0187815, IMG submission 132962) | Wetland sediment microbial communities from Neuse River Estuary, North Carolina, USA - ASW-S_5 | ecosystem: Environmental > Aquatic > Freshwater > Wetlands > Sediment | place: USA: North Carolina... | reverse complement strand
GCCGCGGCTGCCTGGTTCGGGGTCTCCCGGCCAAATTTTCGATGGGATGCCATATTTTCGAAAATTCTGTCTTGCGTCAAAAACTGAATTGATTTTATATGATCCTATATCCGGGGAGAGCGAGATGGCAACAGGACGCCGCGAAAACCATCGGGAAAACGTCGCCGGCCGCGCCAATGTCGAGGATACGCCGGAGCTGCTTGCCTATTACGACGAACTGGAAGGCCTCGATGCCGGCGCGCTCTGGACCGTCGCCAACAAGATCGAGCCGTGGCAGCCGAAGTCGTCGTCCGTCCCCGTGCTGTGGCGCTATGAGGACCTGCGCCAGCATGTGCTGCGCTCGGTCGAACTGGTGTCGCCGGAAAAGGCCGGCCGCCGCGTCATCTATCTCAACAATCCCGGACGCCGCGAACACGCCGCCGCCGTCGGCTGGCTCTATTCCGGCCTGCAGGTGATGCATCCTGGCGAAGTCGCTTCCGCGCACGCTCACTCGGCCTCGGCGCTGCGCTTCATCATGGAAGGCGAGGGCGCCTACACCATTGTCGACGGCCACAAGCTGACGTTGGGGGCCAACGATTTTGTGCTGACGCCGAACGGCACCTGGCACGAGCATGGCGTTTCCAGCGACGGCACGCCCTGCATCTGGCAGGACGGCCTCGATATTCCCCTGGTGAATTGCCTCGAAGCCAATTTCTACGCGGTGCATCCCAAGATGCAGCAGGACGTCGGCCATCCCGTCGACGACATGTCGCATGCCTGGGGCGCGCCCGGACTGCGGCCCGCCGGCGCCGAATGGAGCAAGGGGTATTCCCCGCTGCTGAAATACGAATGGGGCCCGACCTACGAAGCGCTTCAGCGTTACGCTAAGGCATCGGCCGGTTCGCTCTATGACGGCCTGCTCATGAACTACGTGAACCCGGTGACCGGCGGGCCGGTCATGCAGACCATCGGTGCCTCCATGCAGATGCTGCGCCCGGGCGAGGCGACGCGCGCGCATCGCCACACCGGCAGCTTCATCTACCAGGTCGCCAAGGGCAGCGGCCGTTCCATCATCGACGGTAAGCGCTTCGACTGGAAGGAGCGCGACATCTTTTGCGTGCCGTCCTGGGCCTGGCACGAGCATGCCAATGCATCGGCCAGCGACGACGCCTGCCTGTTCGCCTTCAACGACCTGCCGGTCATGCATTCGCTCGGCCTCTACCGCGAGGAAGCCTTTGGCGACAACGAGGGGCGGCAGCCGCTCGCTTCCTAGGAAAGAACATGCGTCTCGTTACCTACCGCGTCTCCATCGAAGCCGCCGCGCGCCTTGGCGCTGTCGTCGATGACCTTGTTGTCGACGTCGAGAAGATCGGCGCGCATGCCGGCGTGTCGCTGCCCTCGTCGATGCTCGCGTTTATCGATCTCGGCCCGCCCGGCTCAGCCGCCCTGAAGAAGATCCTGGGCGACTGCAACGGACACTGGCCGGTCGGCGCCGCCGTGCCGCTTACCAACGTAAAACTGCTGGCGCCGATCCCGCGCCCGCGAAAGAACATCTTCGGCATCGGTCTCAACTACGTCGAGCACGTCGCCGAATCGTCGCGCGCGCTGGACACCGCAAAGGATTTGCCGAAGCAACCGGTGATCTTCTCAAAGCCACCGACCAGCGTGATCGGCCCGCACGAGGCGATCGAGCACAACAAGGCGATCACGCAGCAACTCGACTGGGAGGTCGAGCTCGCCGTCGTCATCGGCCGGACCGCGCGGCGCATCAGGGAGGCGGAAGCGCTTGACTATGTCTTCGGCTACAGCGTGATGATCGACGTCAGCGCCCGCGACAATCGCCGCGCCGGCCAGTGGATCTACTCGAAGGGCCAGGACACCTACGCGCCGTTCGGCCCCTGCATCGTTACGTCGGATGAAATCGCCGACCCGCACGCCCTCGATCTCTGGCTGACAGTGAACGGCGTCGAGAAGCAGCGCTCCAACACGCGCCACATGCTGTTCAAGGTGCCGCTGCTGATCTCGGACATTTCGGCCGCGATCACGCTCGAGCCGGGCGACATCATCGCCACCGGCACGCCCGACGGCGTCGGTGCAGGACGCACCCCCCAGGAATGGCTGTGGCCGGGCGATGTCGTCGAAGCGGAAGTGTCGGGGATCGGCCGGCTGCGTCATCCTGTGGTGGCGGTCTGAAGGCAGGCGAGGTCTATCGATGTTGTTCGACATGGATAAGCTGGAAGCGCAGAACCGCTACAAGATACTGGCGTCCACGGTGACGCCACGCCCGATCGCCTGGGTGACGACGCTTTCCGAACAGGGGATCGTCAATGCGGCGCCCTACAGCTTCTTCAATGCGCTGGGACACGAACCCCCGACGCTCGCGCTCGGGCTTCTCGCCGGGAAAGGCCGCTTCAAGGACACCGCGAGCAACATTCTGGCGACCGGCGAGTTCGTGGTGAATCTCGTTTCCGAAGGAAACGCCGAGGCCATGAACGTGACCTGCATCGATGCGCCTCCCGAGATCGACGAATTGGCGTTGGCGGGCCTGACGCCCGCGGCTTCGCACGCCGTGCGCCCGCCGCGCATCGCGGAGTCTCCGGTGTCCTTTGAGTGCCGCGTGCTCACCTCGTTGGTGACGGGACCGCGCCAGACCATCGTCATCGGCCGCATCGTCTGCGCCCATGTCGACGATGCCTTTGTCGAGGACAAGGAGCGCTGCTACATCGACACGCGAGGCCTGCGCCTGATCGGCCGCATGCATGGCAGCGGCTGGTACACCCGTAGCTCGGACCTGTTTCAGATGGACCGGCCGATCTGGGCGGAATGGCAGCGTAACAGCTCCCAAACCCGGCGTGCCCCGGAAGAGGCGCCATGACCGCTGCTGCGACAATCCCGCACCGAAAAACCGGCACTATAATTCTTGATTTCCCGGCAAAGCCTGAACTATGGTGCAGGCCGCTGGGGCATAGGCCGAAGGTTCTAGGCGGGACCTTCCGGTTCGTGCTTGCTGCAGGCCGGCGCTTTTGCGCACAAAAACACGTCACTTTATAAGGGCCTGCGCGCCCGGCGCCGCCGGCATGGCGGACAGGGTTGAACGATAAATAGGAGGGGAAACGAATATGAAGAAGGCATTCTGGCTCGCGGGCATCGCTGCGCTGGCGCTGACGCAGCCTGCGGGCGCGGCCGACACCATCAAGATCGGCTTTGTCTCGACTTTCAGCGGTCCGACCGCTGTGATCGGCAACGACATGCGCAACTCCTTCGAGCTCGCGCTCGACCATCTCGGCCGCAAGATGGGCGGCAAGCCCGTCGAGGTGATCTATGAGGATGACGGCCAGAAGCCCGATGTCGGCAAGCAGAAGACCGAGAAGCTGATCCAGTCCGACAAGGTCGATTTCATCGTCGGTTATATCTGGTCGAACGTGCTGCTGGCCTCGCTGAAGTCGGCCGTCGATTCGAAGACCTTCCTGATCTCGGCCAATGCCGGTCCCTCGCAACTGGCCGGCGAGCTCTGCTCTCCCTACGTCTTCTCGACCTCCTGGCAGAACGACCAGACGCCCCAGGCCATGGGCACCTACATGACGCAGAAGGGCGTCAAGTCGGTGTTTTTGATCGGCCCGAACTATGCGGCGGGCAAGGACATGCTCGCGGGCGTGAAGAGCACCTTCAAGGGCGAGGTCAAGGGCGAGGAATATACGGTTTGGCCGAGCCAGCTCGACTTCTCCGCTGAACTGACGAAGGCGCGCAACTCCGGCGCCGAATCGATCTTCGTGTTCTATCCGGGTGCGGCCGGCGTGCAGTTCCTCAATCAGTACGCGCAGGCCGGCATCAAGCAGCAGATGCCGCTCTACACCGCCTTTACGATCGATGAGACGACCTTGCCGCTGCAGAAAGACAATGCGATCGGCGTTCCCGGCGCACAGGAATGGGTCAATGACCTCCCCAATGAGGAGAACAAGCGCTTCGTGGCCGATTACCGCAAGAAGTATCCGGGTCTGCGCCCGAGCTTCTATGGCGCGCAGTCCTATGACGCCGCGGGTCTGATCAACAGCGCAGTGATCGCCGTCAAGGGCGACACCTCCAAGAAGGACGAGATGAAGGCCGAGATGAAGAAGGCCAACTTCAAGTCCGTGCGCGGTCCGTACAAGTACGGCAACAACCACGTCCCGATCCAGAATTTCTACCTGCAGGACGTGGTCAAGGATGCCGAGGGCCAGCTGGTGCTCAAGACGGTGGCCACCATTGTCAAGGACGATCAGGACCGCTTCCACGACAAGTGCCCGATGAAGTAGGATCGGGTCCTGTCGGCGTGTGGTCTTTCGCGGCGTCAAGCCGCTTGCGTGAGATGATACGCCCAATAACAATGAGCGGCAGTGCCCTCGCGCTGCCGCTGCTTTTTTAGGGCTGCTTATCAGGCTTTGGAGTTCATGCTCGTCGTCGTCGAACAACTGCTCAACGGACTGCAGTTCGGCCTGTTGCTGTTCCTGCTGGCCGCAGGACTGACACTGGTCTTCGGCATCATGGACTTCGTCAACCTCGCCCACGGCTCGCTCTACATGATGGGGGCCTATTTCGCGGCGACCTTTGTGGCCTGGACCGGCAATTTCATTCTCGGCTGCGCCATGGCGCTCGGCGCTACGCTGTTGCTTGGCATTGTCCTGGAATTCGTGGCGCTGCGGCATCTCTACGGCCGCGACCATCTCGACCATGTGCTGGCGACCTTCGGCCTGATCCTGTTCTTCAACGATGCGGTGCGCCTGATCTGGGGACCGGCCGGCCTCGCGCTGCCGCTGCCGGGCTGGCTCACGGTGCCCGTGCAGATATTGCCCGGCGTCTATTACCCGGCCTACCGGCTCTCGATCATCCTGGTCGCGCTGCTGGTTGCGGCGCTGCTCTATGTCGTCGTCATGCGCACGCGCATCGGCATGCTGATCCGGGCCGGGGCCTCCAACCGCGAGATGATCGGCGCGCTCGGCATCAACATCAAACTGCTGTTCACGCTGGTGTTCGGTCTCGGCGCTGCGCTCGCTGGCCTTGCCGGGCTGATGCAGGCGCCGATCCTCACGGTGCAGATCGGCATGGGCGAGAACATCCTGATCCTGGCCTTCGTCATCATCGTGATCGGCGGCATCGGCTCGATCCGCGGCGCCTTCATGGCCGCGATCTTCGTCGGCATGATCGACACGCTCGGCCGCGCCTTCCTGCCCGACCTCTTGCGCAAGGTGCTGAGCTCCACTGCCGCCTCCACCGCGGCGCCTGCACTATCCTCGATGCTGATCTACCTGCTGATGGCGATCGTGCTGGTGGTCAGGCCAGAGGGGCTGTTCCCGGCCGCCAAGCGATGAAGTCCGCCCTCAATCTGCGTAACGTCGTCGCGGCGCTCGTCATCGCGGGCCTCGTGCTGCTGCCGGTCTATTCGGCGCTGACGGGCAAGGTGTTCATCCTGACGATGTTCACCCGCATCGTCATCCTGGCGCTCGCGGCTGCATCCCTCAATCTCATCATGGGCTATGGCGGCATGATGAGTTTTGGCCACGCCGCCTATCTCGGCATCGGCGGCTATGCCGTCGGCATCCTGGCTTTCGAAGGCATCGGCTCCGGTTTCATCCAGTGGCCAGTAGCGCTGATCGCCTCGGCGCTGTTTGCGCTTGTCATCGGCGCGCTGTCCTTGCGCACCCGCGGCGTCTATTTCATCATGATCACGCTCGCCTTTGCGCAGATGGCCTATTACATCGCCTCCTCCCTGTCGCGCTATGGCGCCGACGACGGCCTCACCATCTACAAGCGCAGCAACTTCGGCTCGCTGGTGGATCTCTCCGACCGCACGCAGTTCTATTATGTCTGTCTCGCCTGCCTGCTCGGCGGCCTCTATCTGATCTGGCGCGTCGTCAATTCGCGCTTTGGCCTCGTCGTGCAGGGCGTGCGCTCCAACGAGCAGCGCATGCAGGCGATCGGCTTTCACGCCAACCGCTATCGCCTGGTCTGCTTCGTGATATCTGGCACCATCTGCGGCCTGGCCGGCGCGCTGCTTGCCAACAACACCGATTTCGTCAGTCCCGCCGTGATGTACTGGACCCGCTCCGGCGATTTGATGGTGATGGTGATCCTCGGCGGCATGGGCACGCTGTTCGGCCCGGTGATCGGCGCCATCGTGTTCCTGGTGCTGGAAGAGCTGCTGTCGCAGGTCACCGAATACTGGGCGCTGATCATGGGCCCGCTATTGCTGCTGATCGTGCTGTTCGCGCGCGGCGGCATCATGGGCCTGCTCGGGAGGTTCTCGCGTGGCTGAGCACCTTCTCCGCGTCGAAAAGCTGGTGCGTCGCTTCGGTGGCCTGGTTGCGACCGACAATCTTTCCATGGAGGTGGTAAGGGGCGAGCTGCATGCCATCATCGGCCCCAACGGCGCCGGCAAGACTACGCTGATCAGCCAGCTCACCGGACAATTGATGCCGAATTCCGGCACCATTCATTTCGCCGGGCGGGATATCACGGGGCTGCCACCCTACAGGCGCAGCGGCCTCGGGCTGGCGCGCTCATTCCAGATCACCTCGCTGCTGCGCGATTTCACCGCCGCCGACAATGTCGCGCTCGCCGCGCAAGCCCATGCCGGCCACTCCTACCGCTTCTGGGCCAATGCACAGAAGGAGCGGGCGCTGCGTGAGGCGGCGCATGCTGCGCTGGCGCGCGTCGGTCTCGACAAGCGCGCCAATGTGCCGGTCTCCGAACTCAGCCATGGCGAGCAGCGCGAGCTCGAGCTTGCGGTCGCGCTCGCCACAAAACCGCAATTGCTGCTGCTGGACGAGCCGATGGCCGGCTTGGGGGTCACCGAATCCCAGCGCATGGTGGCGCTGCTGAAGGAGCTGCGCAAAGAAGTCACCATCATGCTGGTCGAGCACGACATGGAGGCGGTGTTCGCGCTCGCCGATCGCATCACCGTGCTGGTCTATGGCGGCGTGATTGCCTGCGGCAAGCCGGACGAGATCCGCAACAACGAGGAAGTCAGACGCGCTTATCTCGGCGACCAGCATGCGGTGACGCGCCATGGCTGATCCCCGAACGGCTGACACGCTTCTTGAGATCGACCGCATCGAGACCTGCTATGGCCTGAGCCAGGTGCTGTTCGGCCTGTCGCTGGCAATCAAGTCGGGCGAGATGATCGCGCTGATGGGCCGCAACGGCATGGGCAAGACGACGACCATCCGCTCCATCATGGGCCTGACTCCGGCACGCGCCGGCGCCATCCGCTTCGCCGGCCAGGACGTACGTAAACTTCCGTCCTACAAGATCGCGCAGCTCGGCATCGGTCTCGTGCCCGAGGGGCGGCAGATCTTCCCGAATCTCACGGTGCGCGAAAATCTTGTCGCCGCCTCCGCCAACCGTCTCGGCGTCAGGGACCCGTGGACGCTGGAAAGAATCTACGCGCTGTTTCCGCGGCTATCCGAACGGTCCACCAATATGGGCGTCACGCTGTCCGGCGGCGAGCAGCAGATGCTCGCCATCGGCCGTGCGCTGATGACCAACCCGATGCTGCTGATCCTCGACGAAGCCACCGAAGGCCTCGCACCGTTGATCCGCGAGGAAATCTGGAGCTGCCTGTCGATGCTGAAAGGGCAAGGCCAGTCCGTGCTGGTGATCGACAAGAACGTCGGCAATCTCGCGAAAATCGCCGACCGCCACTACATGATCGAGCGCGGCCGCACGGTGTGGAGCGGCACTTCGGAGCAGCTGCTGGCCGAGCCCGAGCTGCAGCACCGGTATCTGGGAATTTAAGGTACTCTGTCGGACCGGCATCCGCTGTCGTCCCGGCGAAAGCCGGGACCCATAATCCCAAATGTTCGTGATTGCGGCAGGGCGTCGAACAGCGTCGCCAAAAGATAGATCACGCGGTATGGGCCCCGGCCTTCGCCGGGGCGACCCAACTCAAAACATCTCGAAATATTCGCGGTGCTCCCAGTCCGACACTTCGGCCTGGAAGCGCTCGATCTCGGCGTTCTTGATGTGGACGTAATAGTCCACGAACCCTGCGCCCAGCGCATCGCGGAAGAAGGGATCGTCGTCGAGCGCGAACACCGCCTCGCGCAAGGATTTCGGTAGCAGCGCCGCCTTGGTCTCATAGGGCGTGTCGGCCGACGGGCCGGGATCGAGCTTGCGGTCGACGCCGTCGAGGCCGGAGAGGATCTGCGAGGCCATGTAGAGATAGGGATTGGCCGCAGGCTCGCCGATCCGATTCTCCAGCCGCGTTGCCGCTTCGCCGGGCCCGCCTAGCACGCGGATCATCGCGCCGCGGTTGTCGCGGCCCCAGATCGCGCGGTCGGGCGCCAGCGAATAGGAGCGGTAGCGCTTGTAGCCGTTGATGGTCGGCGTGGTGAACACGGTGGAGGCGCGCGCATGTTCGAGCAGGCCCGCGAGATAGTGCGTGCCGAAGGCGCTGAGCACCTCGCCCTTGTCCTTGGCCATGAACGCATTCTCGCCGGTGGCACGCGAGACCAGCGACTGGTGCAGATGCCAGCCGCTGGCGAAGAGGTTCGGCAGTTTCGGCCGGCACATGAAGGTGGCGTGATAGCCATGCCGCCGCGCGATCTGCTTCACCGCGGATCGGAACAGCACCATGTTGTCGGCGGGCGCGAGGCCCTTGCTCGGCGCGAACGTGAACTCGCACTGGCTCGGCCCGAACTCGACCTCGACCGAGCGCAACGGCAGCCCCAGCGCGAGCACGTCGCGGCGGATGACTTCGAGCGCCGGCTCCATCTGGTCGTAGCGCTGCTCGGTCAGATACTGATAGCCCTGCGAGAGCAGGCTGACAGACGGCGGCGTGCCGGGCTGGCCGGCGTCCTCGGCCGCCGTCCTTGCGTCCTCCAGCTTGAACAGGTGGAATTCGACCTCCAGCCCCGCGACGAAATCGTAGCCGCGCTTGGCGAGCTTCTCGATCACGCCGCGATAGAGGTTGCGCGTTGCGAACGGCACCGGGCGGCCATCGGCGAAATGGAGGTCGCACATCAGCCAGCCCGTGGCGGGCGCCCAAGGTAGCACGCGGAAGGTCAGGGGGTCGGCGACCATCAGCACGTCGGCCGCGCCTTCCATTTCCTTCATGCCGAAGCCGCCGCCGGCGGTGAACACCGGAAACACCGTGCGGTGCGAGGTGTCCTTCGCCAGCATCGTGGTCGTGATGGAGCAGCCGCTTTCCAGCGTCGCCAGCGCATCCGCCGCCACCAGCGTCTTGCCGCGCAAGATGCCGTGCTGGTCCGGGAAGGCGAGGCGGATGACTTCGAGCTTGCGCTCCTCGACGATGCGGGCGAGGCGGCCCGCCGCCTCTTTCTGCTCGGCCGACCACAGGCCGTGGCGCTCGACAAAACTCAACGTAATCCCCCAGAGTTTATTTTTTCGTCATTCCGGGGCGATGCGCTGCATCGAACCCGGAATCTCGAGATTCTCAGGAGCGCAATTGCGCTCCATAGTTCGGCTCTGCGAGCCGCCCCGGAATGACCGTGCCAGAATCATTCCGCCGCCGAAAGCCGCTGCACCTTGCCGGCGATCTCGGATGGCACCGGCGCCGCCCACGGCGCGCCGCGGCGCCGCTTCACGTCGACTTCCATCCAGTAGATTTCCCAGCCCGTGGTCGGCCCGATGCCGTCCATGGTGGCCGGGCCCTGGATCGCGCGGGCATGCGCTTCATCCAGATGCAGCATCGGCTTCTCGCCGCCGGCCGCCTTCTCGATCTCCTGCCGCAGCAGGCGGCGATACTGGATGATCGCCTTGTCGGTCTGGCCGAGATGTTCTTTCGTGCGGTCCTGGATCGCGCCCATCGACTCCACCGCCCACTGGTCGTGCACGTTGATATCAGTGCCCATGCCGGTATAGGTCTCGGTCGCCTGCTCGTGCGGATCGAAGCCGTAATCGTTCATCCTGTTCTTGCGCGACTTGTAGTCGGGCAGCTCATACAGCTCGAGCCGCTGGTCGCGCATCTTCTTCTTGTCGACCGGCTTCGTGTAGCTGGTGAAGATCGCATACCAGTAGCAGTTCTCGTCATCGATCGGCACGTGCCACTGCGTGATCGTCATCTCCGTGCTCATGGGAATGACGAAGGCGTGCGGGAAAAGCTGGTTGGTGACGCGCACATGGGTGTGCTCTTCGTCCAGCTGGCGCAGCGCGATCAGCCGGAGGCCGTATTCGGTGTGCTCGACATTGATAATCGGGCGATCGTACTCGCGCAAAATCTTCGTCATCGGCATGTCGGAGCCGGCGGATGCCCCACGGAACTGCTTTCCATAGGCGCCGGACGTATCCTCGTCCTCGAAGAAGCGGTGCAGGAAGGAGGCGTGCGCCGGATCGATGCCGACCTCCAGTGCCTGCAGCCAGTTGCAATTCATGTGGCCCTTGAACGCGAAGGTGTGGCTGTCGGGCGCGACGAACGCGTCGATCTCCGGAAAGGCGGGCGGGGCGCCTTCGCCGAGATAGGCCCAGAGAATGCCGCCCTTCTCGACCACGGGATAGGAGCGCTGTCTGATGCCTTTGCAAAGCTGCGAGCCCGCGGGCTCCGCCGGCGTCTCGATGCACTGGCCGGTCGCATCGAACAGCCAGCCGTGAAAGGCGCAGCGCAGGCCGCCATGCTCGAGCCTGCCGAAGGCGAGGTCGGCGCCGCGATGCGCGCAGTGACGATCCATCAGGCCGTAGCGGCCCTGCTCGTCGCGGAACAGCACGAGGTTCTCGCCGAGAAGCTTGACCGGCCGCACGGGCCGCGGCCCCTCGAGCTCATCGACCAGCGCCGCGGGCTGCCAGTACATCCGCATCAGCTTGCCGCAGGGGTCTTTCGGCCCGGTGCGCGTGATCAGGTCGTTCTGTTCCTGGCTCATCATGGCGGTGGTCCCTTCGAGCAATGTTCGCTTATTGAACAATTGGGCGAATTATGCCATGTCTGGAATTCGCAGCAAGCGGATTTTTGAACCGTTCGAACCGCGTGATCCTGAAAAGTGGGCACCGGTTTTCCGAAAAGGATCACGCGCAAACAATGAGCGGCCCATGCCAAAGTTGAAACGCGAAGCCGGCGAGGAGCGCGCCACCGATTTTGTCGAGAGCCTCGACCGGGGGCTGCGCCTGTTGCAGGCCTTCGGCAATGCGACCAGCCCGATGACGCTCAGCGACGTCGCCCGCGCCGCCGATCTGCCGCGCGCCACCGCGCGCCGCATCCTGTTCACGCTGGAGCGCGGCGGCTTCGTTGCAAGCGACGGAAAACTGTTCACGCTGACGCCGCATGTGCTGACGCTGGCCGGTTCATTTCTGCGCTCGAACCAGGTCGTCGCCGTGCTGCAGCCGGTGCTCGACCGCATCGCCAGCGCCGCGCAGGAGATCTCTTCGCTCGCGCTGCTCGACGGCGACGAGGTCGTTTTCATCGCCCGCAGCAGTCCGGCGCGGGTGTTTTCCGCCGGCCTCGACATCGGCTATCGCCTGCCGGCCTTCTGCACCTCCGTCGGCCGCGCCATGCTTGGCCGCTTCGATGACGATGAACTGGCAAAGAGGCTGAAGGCGATGCGCCGCGAAGCGCTGACGCCGCAAACGGTGACCGATCCCAAATTATTGCTGAAGACAATCCAGGCCGACCGCGCCAAGGGCTATTCGCTGGTCGATCGCGAAGCCGAGCCGCATTTCCGCTCGATCTCCGTCCCCGTCCGCCGCTACGACGGCGTCATCGTCGCGGCTATCAACATGGGCGCCCATGTCGACCGCGTTCCCGCGCGCGAACTGGTCGACCGCTTCCTGCCGCTGCTGCGGGAAGGCGCGGAGGGTGTGAAGGACAAGTTGCTGTAGAAACTCAGACCGCCACGGTCCGCAGTCCGAACGAGCGCGCCTCGTTCTGCAGCACGGGCCGGATCGAATCCACCAGCCGCGCGGCCGCCGCATCCACGGAGAGCCCGGCCGTATCGACCACCGCCGCCGCGCGCGAATAGAGCGGCTCGCGGCTGACCAGGATGTTCCGCAGCTCCGCCATCGCGGAGCGGTCGTCGGCCATCGGCCGCAGATCACCCTGCTTGCGCACGCGCATCATGTGCTCTTCCGGATCGGCCTTGATCCAGATGGTGTAGAACGACGACAGGACCAGATCGAAGGTGAGCGGCTCCGAAACGATGCCGCCGCCGGTCGCCAGCACCATCAGTTCTTTCCGCGCCAGCAGTTGCTTCAGCGCAGCCTGCTCCATGCGGCGAAAACCTTCCTGGCCGTAGAGCGCGATGATCTCGGCGACCGAAAGCCCGTTCTGCGTCTCGATCTCCTTGTTCAGCTCGACAAAGCCCCAGCCGAGCTTCTTGGCGAGGATTCTGCCGAGCGTCGTCTTGCCGGCGCCGCGCAGACCAATCAGTGCAATGCCGGCGAAGGTCGGCGCGCGATGTGCGCTCGCGCTCTGGCCGGCCAGAATGTCCTTGGCCTGCGCGATCTGCGACGGCGACGCCTTGCGCAGGAGATCGCGGATCACCGGCCAGTCCGGCGCATGCTCGCCGTCGGGAATGAGATCTTCCATATGCGCGCCCATCGCTTGCGACACGCGGCGCAGCAGCACGATCGAGACATTGCCTTTGCCGCTCTCGAGCTGCGCGATGTAGCGCTCGGAAATACCGCTGACTTTCGCGAGCACCTTGCGCGACATGCCGCGCAGCGCCCGCGTGGTGCGGACCCGCTGACCGAGCTGTTCGAGGAATCCGGTTTCAGGATCGGGTTTTTCGGTCATCCTTAGGCAACATAATGCCGAAAAGGATTGACAGCAAGCGACCCTGTGGATTTTATATGCACTATAATTCAAATCTCAGGGGGAGAAGCGTCATGGCACGCGTCGTCATCGGGAGCGCGGCATGAGCACCTATAATGCGGTGACCTGGCTGCTCGACCGCAATGTCGACGAAGGTCGCGGCGACAAACTCGCCTTCACCGACACCGTCTCCGAACTCAGCTATGGCGAATTGCAGCGGCAGAGCCGACGCGCCGCCAACATGCTGCGCCGTCTCGGTGTCCGCCGCGAGGAGCGCGTGGCGATGATCATGCTCGACACGGTCGATTTTCCGATCGTGTTTCTCGGCGCGATCCGCGCCGGCATCGTGCCGGTGCCGCTCAACACGCTGCTGACGGCGGAGCAATATGCCTATGTGCTGGCCGACAGCCGCGCCCGCGTGCTGTTCATCTCGGAAGCGCTCTATCCTGTCGTGAAGGACATCGTCGGGCGCATGCCCGATCTCGAATGCGTCGTGGTATCCGGCAAGAATGCGTTCGGCCACAAGCTGCTCTCCGAGGAACTGGCAAGGGAGAGCGACAGCTTTGCGACTATTGCGACCCACGCCGACGAGCCGGCATTCTGGCTGTACTCCTCGGGCTCGACCGGCATGCCCAAGGGCGTGCGGCATCTGCATTCCAATCTGCAGGCGACCGCAGACACCTATGCGAGGCAGGTGCTCGGCATCCGCGAGAACGACGTTTGTCTCTCCGCGGCAAAACTGTTCTTCGCCTATGGCCTCGGCAACGCGCTTACCTTCCCGATGTCGGTCGGCGCCTCTACCGTGCTCAATGCCGACCGGCCGACGCCGGCGCGCATGTTCGAGCTCTTGAACAAATACGATCCGACGATCTTTTACGGCGCGCCGACGCTGTTCGCGGCGATGCTCAATGACGAATCGACGCAGAAGGAGCGCCCGGGCGCGCGGCTGCGCATCTGCACCTCCGCCGGCGAGGCGCTGCCGGAATCCGTCGGCCATGCCTGGAAGTCGCGCTTCGGCGTCGACATCCTCGACGGCATCGGCTCGACCGAGCTCTTGCACATCTTCCTGTCGAACTCGCCCGATGACATCAAATACGGCACGTCCGGCCGCCCCGTGCCGGGCTACAAGGTGCGGCTGGTCAGCGATGCCGGCGACGACGTGCCGGACGGCGAGATCGGCGAACTCCTGGTCGAAGCGCCCTCGGCCGGCGAAGGATACTGGAACCAGCGCAGCAAGAGCCGGCACACTTTTCAGGGCAACTGGACCCGCACCGGCGACAAATATGTTCGCGATGCCGACGGCCGTTACACCTTCTGCGGCCGCGCCGACGACATGTTCAAGGTGTCCGGCATCTGGGTCTCGCCCTTCGAGGTCGAGAGCGCGCTGATCACGCACCCCGCCGTGCTGGAAGCCGCCGTCGTGCCGGAAGCCGATCCGGAGGGACTTTTGAAGCCGAAAGCCTTCGTCGTGCTGCGCGCCGGCAGCCAGACCGACAATCTGTTCGAAGCTTTGAAGGAGCACGTCAAGCAGAAGATCGGCCCGTGGAAATATCCGCGCTGGGTCGACGTGGTGGACTCCCTGCCCAAGACCGCAACCGGAAAGATCCAGCGCTACAAGCTGCGCGAGGGGGCGCAACAATAACAGCGTCCTGCCCGGGCAAAAGCGCGAAGCGCGTCTTCGTCAAGATGTCCCGGGCATCTACGTCTTTGGTGCCGGCTGAAAGAAAGACGAAAGACGTGGATGGCCGGGCCAAGCCCGGCCATGACGCAAAGAAAAGAGCAGCACATGACTCTCTCCCCCACCGGCTTCCTTCGCATCGGCGCGGCCGAACTCGAATACCGCTTCATCGGCCCTGCGCCCGACGCCGCGCCGACCATCGTCATGCTGCATGAGGGCCTCGGCTCGGTCGGGCTGTGGAACGATTTTCCGGAAAAACTGCAGGCCGCGACGGGCTGCGGCGTGTTCGCATACTCGCGCGCCGGCTATGGTGCATCGAGCCCGGTCACGCTGCCGCGGCCGCTCGACTACATGCACATCGAAGCCGCCGACGTGCTGCCGAAGGTGCTCGAGACAATCGGCTTCCGCCGCGGCCTGTTGCTCGGCCATTCCGACGGCGCCTCGATCGCAGCGATCTATGCCGGCTCGCGCCAGGATCATCGCGTGCAGGGCATCGTGCTGATCGCGCCGCATTTCATTGTCGAGGACGTCTCGGTGAAGTCCATCGCCGAGATCAAGACCGCCTACGAGACCACCGACCTGAAGGCCAAGCTCGCGCGCTGGCACACGGACGTGGACAACGCCTTCTATGGCTGGAACGGTGCCTGGCTCGACCCGAAATTCCGCGAATGGGATATCTGCGAGTATCTCGCCTATATCCGCGTGCCCGTTGCGGTCATCCAGGGCGAGCGCGACCAGTATGGGACGATGCGTCAGGTCGAGATTGCCCGGGAAGAATGTTATTGTCCCGTCGACGTGACCAAAATCCCCGGAGTGGGCCATTCGCCGCATCGGGAAGCGCTGGGGGCTACGCTTGATGCGATCACGCAGTTCGCAAGCGCAGTTTTGCGCAACGGCGAGGGCTCGCACGGACGGGCGGCCTGACGCATTTTTCGCCGGCGTGCTCCGATGAACACGCCGCCGTCCTCATCGCCAAACCTGCCGCTGCCGCAATGGGCCTACGTTCCCGGCGAGATGGAAGAGGACGACGCCGATCACGAAACGCTGTGGAAGGCGAAGTCGCTGGTGCCCTCGCGCTTCGGCGACTACGTGCCGGCGCGCCATCCGGCGCTGCGCTACGGCATGACGCTGAACGACCGCGGCTATTTCTGGGAAGCGCAGGAGGTGCTGGAAGCGGTGTGGGCCGCAGCACCCCAAGGTGGCCGCGAGCGCATCCTGCTGCGCGCCTGCATCCTGCTCGCGAGCGCCAATCTGCGCCTGCGCATGCAGAAGCCGAACGCGGCCGCGCGGCTGTTCGGCGAGGCATTGGCCGAACTCAAAACGCTCTCAGTGCGCAAGGCCGCAGGCGCAGGCGACGGCTTTGCCGATGGCTTCCCGACCACTGAGCTCGCCACTCTGTTGCAGGCGAAATCGGCCAGGACCGACCTCACCAAGGCCGATTGGGTGGCTTTTTCCGCCATCGGCCGAACATGAAGCAAAGTGCATGTTTTTCGATTCTGGACTAGACACGTCCAAAAACATGCACTATTGTGCATATAACCATTAACACTGTACTAGGGGTGAGGCCCATGGCCGGCGAAGATCGCGTGCTCGCAGGTGGCGCGAAATACATCGATTTTCAGACCGATCCATCCCGCTACAAGCACTGGAAGCTGGACGTTGACGGCGACGTCGCGACCCTGACCATGGACGTCGACGAGAACGGCGGCCTGTTCGAGGGCTACCAGCTCAAGCTCAACTCCTACGATCTCGGCGTCGACATCGAGCTTGCGGATGCCGTGCAGCGGCTGCGCTTCGAGCATCCCGAGGTGAAGGTCGTGGTGATGCGCTCGGGCAAGAACCGCGTGTTCTGCGCCGGCGCCAATATCCGCATGCTCGCGGGCTCCACCCACGCCCACAAGGTCAACTTCTGCAAATTCACCAACGAGACCCGCAACGGCATCGAGGATTCTTCCGAGAATTCCGGCCAGCGTTTCATCACGGTGGTGAACGGCACGGCAGCGGGCGGCGGCTATGAGCTCGCGCTCGCCACCGATCACATCATCCTCGCCGACGACGGCTCGGCGGCGGTCGCACTTCCCGAAGTGCCGCTGCTGGCGGTGCTGCCGGGCACCGGCGGCCTGACCCGCGTCGTCGACAAGCGCAAGGTGCGCCGCGACCACGCCGATTTCTTCTGCACCATCGAGGAAGGCATCAAGGGCAAGCGCGCCGTCGCCTGGCGCCTGGTCGACGAGATCGCGCCGAACAGCAAGCTGGAAGCCAAGATCGCCGATCGCGCCAAGGAGTTTGCCGCCAAATCTGCGCGCAACGGCAATGGCAAGGGCATTGCGCTTTCTCCGCTGAAGCGCACCGTCGATGAGAGCGGCCTGCGCTATGGTTATGTCAGCGTCGACATCAACCGCGCGCAGCGCATCGCCACCATCACGATCTCGGCACCCGATGCGGCGCCGCCCGCCAATATCGACGGCATGATCGCGCTGGGCGATTCGTTCTGGCCGCTACAGGCCGCGCGCGAGCTCGACGACGCCATCCTGCATCTGCGCCTCAACGAACTCGAGATCGCCATGCTGGTCTTCAAGTCGCATGGCGAGGCCGCCAACGTGCTGGCCTGCGACGCCTTCCTCGAATCCAACAAGGCTCATTGGCTGGTCAACGAGATCAGGCATTACTGGAAGCGCGTGCTCAAGCGCATCGACGTCACCTCGCGCACGCTGGTGACGCTGGTCGAGCCGGGCTCCTGCTTCGTCGGCACGCTCGCCGAACTCGTATTCGCCGCCGACCGCTCCTACATGCTGATCGGCTCGCGCCAGGGCGACAACCGCCCCGCGCCGCAGATCACGCTGTCAGCCATGAATTTCGGTCCGTATCCGATGAGCCATGGCCTCACGCGCCTCCAATCGCGCTTCCAGGCCGATCCGGCCGACCTCGATCGCGCCAAGGCCAAGATCGGTGAAGCGATCGATGCCGAAGAGGCCGAGCAGCTTGGCCTCGTCACCTTCGCGCTTGACGACATCGACTGGGACGACGAGGTGCGCGTGTTCTTCGAGGAGCGCACCTCCTTCTCGCCCGATGGGCTCACCGGCATGGAAGCGAACCTGCGCTTCGTCGGCCCCGAGACCATGGAATCGAAGATATTCTCCCGCCTCACCGCCTGGCAGAACTGGATCTTCCAGCGCCCCAACGCAGTCGGAGAGGAGGGCGCGCTGCGCCGCTACGGCACCGGCCAGAAGGCGCAGTTCGATATGACACGGGTGTAGCGAATAGGGAGTGGCGAATAGCGAATAGGGAAATCCATTCGCTACTCGCCATTAGCCATTCGCCGCCAAAAACGCATTCGCTCCAGCACGGGAGGCCGCCATGAACCTCATGAACGTCGACTACAGCACGAAGATTCCCAACAACGTCAATCTCACCGAAGACCGCCAGGTGCTCAAGGCGCTGGAGGGGTGGCATCCCGGCTATCTCGACTGGTGGAACGACATGGGCCCGGAAGGCTTCCAGGAGTCGCTGGTCTACCTGCGCACCGCCGTCAGCGTCGATCCCAAGGGCTGGGCCAAGTTCGACTACGTCCGCATGCCCGAATATCGCTGGGGCGTGCTGCTCGCGCCGCAGGATCCGGAGCGCAAGGTCAATTTCGGTCAGCACCTCGGCGAGAAGGCTTGGCAGGAAGTGCCCGGCGAATACCGCGCCATGCTGCGCCGCCTGGTCGTGATCCAGGGCGACACCGAGCCTGCCTCCGTCGAGCAACAGCGCCATCTCGGCAAGACCGCGCCCTCGCTCTACGACATGCGCAACCTGTTCCAGGTCAATGTCGAGGAGGGCCGCCATCTCTGGGCGATGGTGTATCTGCTGCAAAAGTATTTCGGCCGCGACGGTCGCGAGGAGGCCGATGATTTGCTGCGCCGCCGCTCGGGCGATGCGGACTCTCCGCGCATGCTGGGCGCTTTCAACGAGGCGACGCCGGACTGGCTGTCCTTCTTCATGTTCACCTATTTCACCGACCGCGACGGCAAGATGCAGCTTGAAAGCCTTGCGCAATCCGGCTTCGATCCGCTGTCGCGCACCTGCCGCTTCATGCTGACCGAAGAGGCCCATCACATGTTCGTCGGCGAGACCGGCGTCGGCCGCGTCCTGCAGCGGACCTGTGAGGCGATGAAGGCCGCCGGCATCGAGGATGCGAACGAGATCGAGAAGGTGCGCGCGCTCGGCGTCGTCGATCTGCCGACCATCCAGAAGAAGATGAACCTGCACTACTCGCTGTCGCTCGACCTGTTCGGCTCGGAGGTCTCGACCAACGCCGCCAACTTCTACAATGCAGGCCTGAAGGGCCGCTTCCAGGAAACCAAGATCGAGGACGACCATCGCCTCACCAGCGCCACCTATCCGGTGGCAAAGCTCGTCGACGGCAAGATCACCATGGTGGACGAGCCGGCGCTGACCGCGCTCAACATGCGCCTGCGCGACGACTATACCGAGGACTGCGCCAAGGGCGTCGAGCGCTGGAACAAGGTGATCGAGAAGACCGGCGTGAAATTCCGCCTCGAGCTGCCGCACACCGCCTTCCACCGCCAGATCGGCGAATTCAGGGACATCGAGGCTTCGCCTGCGGGCGAGATGCTCTCCGCGCCCGCGTGGGAGAAGCAGCGCGACGACTATCTGCCGTCGAAGGCCGATGGCGATTTCATCGAATCGCTGATGCAGGCGCAAACCGAGCCCGGCAAGTTCGCCAGCTGGATCTCGCCGCCGCGGGTCGGAATCGACAACAAGCCGGGCGACTTCGAATATGTGAAGATCGAGAACGCGTAGGACTTAAAAGGCAAGGCTCATGAACGCGCCGGTTGGAGAGTTGCTGAAGCAGCACCTGATCGATCCCGAGATATGCATTCGCTGCAACACCTGCGAAGAGACATGTCCGGTCGATGCGGTGACGCATGACGGCAACAACTACGTGGTCGATGCCTCGATCTGCAATCACTGCATGGATTGCATTTCGCCGTGCCCGACCGGCTCGATCGACAATTGGCGCGTCGTGGCCAAGGCCTATACGCTGGAGGAACAGTTCTCCTGGAGCGAGCTGCCTCCGCAGCAGGAGATGCAAGCGGCGGAATCCGGCGCGGTCGAGGCGCTGGAGAACGAGATCGACAGCCTCCTGGAGGAAGCCCGCAAGGGTCTTGGCGGCAAGCCGGTGGCCCCGCATTCGGCGAGCAAGCCGACCGTCAATCTCTACAACCGCAACAAGCCGGTCACCGCGACGGTGACAGGCAATTTCCGCCTGACCCATGCCGATGCGGACGCCGACGTGCGCCACATCATCCTGGACTTCGGCGACCAGCCTTTCCCGGTCCTGGAAGGCCAGAGCATCGGCATCGTCGCCCCCGGCACGGACAAGGACGGCAAGCCGCATCTAATCCGGCTCTATTCGGTGGCAAGCTCGCGCGACGGCGAGAAGCCGAACGCGAACAATCTCGCGCTCACCGTCAAGCGCGAGCCTGATGGCGTCTGCTCCAACTATCTCTGCGACCTGCCGCGCGGCGCCAAGGTCGAGATCACCGGCCCGTTCGGCGCGACCTTCCTGCACCCGAACGATCCCGCCGCCAACATTATCATGATCTGCACCGGCACGGGCTCGGCGCCGTTCCGTGCCTTCACCGAGCGCCGCCGCCGCGCCATGCCGGATGCGCCGGGACGGCTCCTGCTGTTCTTCGGCGCGCGCCGCCCGGAGGAACTGCCCTATTTCGGCCCGCTGCAGAAGGTGCCGGACCGCCTGCTCGGTAAGTATCTCTGTTATTCACGGGTGCCCGGCCAGCCCCGCACTTATGTGCAGGACCGTCTCCGCAGCGAGGCCGCCACCGTCGCCGCGCTGATGAAGGACCCGCGCACGCACGTCTATATCTGCGGCCTCAAGGGCATGGAGACCGGCGTGGACGAGGCCTTCGCCGACGTCTGCCGCGGTGCGGGGATCGACTGGGCGCCGCTCAAGAGCGCCATGCGCGAAGACGGCCGCTATCACGTCGAGACGTATTGAAGAGACCGCCCGCGCTTGATCAGGGCGCGCGCCCAAATTTTTGCAGAGCCGAAATAGGAACCGGCGGTTTCGTCGAGCGTTGGATCGCCCGGTTGATCGAGTGGGTTTCTCGCACCATCCAGCGCCACCGTGACGAGTGCCGATAACGACCAATGCCGCGGCTGACAGGCGTCCGACGGGACCAGCGTCCAAGCGGCCAAAGTCCAAAGGCCAGGGTCCAAACGGCCAGTGTAGAGCGAGCGTCAACCCTGCGGCGGCCGCCAGTCTGTCCGCAGCTCACTGGCAAACTGATGCGAAGTAAAAGCCGGTAGGCTTTTGGGACCATCGGTCGCTCCGGTGGTCCCTTTCCGTTGGGAGAACAGCCGTGGCGCGGGAAGGGGATCCATCTCGAAGGCTCTGATCCTCGCGAAGAGTGGCCTCGAGTTCTTCAATGATGCAATGAAGCAGACCTGCGGCCAGCGGATCGGTCACCTCCCGCGCCAAAATTCGATAGCGTTCAATCTCGACTTCCCGCTCTCGCCGATGCTCTGTCATGGTTAGTCCCTCCGACAAAGCGACGCCGACGCGGCCGAGTTGTTTCGCTAAAGTTTTCGGATCATTTTCTATGGTTTCCATCCGGTAAAAAGCCGGAGCGAGGCCGCTATCACGTCGAGACATATTGAAGCGGCCCGTCACGCAATCTGCTTCGCTCCTGGAACCGGCCCGGCCGATCTAGATCGCAAGTCCGCTACGCGGCAAAAACAGGGTGCGGTAGTGTTCGGTCCCAGGTCGGGTGGGGCCGGCCAGAAGCCAACATCGAACGCGGCTGCACCAGTGATCGGAAAGGGCATGACCCAACAGCGGCGAGAGCCGGCGCGCTGCAAAAATGTTCGTCGTCCAAGCGCGTGCTATTCGATCAGGGCGGTCGCACCGGCAACGAGCTCCGCAGGGATCTCGATGCCGAGTTCTTTGGCTGACTTCAGGTTTATGACTAATTCGAAACTCGTCTCGCGGAAATACGGCATCTCGGCAGGATTGCCTCCTCGCAACAGGATTTCAGCCGCCTGCTCTGCATTCCTGCGAATGGCTGCTTTTACATCCCAAGAGTAAGCCATCAAACCGCCGGCATCGGCTTGGTCGCGGAAAATGTAAATCGCCGGAAGCCGATTCTGTTGGATAAGCTGCGCGATCAGCCCTCGATGAGGAATGTGTTCATTCTCGTCCGAGACCATTACTCCGTCGAACTGATCCTTCTGGACTGAACTCAATACGCGTCGATACTCAGCTTCATTGTACGGATTGCTCAAAAGCACCGACTTCAATGAGATCCCTAACGCCAGCGCAGCACCTTCGGTAGCGCGCCCGCCGGGACCCTTCCAGCCGCCTTCTGTCGAAACAAATGCAACACGTTTGAGGCCCGGAACCGCGTGTCCCAAAAGTTCAAGACGCTTGCCCCAAATCTCAACGCCGGCGTCGACACTAACCCCCGTGATGTTGATTCCCGGACGCGCCAAGCTTGAAACGATTCCAAAGCGGATCGGATCGCCCGTTATCGTAACAATCGGAATTGTATTTGTGGCGGCCTTAAGCTTGAGGGTCATCGGCGTTCCACCGGTCCAGATCAGGTCCGGGTTTGTAGCGACTACCTCACGCGCGAGAGATTCATAACGGTCAGCTCGTCCCTCTGCGGAGTAGCGATCGATAATGACGTTCTCACCTTCTATGAGGCCGACTCGCCTCAGTTCAGCCATCCAAAACACGAACAGCGGGTCGCGGTGCGTGTCTTCCACTGTTGTCGACGCGATTACAGCGGCGATGCGCTTCTTCCGAGGCGGTTGCTGTGCGTTGGCATATCGTAGCGAAGGTACGAGAATCGCGGTGACGAGCAAGAAATCGCGTCGCTTCATTGCCTTCCCTCCGGCTTGTGCCCGGAATTGCAGCTGTCGCCTTCCGTCATCCTGACGTGACAGACCTAGAAATTGCGCTGCACGCGAACGTTGAGCGAAACCGTATTCTGATCATTGAATGCATAGACGGCTGTTGGTTGTGGAGCTGACGGCGTCAAAGTGGCCGCGCCAGTAAATTTCTGATCGAGATGAAACCACATCACCTCCACTGAGATGGTCATGTTCTTCACTGGATTCCACCGGGTGACGATGCCCAGCTGAGCCACATCAAAGTCCGGATCGCACCTATAGTCAGCGCTAACGACCTTGCCGCGGCCGTACGCGGCACACCATTGGCCCTTTCCAGTGCCAACATCATTGGAAGCGCCGCCGTAGCGAACCACAGAATAGCTACCAAACAGGCTGGTTGACCAACTGGCATTCCAATTGTGATTGAAGGCGCCGCGGATGCCCCAAGCTTCCACCAGCTTCAGGTCTCCGGTGCCTCCGGGGCCAGCGACACCGCTGCCACCTGCGGCGAGCCCGGCAGCCAAATACACGGCATCCGTCGTTTGGCCAAAACCGACGCTCCGGTACGCGCCGGGACGGCTCGTGCTGCCAAACATTGCAAAGCTTGGCGACAATGCTGACGTCGAGATGACGTTCTTCGTGTCACCCTTCGCATACGTCGTATCGATCCTGAAGGTATCTTGCGGACCGGTAGGAATGTTCTTGATCTGCAGTGCAGCCATAACCGAGCCACCCCACTTGCTGTCCGGGTGACCCGATATCTCGGACAGGGCCGTTGGGACGCCGACACCTACGTTGTTATATGAGCCGCTGACTTCATGGGCTGCGGCTGAAATCTGGAACAGTCCCCAAGCCTGGTCGATACGAATGTTGCCTACCATGTCCGGGGCACGAACACCGGCATAGGCGTAGCTGCCTGCACCAACTGCTGAGGCCGCGCTCGCAAGATTTTGAACGGATGTGCGATTGAAGACCGTCGGATCGTCCAGCCCAATTGCCGCTGTCACTCCACTACCGAACTCCGCCGTATATTTGATGTTGTTCACACCAGTTACGGAGTCATGACCGCCAAGCAGGTAGGAGGTATCATTGCCCGGGTAGCCGTGCCAGGGGGTCGCATAGGCAGATGCCGACTTGCCGAAGGTAAAGCCGGCAAACTGAAGGAATATCACCGGCACGGCGACGTAGCCGCCACCGGGAGTGTCCAAAAGGTTCGCAAGGGGCGCCGATCCATTGGTCGTTACAGAGTTCGGATTCACCGTGGTGTAGCCGAACGTCGTGAACTGAAAATCTCCCTGACCAAACGTACGAACGACGCCGTATTCGGTTACGGTGCGGGTATCGACCGTCAATGACATTCGGGAACGAGTCGTGAAGTAGTCGCGATAGCGGTTTTGCTGACCAAGGTCGCCCGACCAGGCGGGCTGATCGTAGACGAAGGCATTTAGAGCCGTGTCAACGCGAACAAGCCCGCCAATCTTCATGCATGTGTCGGTACCCGGTAGGTAATAGAAACCGGCCCCATAGGCGGAACAGATCCTGACGTGTTCGATCGCCTTGGCCTTGACGGGCAGATCCGCAGCGAACGCTCCTCCTACGAAAGCGATCGACAACACCGGCCCTATTAAAGTGCCCCTCGTCATGCCCACCCCACCCACTTCGGCATGCTTGCAACCGATGGAACTGGAGACAAGCGGCACCACCGGTCTAGGCACGCATTCTGTTCCGCCTGTTGCAGATGTGCATCATTCAGCCGGCGGAATACCACGGGGCGCTTGAGTCCGCATTGGGGGTCAAATGGCGAGGTCGCCGACCCATTCGCGCTTCGCCGGCCTTCGCCTGACCTCGAGTTCTTGTCCCGGCCGGTCAGGCCGCGTCTGCTCTGCCGGTGGAAGCGGACAATCCCGGATCTATGACTGTATGCTTTACCCCGCGATCTCAAGTCCCGCGTTGGCGTAGACCACGCCACCATCGACCGCGATGGTGTTGCCGACCACATAGTCGCCCGCACGCGAGGCGAGATAGATCGCAATCCCTGCCATATCCTCATCGGTGCCGATCCGCCGCGCCGGGATGCGTTTTGCGACGTCCTCGCCGTGGTCGCGCGCGGCACGATTCATATCCGACTTGAACGCGCCGGGCGCGATCGCAGTGACATTGACGCTGTCCTTGATCAGCCTGGTCGCCATGCGCCGCGTCAGATGAATCACCGCCGCCTTGCTCGCCGCATAGGAATAGGTCTCCGTCGGATTGACGAAGATACCGTCGACGGAAGCGATGTTGATGACCTTGGCCGGGCGCTCGCGCGAGGCTGCCGCGCGCAGCGGTTTTGCCAGCGCCTTGGTCAGGAAGAACAGCGACTTGACGTTGAGATCCATCACCTTGTCCCAGCCGTTCTCCGGAAACTCGTCGAAATCCGCGCCCCATGCGGCGCCGGCATTGTTGACGAGGATGTCGAGCTTCGGCTCTCGCTTGATGATTTCGGCGGCGAGCTTTTCGCAGCCCTCGACGGTGGAAATGTCGATCGGCAGCGCGATGCACTCACCCTCATATTGGGCGGTGAGCTCCTTCGCGGTCGCCTCGCAGGGCCCGGCCTTGCGCGCGGTGATGTAGACGCGGGCGGCGCCATGGGCGAGAAAGCCCGCCGCGATCATCTTGCCGATGCCTCGCGATCCGCCGGTCACCAGCGCGACGCGGCCCTTCAGTGAAAACAGGTCCTTGAACATTGCATCCTCCGTTCGGTTGGGCGGAAGTTTTGGGGGCGGGCAGGGGACGAGTCAAGGAAGGCGCGCGAACCACGTTCTCCTGCAAGGGCCGATTGTCGGCCGAGCAGGAGTGATGCGCGTTCACCGTGAGGCCTGCGGGCTTGGCTGTCGATGCGCTGACGGCGTGGACGTTGCCATGCGGCGCTGAAAGCGGCGGGCATCCTGCCGCGGCAGGTTCAGCGTGCAGTGACGGCGTGACCGGTCAGGTGCCTGACATGGCAATTGCGAAATACAGAACAATTTTGGATTTGCGTGGGATCTCAATTGCGGCATTTGCCGCAATTGAGAACGGAAAGCTGCTTTGCTGACCTGCTAGCCCGAAAGGGTTCCTTCACCTTGATCGAGGGAACATCCGAATGGGTTATAGCCGGGGATCGCTTTTCGTTGGAGCATCAGACCGCCGCTGCTGGGGGCCAAAAGGGGATGCCCAATGGGTGTAGCAGGCTGGCGCTTCGCGCATGTGAAGAGAACTCTCCGCTTCCGGGCAGTCGTTGCCGGCGTGCTGGAAGAGTTGCCGTTCATCTGTCCGGTCGCGGTCGCAATCGGCTCGCTGGTCATGATCGGAATCACGCTCTGCAAGGACTGGCCGCAGTGAGGCGACGGCGCACCGCCGCTCAGAACCTGATCTCCTGATTAGGCGGCGTCGAAGCAAGCTCACGCCGCGTCGACGCGGCGAAAGCCGTTCCATACCGCGGTCGCCGCCCCCGAGGTGAGCACCGGCAGCATGCGTTTCTCCTGGAAATTGCCGTTGAGCGAAACGCGCTGCAGTGCCGTCATGTGGTCGGCGCTCTCGGGGAAGGTCATGCCCGGCCGCGTCGTCACCGCGGTGTTGAAGCCGGCCGCTTTCGCCAGCGCGAACTCGCGCGGGCCGGCCGCGATCTTGTCGCCGTAAGGATAGGCCAGATGCAGCACGGGACGGCCGAGCGCCGCCTCGATCCGTGCGCGGCTCGTCTTCAATTCGTTCAGCGCCGTCTCCTCGCTCTGCTTGGCGAGGTTGGAATGGGTGATCGTATGCGCGCCGATCGTGACCAGGGGATCCTCGGCAAAGGCTTTCAGCTCGTCCCAGGACATGCAGAGCTCGCGGCAGATCGCGCTGTCGTCGACGCCGTGGCGCGCGCATAGCTGTGCTACCTCGCGCTGCACGTCGTGCTCGCTCGGCAGCGCCCGCAGCCAGTCGTGCAGCTGGTCGAAGGCAGCCTGCTTTTGCGCTGCCGTCGCCGTCTCCATCCGCGTCATCCGGCCGTCGATCTCGACCTCGATCGTGGACGCGCTCGCAACCGCGCGTTCCAGCGCGACCCACCACAACCGCCCCGTGCCTGTGGCGAAATCGCTCACCGCATAGACGGTGCAGGGCGCGTCAAATTCGCGCAGCACCGGCAGCGCATGGTCGCGGTTGTCGCGATAGCCATCGTCGAACGTGAAGGCCGCGAAACGGCGCCTGAAATCCTTCTCCGTCAGCCGCCGATGCACCTCGTCCATGCTGACGATATCGATGCCGCGCGCGCGCAGGTGCGACAACGTCGCGCGCAGGAACGAGGGCTCGATCTCGAGGTGATGGTTGGGCTGGAAATCGCGCCCATCGCGCGGGCGCACGTGATGCAGCATGAAAATCGCGCCGACTCCGGCGAAAATCGGCCGCAGCAGATGGTGCGCGCCGGAAAAATACAGCGCTTCGAGGCCGGCGCGGATAACGGTGCTGCGGAGCTGCTTCATCAGGCGGGTTTGACCGGTTGAATTCCGGTCCGAAATTAGCGAGAGATGGTTGAAGAAACCATTATCCATGGTCAATCCGAGCCTCTCGCCCGCCCCCGTCATTTCGGGTTTGACAGCCCCGCAAGGGTTTGTTTTCTCTCCGTTCTCCTAAGCTGCGGGAACTCGGATGCACGAACTTTACAGGTGGAGCTGCAAGTGGTGGCTCGGTGCGATTGCACTGGTCATCCTTTGGGCCTTCGCCGCCTGGACAAGCACCGAACCGCTGGAGGGCGATCTTGCCGCGCGCTCTAATGCCGCAGTCAAGAACGCCTTGCTCGACAAGAAGCGCGTCACCGTGGCCGGCCGCGACGTCACCTTTGCCGCCGAGGCGTTTTCCTCCGATGGCCGCCGTGCGGCGCTCGCCGCGGTCGAGGCGGTGCCCGGCGTGCGCCTTGTCAACGACGAGACCCGCCTCGTCCCTGAAGCCAGGCCCTTCGTCTGGACCGCCGAACGCGACGTCGTCCGCGTGACGCTCGCCGGCAGCGCCCCGCTGCCGCAGGTCAAGGGCAGGCTGCTCGAGGCCGCGAAAGCGGGTCTCGGCAATGTCGAGGTCGCCGACCAGATGGGGCTGGCGCGCGGCGCGCCGCCGCGCTTCGATGCGGCGGCCCTGTTGCTGCTCGACCAGATCGGCAAGCTGAAGGAGGGCAAGCTCACGATTTCCGACGACAAGGTCTCGCTGTCGGGCATGGCGCGCGAGCTTGGCGGCCGCGAAGCGATCATGGCGGCGTTGAAGAATCTCCCGGAGGGCTTTTCGGTCGCCGCCAACGAGATCAAGGCGCCGCCCTACGTCTTCCAGGCCTACAAGGATCCGGTCGCCTCCACGCTGACGATCACCGGCAACGTGCCCGACAAAAACGTGCACGCCGCCCTGATCGCCGCCGCCCAGCGCAAATTCTTCAGCGAGAAGGTGGTCGACAATCTCAAGGAGAGCATCGGGGCGCCCGGCAGTTTTGCCGCGGTCGTCGTGCCGGCGCTGGGCGCGCTGTCGCGCCTCTCCACCGGCACGCTTGTCGTGACCGATCGCGAGGTGAAGCTGTCGGGCGATGCGCTCTATGATGCCGCCGCCGCGCAGATCCGTGCCGGGCTCGGCAGGGACCTGCCGCAGTACTGGCAGTACAAGGCCGAGATCACGGTGAAGCCGCCCTCTGCGCCGGTCGATAACACGGTCTGCCAGCAATTGTTCGCCGATTTGCTGGCGAAGGCGCGCATCCGCTTCGAGCCGGGCAAGGCGGATCTGTCGCCCGACTCGCTCGGCCTGCTCGATCGCCTGACCGAGACGGCGCTGCGCTGTCCCACCGCCAATATCGAGATCGCCGGCCACACCGATGCCGACGGCGATGCCGACCAGAACCAGGCGCTTTCCGCCAAGCGCGCGCAGGCGGTGGCGGACTTTATGGTGCGCGGCGGCCTGCCGGCGAGCCGCCTCACCGCGGTCGGCTATGGCAGCGGTCAGCCGATCGCCGGCAACGATACCGACGAGGGCAAGGCGCAGAACCGGCGCATCGATTTCGTGGTGAAATGATCATGGCCTATGTCACGCAATTCTTCTGGGGCTGGCTGGTGGCGTCGCTGCTGCTCGGCTTTGCCATGGGCTGGATCTCGGTGGTCCAGCGTGGCGTGGGGGTCACCGGTGCATGGGGGCGCGCGCTCTGGGCGCTGGTCGCCGTTCTCGCGGCGCTGGGGGCAAGCCGCGTCGTCCCGGGCCGCCCCGGCTACTGGCTCGATCTCGCCCTGGTCATGTTCGGCCTCTACCTGGTCGGCTGCGCGGTCGGATCTTGCCTGCGCGCCTGGGTGGTCGCCCGCAGCACCCCGCCGACCGCCTGACCGGAGAACGGCGGACTGCGGGCGTGTTCACGTGCCCGTCAAGACCCTAACGTTTTCGGACAGATGGGCCAGAATGCAGTAAATCTGTGCATTCGCTGTCATCGACGGTCCCTAATCTGTTGAAGAATCGCGTGTTATTCTCCGTCTGGTGAATTCCGTTTCGTCCTGAAACGCGCTACCAGAGGCAACAGGGAGCAAACGCGGGCGAGGGCGGCGGCGAGGTTCGCTGGCGGCCACTGCCGTCGCATCGGGTATTCGAGGTCTAGATGCTGGAAGCCATACGCAGGTTCATTGCGTTCCTGCGCCACAAGCAAATCCTGCACAAGATGGGTGTGGTGATCAGCATCACCGTTATCGGTATCGCGTGCTATGTGCTTTACCACATGCTCCGCGGCATCGACATTGCTGAAGTGATCGATGCCATCAAGGGCACCGATCCAAGTCAGATTGCCCTCGCCGCGCTGTTCGTCGCCGCCGGTTATTTCACGCTCACCTTCTATGACTGGTTTGCCGTCCGCGCGATCGGCCGCACCGACGTCCCCTACCGCGTCAACGCGATCGCCGCTTTCACCTCCTATTCGATCGGGCACAATGTCGGCGCCAGCGTGTTCACCGGCGGCGCGGTGCGCTACCGCATCTATTCCGCCTGGGGACTGAACGCGATCGATGTCGCAAAGGTCTGCTTCCTCGCCGGCCTCACGTTCTGGCTCGGCAATGCCGCGGTGCTGGGCCTTGGGATCGCCTGGCATCCGGAGGCCGCCTCCAATATCGATCAGCTTCCGGTCTGGCTGAACCGCACCATGGCCTTCATCACCATTGCCGGGCTTGTCGGCTATGTGGGCTGGGTCTGGACAAAGCCCCGCGTGGTCGGCCGCGGCCCATGGACGGTGACCCTGCCGGGCGGCGCGCTGACGCTGCTCCAGATCGCGATCGGCATCATCGACCTCGGCTTCTGCGCGCTCGCCATGTATGTGCTGACGCCGGACGAGCCCAATCTCGGCTTCGTGACGGTGGCCGTGATCTTCGTCTCGGCCACCCTGCTCGGCTTCGCCAGCCATTCGCCGGGCGGGCTCGGGGTATTCGACGCCGCCATGCTGGTCGGGCTCTGGCAGATGGACCGCGAGGAGCTGCTCGCCGGCATGCTGCTGTTCCGCTTGCTCTATTATATTACGCCTTTTGTCATATCTGTAATTTTGCTGACGCTTCGCGAAGTTATCATCGGCGCACGGTCGAAACGGCTGCAAAGGCTCGCCGCCATGGCCGAGGAAAAGACGCGGGTCGAACCGAGGCGCGAAGCCGTCTATGTGCGCGAGCGCGGAGAAGGCAGCGCCTGACTCCTCCGAGCATGATCCCGATCCGAAGGGCCGCGTGAGCGCAAAGTGGAACCGGCTTTCGAAAAAGATCGTGCTCAAATAATGAAGCGGCGATGGCGATAGACGAGACTCCTTCCACCTTCAGAACCTGGCCGGATCGGCTGCGCCATTCGGCCATTGTCCTGCTTGCCGCCGGCCTTGGGCTGACCATGCTGGTGACGCTCGGTCATTTGCCCTTGATACAGGCCGCCGCCGTCTTTGCGCTGATCGCCGCAGCCGCGCTGGTGCCCTGGCGCCTGCATGATCGCGCCGCCTCGCGCGACGACGTCCGCACCGAGGATCCGGTCGAGGCCGCCGCGGTCAACGCCATCGTCGCCGGCATGCCCGATCCCGCCGTGCTGCTCGACCGCGCCGGCCGCGTCATCCATCTCAATGCCGCAGCAAGCCAGCTCGCGCCGGCGCTGCGCAAGAACGAGCTGGCGCAATTCGCGCTGCGCTCGCCGGAGATCATCACCGCCCTGCGCGAGGCCATCGCCACCGCGCAGCCGCGCCGCGCCACCTATCTCGACCAGGTGCCGGTCGACCGCTGGATGGAGCTGGTCATCACGCCGGTGCAGGTGCCGACGCGATTCGGCGGCGCCGACAAATGCATGCTGATGACCTTCCACGACCTGACGCCGCTGCGCCGGGTCGAGGAGATGCGCGCCGACTTCGTCGCCAACGCCAGCCATGAATTGCGCACGCCGCTGGCGGCGCTCTCCGGCTTCATCGACACGCTGCAGGGTCCGGCGAAGGAAGATCCCAAGGCGCGCGAGCGCTTTCTTTCCATCATGCAGGCGCAGGCCAAGCGCATGGCGCGGCTGATTGACGACCTCCTGTCGCTGTCGCGGGTCGAGCTGTCGGCGCATGTCCGGCCCGACACGCTGGTCGATCTCGTGCCGATCATCCGCCAGGTCGTCGACGGACTCGAGCCGCTGGCGCGCGAGCGCCAGGTCGAGATCGAGATCGATCTGCCGGAGCCGCCCATCACCATCGCCGGCGACCGCGAGGAATTGCTGCGGCTGTTCGAGAACCTGATCGAGAACGCGTTGAAATACGGCGCCTCGGGCGGCAAGGTGATCGTCTCGCTGACCACGATCGCGCCGGCCAAGTCAGGTTCGGGCGAGGCCGCGCCGGAATACAGGGTCATGGTGCGCGATTTCGGTCCCGGCATCGCGCCGGAGCACCTGCCGCGCCTCACCGAGCGCTTCTATCGGGTCGACGTCGGCGACAGCCGCGCCCAGGGCGGTACGGGGCTAGGGCTGTCGCTGGTCAAGCACATCCTGGCCCGCCATCGCGGCCGCCTCCTGATCGAAAGCGTGCCGAAAAACGGGGCGATCTTTACGGCCTGTTTTCCCCACATCATGTCACCCGAAACTATATAAAAATCAAGCGATTTCAATCGCTTGCCTCTGTCATCCAACTGTCATTCAGCCGTCGTAAAAGCTCTATCAGCCGCTCCTAATGGACCGGCGGTGAGCGCGATCGGGCGCATCCGGCGCTTCGTTCACCCGTATGGAGACCAGCCCATGAATTTCATGAAAACCATTGTCGCGGCCGGCCTGGTGGCGGCGTCGACGTCGGCCTTCGCGGCCGATATCACCGGTGCGGGCGCGACCTTTCCGTTCCCGATCTATTCGAAGTGGGCTGACGCCTACAAGAAGGAGACCGGCAACGGCCTGAACTACCAGTCGATCGGTTCCGGCGCCGGCATCAAGCAGATCCAGGCCAAGACCGTGACCTTCGGCGCGACCGACGCTCCGCTCAAGTTCGAGCAGCTCGAAAAGGACGGCCTCGTGCAGTGGCCCATGGTGATGGGCGCGATCGTTCCGGTCGTGAACCTCGAAGGCATCAAGCCGGGCGAGCTCATTCTGTCGGGCGAAGTGCTCGGCGACATCTATCTCGGCAAGATCAAGAAGTGGGACGATGCCGCGATCGCCAAGCTCAATCCGAAGCTGAAGCTGCCGGGCGACGCCATCACCGTGGTCCGCCGCTCCGACGGCTCGGGCACCACCTTCAACTTCACCGACTACCTCTCCAAGGCCAATGCCGAGTGGAAGTCCAAGGTCGGTTCCGGCACCGCGGTCGAGTGGCCGACTGGCGTCGGCGCCAAGGGCAACGAGGGCGTTGCCGGCAACGTGGGCCAAACCAAGAACGCCATCGGCTATGTCGAATATGCTTACGCCAAGCAGAACAAGCTGACCTATGCCGGCATGATCAACAAGGCAGGCAAGACCGTGCAGCCGACCATACAGGCCTTCCAGGCGGCCGCTGCCAACGCCGACTGGTCCAAGGCTCCGGGCTACTACGTGATCCTCACCGACCAGCCGGGCGATACCTCCTGGCCGATCACCGCGGCGACCTTCATCCTGATGCACAAGGATGCCACCGACAAGAAGGCCTCGCAGGAAGCCATCAAGTTCTTCAAGTACGCCTTCGAGAAGGGCGGCAAGATGGCCGAAGAGCTCGACTACATCCCGATGCCCGACTCGGTCGTGAAGCAGATCGAGAAGACTTGGTCGGCCGAGATCAAGAGCTGAGTTGACAGTCTCGTGTCCCGGACGCGGTGCAGCGCGCAAGCGGTGCACCGCAGAGCCGGGACCCACTCGCGTGAACAACAAAGGGCCCCGGCTCAGCAGCGCACCGCTACGCGCTGCGCTGCATCCGGGGCACGAGACCGACCGAGTGAACTCAGGAAGTACAGGGGACAGGCGTGGCAGAAATGACGGTTCAGAGCGACGTGATGGAAGCTGCAGGCCCCTACGATCGCGCCAAGGCCCTCAGCGCCTTCAAGCTCGGCGATATCACCTTCTACTGGATCACGCGCGCCAGCGCGATTTCGGTCCTGCTCATCCTCGGCGGCATCATCGTCTCCCTGATCGTCGGCGCCTGGCCGGCGATGAAGGAATACGGTCTCGCCTTCCTGACGACGCAGCGCTGGGCGCCGTCGGCCGATCCGCCGGTGCTGGGCGCGCTCGGCCCGGTCTATGGCACCCTGATCACGTCCTTCATCGCCATGCTGATCGCCATCCCCGTCGGCATCGGCATCGCCGTGTTCCTCACCGAACTGTGCCCGCAATGGGCGCGCCGCCCGATCGGCATCGCGGTGGAGCTGCTCGCCGGCATCCCCTCGATCATCTACGGCATGTGGGGCTTCTTCGTGCTCGGCCCCTTCCTCGCCAACACCATCCAGCCCTTCATGATCCGCATCTTCGAGGGCGTGCCGGTGCTGGGCGATATCTTCGCAGGACCCCCGTCCTATCTCAGCCTGTTCAACGCCGCGCTGATCCTCGCCATCATGGTGCTGCCCTTCATCACGGCGATCTCGGTCGATGTGTTCAAGACCGTGCCGCCGGTGCTGAAGGAAGCCGCCTATGGCGTCGGCTGCACCACCTGGGAAGTGGTCCGCAGCGTGGTGATCCCCTACACCCGCGTCGGCGTGATCGGCGGCGTCATGCTGGCGCTGGGCCGCGCGCTCGGCGAGACCATGGCGGTCTCCTTCATCATCGGCAACTCCTTCCGCATCCAGTCGTCGATCTTCGCGCCGGGCACCACCATCTCGGCGGCGATCGCCTCCGAATTCGCCGAGAGCGACGGCCTGCACCAGTCGGGCCTGATCCTGCTCGGTCTTCTGCTGTTCGTGCTGACGTTCCTTGTGCTGGCCTGCGCGCGGCTGATGCTGTTGCGGCTGGAAAGGAAGGCGGGGAAATAAGCCATGAATCCGATCTACGTCAGACGCCGCCGCACCGACATCATCATCCGCCTGCTGTGCCTGGCGGCCGCCGCCTTCGGCGTCACCTGGCTCGCGCTGATCCTGTTCACGCTGTTCTATAATGGCCTGGCGGGCCTCAGCCTGCAGATCTTCACCGAGAACACCCCGCCGCCCGGCTCGACCCAGGGCGGCCTGCTCAACGCCATCGTCGGCTCGCTGATCATGACGCTGATCGGGGTCGGCATCGGCGCGCCGCTCGGCCTGTTCGCCGGCACGTACCTTGCCGAATACGGCAAGCACGACAAGCTCACCTCGGTGATCCGCTTCATCAACGACATCCTGCTTTCGGCGCCCTCGATCATCATCGGCCTGTTCATCTACGGCGCGGTGGTGGTGCCGATGCGCGGCTTCTCGGCGATTGCAGGCGCGCTGGCGCTCGCCGTCATCGTCATCCCGGTCGTGCTGCGCACCACCGAGGACATGCTGCTGCTGGTGCCCAATCCGCTGCGCGAGGCGGCAAGCGCGCTCGGCCTGCCGCGTTCGCTGGTCATCAAGAGGATCGCCTACCGCGCCGCGCGCGCCGGCCTGATCACCGGTGTGCTGCTGGCCACCGCCCGCGTCGCCGGCGAGACCGCGCCGCTGCTGTTCACCGCGCTCTCCAACCAGTTCTTCAGCCTCGATCTGACCAAGACGATGGCCAACCTGCCGGTGACCATCAACAACTTCGTGCAGAGCCCCTATGCCTACTGGAAGGAACTCGCCTGGAGCGGCGCGCTGCTCATCACCCTGACCGTGCTTGCCCTGAACATTGGCGCGCGCATTCTTGGCGCCGAAAGGACCGCAAAATGAACGATCTTTCCGTATCCGTCAGTACCGTAGCGGGGCACGCTGCGCAGGCCGCATTGCCGGAGGCCGCGCCGAAGGTGACCGCGCGAAACCTCAATTTCTACTACGGCGAACACCAGGCGCTGAAGAACATCAACCTGACGCTCGGCACCAACCGCGTCACCGCCTTCATCGGTCCGTCCGGCTGCGGCAAGTCCACGCTGCTGCGCATCTTCAACCGCATGTACGACCTCTATCCGGGCCAGCGCGCCACCGGGCACTTGATGCTCGACAACACCAACATCCTCGACCCCAAGCTGGATCTCAATCTGCTGCGCGCGCGGGTCGGCATGGTGTTCCAGAAGCCGACGCCGTTCCCGATGACGATCTACGAGAACATCGCCTTCGGCATCCGACTCTATGAGAGGATCTCGAAATCCGAGATGGACGGCCGCGTCGAGAAGGCGCTGCGCGGCGGCGCGCTGTGGAACGAGGTGAAGGACAAGCTGAACGCCTCCGGCCTCAGCCTCTCCGGCGGCCAGCAGCAGCGGCTCTGCATCGCGCGAACCGTGGCCGTGCGACCCGAAGTGATCCTGTTCGACGAGCCCTGCTCGGCGCTCGATCCGATCTCGACCGCCAAGGTCGAGGAGCTGATCCAGGAACTGTCCGAGAACTACACGATCGCGATCGTCACCCACAACATGCAGCAGGCGGCCCGCGTCTCCGACAAGACGGCCTTCATGTATCTGGGCGAGTTGATCGAGTTCGACGAAACCAACAAGATCTTCACATCTCCTGGCGACCGCCGCACCCAGGACTACATCACCGGCCGCTTCGGATAAGCGCCGGCCAGCGTATGATCCCGACCCGAAGGGCCGCGTAGTGCAAAGTGGGTACCGGTTGTTCGGACCAGATCATGCGTAAACAAGGAAACGAGACCATGATCCGATCCGGTCGGATCGGACCATGATCGAGGAGATTGAGAAAAATGGCCTCTGAACACACCGCAAAAGCGTTCGACAGCGAGCTGCAGGAACTGACCCGCCTGGTCGCCGAGATGGGCGGCCTCGCCGAGCGCATGATCACCGATTCCGTCGACGCGCTGGTGCGCCGCGACGTCGCACTGTCCAAGCGCGTGGTCGCAAGCGACCTCGAGCTCGACAAGCTGCAGCGCGTCATCGAAGAGCGCGCGGTGCTGACCATCGCCCGCCGCCAGCCGATGGCGGTGGACCTGCGCGAGATCGTCAGCGCCATGCGCGTTGCCATCGATCTGGAACGGATCGGCGACCTTGCCAAGAACATCGGCAAGCGCGTCACCGCGATCGAAAGCGATTTCCAGCCGCTGCAGCTGATCCGCGGCCTTGAGCACATGACCGACCTCGTGCAGTCTCAGGTCAAGTCGGTGCTCGATGCCTATGCCGCGCACGACCTGCCGGCGGCGATGAGCGTCTGGAAGGGCGACGAGGAGGTCGATGCGATCTGCACCTCCCTGTTCCGCGAACTGCTCACCTACATGATGGAGGACCCGCGCAACATCTCGTTCTGTATCCACCTGATGTTCTGCGCGAAAAACATCGAGCGGATCGGCGACCATGCGACCAACATCGCCGAGACCGTGTTCTACATGATCGAGGGCCAGCAGATGGTCGATCAGCGCCCGAAGGGCGACATGACCAGCTTTGCCACGACAGTGCCCGGTAACTAAAGCATGATCCCGACCCGAAGGGCCGCGTAGCGCAAAGCGGGCACCGGTTTTCGGACAAGATCATGCTCAAGGCATAGCGCGTAATTGACCGCGTATCAGGAACCGAACAGGATATAATGAATTCATGAGCGCACGCATTCTGGTGGTGGAAGACGAGGAAGCGCTGACCACGCTTCTGCGTTACAACCTCGATGCCGAAGGTTATGAGGTCGAGACGGTTGCCCGCGGCGACGAGGCCGATACGCGGCTGAAGGAGCGGGTGCCGGACCTCGTGGTGCTCGACTGGATGCTGCCGGGCCTTTCCGGCATCGAGCTGTGCCGGCGCCTGCGTGCGCGGCCCGAGACCAGGCAACTGCCGATCACCATGCTGACCGCGCGCGGCGAGGAGAGCGAGCGCGTGCGCGGGCTGGCGACCGGCGCCGACGATTACATCGTCAAGCCTTTCTCGGTGCCGGAGTTGCTGGCGCGGGTGAAGGGCCTGTTGCGGCGCGCCAGCCCCGAGCGGCTCGCCACCGTGCTGACCTATGGCGACATCGAGCTCGACCGCGAGAAGCGCCGCGTGGCGCGCTCGGGACGGCCGATCGATCTCGGTCCGACCGAATACCGCCTGCTCGAATTCTTCCTCGAGCATCCCGGCCGCGTCTTCAGCCGAGAGCAGCTGCTCGACAGCGTCTGGGGCCGCGACATCTATATCGACGAGCGCACCGTCGACGTCCACATCGGCCGCCTGCGCAAGCTGCTCAACCCCGGCCGCGAGCAGGACCCCATCCGCACCGTCCGCGGCGCCGGCTACGCGCTCGACGACCGCTTTGCCAAGGCGGAGCCGCAAGCGTAATAGTTCGCGCGCAGTCGTAAAAAAGCGTCCCGGCTTTCGACCGGGACGCTTCTTCTTTTTCGATATCGTTCTTGAAGCTCTACCGCCCCTGCGGCTTCGGCGGCTGGCGGCGGCGGTCGGCGGCGGGCTGGTAGGCGACGCGCGAATGATGCGCGCAATAGGGCAGGCCGGCGAGCGCCTTGCCGCCGCAGAAGAAGAATTCCGGGCTTGCGGGATCGCCGACCGGCCAGTGGCAGGTCGCCTCGTTGAGCTCCAGCAGCGACAGCCGCTGGCTCATCGGCACGACATTGTCGTAGGCGACGGGATCGGCTTCCACCTCGACCTCGAAGGCCTGCGCCAGCGCGGTGTTGCCGCGCGACATCGGCCGCGACACCCGCACCATCTGCGCGGGCCTCGCCTTGCGCGGCCGCGGCGCCGCGGTGGAGGGGGCCTTGGCGCGGCCGGAGAGGCCGAGCCGGTGCACCTTGCCGATCACGGCATTGCGGGTGACGTTGCCGAGTTCGGCCGCGATCTGGCTCGCGGAGAGCCCGGATTCCCAGAGCTTCTTCAGCTGTTCGACGCGCTCGTCGGACCAGGTCAATACCGTCATCGTATGCTTCCTTTCGCCTCACGCCGGCCAACCGGGGCAGCGCTGGCGATGCCAAATCCCAGATATCCCTGCGGGCAGAATCCCTTAACCCTCGCCGGACAGGTATGAACCGCATCCGAACGCTTACGCCGCACAAAGGTACTTAGGGATCAGATTTGCCGCACGAGATGTCGTACCCGACGGAAGAAACGCTACAATATGGCGTGACTCCGGCGCAAGAGTCGGTCGCCGCGCTTCCACATGTTCCGTCTCGAATGCACCGATTTCCGGAATCGTACGGATTCGGGGCTTTTTGCAGTGCACTCAGAGCCTCTTATGGCGTGTTGACAGTGCTCGCCCTGCCCCTAAGATAGTTGCTGCGTGCCGCCTGCAAAGGCGGCACGTTTCGTTTTCCGCTGGCTCCGCCGCTGCGATCCGCGCCAATGCACGCACCGCGCGGCTGACCTCAAAACCTGCAAGTAGACCGCCATGACCAACAGCGCCACGTCGCATCTGCTCCCCGTCTTCGCCAGGGTTGATCTCGGCTTCGAGCGCGGCGAGGGCGCCTGGCTCGTTGCCACCAACGGGGAGCGCTATCTCGATTTCACCTCGGGCGTTGCGGTGAACGCGCTGGGACACTGCCATCCGCACCTCGTCAAGGCGCTGCAGGAGCAGTCGACGAAACTCTGGCACATGTCGAACCTGTTCAAGAGCCCGGACGGCGACAAGCTTGCCGCGCGGCTGTGCGAGCAGAGCTTTGCCGACTTCGTGTTCTTCTGCAATTCCGGCGCAGAGGCGATGGAATGCGTGATCAAGGTGGTGCGCCGCTATCACGCCTCGAAGGGCCATCCCGAGCGCTATCGCATGATTACGTTTGAAGGCGCTTTCCACGGCCGCACGCTTGGAACGCTGGCGGCTACGGGCTCGGCAAAGTATCTCGAAGGCTTTGGTCCGCCGCTGGACGGCTTCGACCAGGTGCCGCATGGCGACCTCGAAGCGGTGAAGAAGGCGATTGGCCCGCAGACCGCCGGCATTCTGATCGAGCCCGTGCAGGGCGAGGGCGGCGTGCGCTCCGCGCCGGTGTCGTTCTTCAAGGCGCTGCGCGAGCTCTGCGACAAGCATGGCCTGCTGCTTGCCTTCGACGAGGTGCAGACCGGCATGGGCCGCACCGGCGATCTCTTCGCCTATCGCCGCCTCGGCGTGAAGCCGGATGTGATGTCGCTGGCGAAAGCGCTCGGCGGCGGTTTCCCGATCGGCGCGTGTCTCGCCACCGCGGAAGCTGCGAGCGGCATGACGCCGGGCTCGCATGGTTCCACCTTCGGCGGCAATCCGCTGGCGATTGCCGCTGCGAACGCCGTGCTCGACGTCATGCTCAAGCCCGGCTTTTTCGACCATGTGCAGAAGATGTCGCTGCTCTTGAAGCAGAAGCTCGCCTCCGTCGTCGACCGCTATCCGTCCGTGCTGGCGGAAGTGCGCGGCGAGGGGCTTTTGGTCGGCGTCAAGGCCGTGGTGCCCTCCGGCGATCTCGTCAACGCGCTGCGTGACCAGAAGCTGCTCACCGTCGGCGCCGGCGACAATGTCGTGCGTTTCCTCGCACCCCTGATCGTCACCGAGGCCGAGATCGACCAGTCCATTGCGTCGCTGGAGCGCGCCTGTATCGCGCTGTCGGCGACGGAAAAGAAGAAGGCGGCGGGGTAATGAGCAGGCCGCCACGACACTTCCTCGACATCGGCGAACTGCCGCTCGGGGAGTTGCGCAATATCATGGACGCCAGCCGCGCCATGAAAGCCAGGCTCAAGGCCCATGAGAAGGGCAAGAAGCCGCTGGAAGGCAAGACGCTCGCCATGATCTTCGAGCGCCCTTCGACCCGTACCCGCGTCTCGTTCGACGTCGGCATGCGTCAGCTCGGCGGCGAGTCCATCATGTTGACCGGCGCCGAGATGCAGCTCGGCCGCGGCGAGACCATTGCCGACACCGCGCGCGTGCTGTCGCGCTATGTCGACGCCATCATGATCCGCATCCTCAATCACGATGCGCTGCTGGAGCTTGCGCAGTATGCGACCGTGCCCGTCATCAACGGGCTGACACGCCGCTCGCATCCCTGCCAGGTGATGGCGGATATCATGACTTTCGAGGAGCACCGCGGTCCGATCGAGGGCAAGACGGTGGCCTGGACCGGCGACGACAACAACGTGCTTGCCTCCTGGGCCCACGCTGCCGAGCGCTTCAAGTTCCGCCTCAATATCGCAACTCCGCCGGAGCTTGCGCCGAAGAAGGCGATGCGCGACTGGATCAAGGCAGCGCAGGCGCCGATCGTGCTCGGCAACGATCCCGAGGCCGCCGTGCGCGGCGCCGACTGCGTCGTCACCGACACCTGGGTGTCGATGGGCGACAAGGAGGGCGAGCACCGTCACAACGTGCTGCGGCCCTACCAGGTCAATGCCAAGCTGATGTCGCTCGCCAAGCCCGATGCGATCTTCATGCACTGCCTGCCCGCCCATCGCGGCGAGGAGGTCACCGATGAAGTGATCGACGGCCCGCAGTCGGTGGTGTTCGACGAGGCCGAAAACCGCCTGCATGCCCAGAAAGGCATTTTGGCCTGGTGTTTTGAGGCAGTGGCCTAAGACTTGCTCAGTGTCGTCCCGGCGAAGGCCGGGACCCATACCGCGTGATCTATCCGTTGCAATGACGTGGTGGACACACGGTGCACACAATTGAGGCCGGTGGTCATGGGTCCCTGCGTTCGCAGGGACGACATCGAGTCACCCCCTTTCGTTTCGCGACTTCAGACCCCAGATAGAGCGCCATGGTTTCCCAATCCCCCGAAACGAAAACATCTGCCGAAACGCCGATCCGCGCGCCGTCAGCCGTTCCGGTCGACGACACCGTTCTGCCGTTCGAGGTGAACGCGCTCGACCTGCGCGGCCGGCTGACCCGGCTTGGTCCCGCGCTCGATGACATCCTCACCAAGCACGATTATCCCGCGCCGGTCGGAAAACTGCTGGGCGAAGCCATCGTGCTGACGACGCTGCTCGGCACGTCGCTGAAATTCGAGGGCCGCTTCATCCTGCAAACCCGGACCGACGGCCCGGTGTCCTTTCTGGTCGTCGACTTCAAGTCGCCTGACCGCCTGCGCGCCTATGCGCGCTACGACGCCAAACGTCTCAAGGAAGGCCAGACTTCGGGCGAACTGCTCGGCAAGGGGCATCTTGCCATGACCATCGACCAGGGCGCGGACATGAGCCGCTACCAGGGCCTGGTTGCGCTCGAGGGCGGCAATCTGGAGGACGCAGCCCACGAATATTTCATTCGTTCCGAACAGATCCCGACGCGGGTGCGCCTTGCCGTCGGCGAGGAGTGGCGCGGCGGCGAGGCCGGAAAGCACCGCTGGCGTGCCGGCGGCATGCTGCTGCAGTTTTTGCCCAAGTCGTCGGAGCGCGCGCGTCAGGCCGACCTGCATCCCGGCGATGCGCCCGAGGGCACGGTGCATCACACCGTCGCCGAGGACGATGCCTGGGTCGAGGGCCAGTCGCTGATCGGCACGGTCGAGGATGTCGAGCTGATCGATCCCAATCTGTCCGGCGAGCGGCTGCTCTATCGCCTTTTCCACGAGCGTGGCGTGCGCGTGTTCAAGCCGCAGCCGCTGCAGGCGCAATGTTCCTGCTCGCGCGATGCGGTTGCCGCGATGCTGAAAAGTTTTGCGCCCAAGGATCGCGCCGACATGGTGAAGGACAACAAGGTCGTCGTCACCTGCGAGTTCTGCAGCTCGGTCTATGAATTCACCCCGCACGAGGCGGGCGTGGAGGAAACAGGCGATTCTGCGCCGTAGGTCTGTCATCACCCGCGAAAGCGGGTGATCCAGTATTCCAGAGACGTCAGTGACTGACTTGAGAGGCCGCGGCGTACTGGATGCCCCGCATTCGCGGGGCATGACACCGGAACTAATTCAACACCCGCTTCTCGCTCGGGGCGTCGAGCGAGAATGTCGGCACGTCGATCTCGAACTGCTCGCCGCTTTCGTTGACCATCTGGTAGCGCCCGGTCATGAAGCCCGAGGAGGTCGGTAGCGGCACGCCGCTGGTGTACTCAAAACGCTCGCCCGGTGCGAGCACGGGCTGCTCGCCGACGACGCCCGGCCCTTTCACTTCCTGCCGCTTGCCGGTGGCGTCGGTGATGATCCAGTGCCGCGTGCGCAGCTGCACCGTCTCCTCGCCGGCATTGGTGATCACGATGGTGTAGGACCAGAAGAACTGCCCCTTATCCGGCACTGAGCGCTCTGGCATGAAGGCCGGCTCTACGGTGACCTCGATCTGGCGGGTAATGGCGCGGTACATGCGAAACGTTCTTCCAAATCCGTCAGGCCATCTTATCTAAACGGCCGGGCAGGACAACGCCGGGGCAGCGGTAACAATCCTGCAAGAGGCGGATTCCGTCGCGGTTTCACCAAAGTTCCGTGGCCAAGCCGCAATGCATCTGGCAGGCATGCGTATTTGCCTGCAAGGGCCGGGCCGGTATTATGTTGAGCCCGTGCAATCGCGTTGATTTCAGCCGTTGGAGACGGTGCCTGATGACGTCCATTGCCGATACCATGGCTGGCAAGCCGCGCACCGATGCCGCCGTCGCTGCGCGAGAGGCGGCGCCCGCCATCACGCTGCCGGCGGTAAGCGAACGCGAGTTGCGGCTCGACCTGTTTCGCGGGCTCGCGCTGTGGCTGATCTACATCGACCATCTGCCGAACAACATTCTGGCCTGGTTCACCATCCGCAACTACGGCTTCTCCGATGCCACGGAGATCTTCATCTTCATCTCCGGCTACACCGCCGCCTTCGTCTATGGCCGGGCGATGCTGGAGTCCGGCTTCGTCATCGCCAGCGCGCGTATTATGCGCCGGGTCTGGCAGATCTACGTGGCGCACGTCTTCCTGTTCACGATCTTCCTGGCGGAAATCTCCTATGTCGCGACCCGCTTCGATAACCCGCTTTATTCCGAAGAAATGGGCATCATGGATTTCCTCAAGCAGCCGGATGTCACCATCATCCAGGCGCTGATCCTGCGCTTCCGTCCCGTCAACATGGACGTGCTGCCGCTCTACATCGTGCTGATGCTGTTCCTGCCGCTGATCCTGTGGCTGATGAAATGGCGCACCGACGTCACGCTGGTGCTGTCGGCGGCGCTGTATGCGCTGACCTGGTATTTCGATCTCTATCTCTCCGCCTATCCGAACGGCGTCTGGTTCTTCAATCCCTTTGCCTGGCAGCTGTTGTTCGTGTTCGGCGCCTGGTGCGCGCTGGGCGGGGCGCGGCGGATGTCGCGCATCCTGTCCTCGCAGGTGACGCTGTGGATCTGCATCGCCTATCTGGCCTTTGCCTTCTTCGTCGCCATGACCTGGAATTTCCCGACGCAGCTCGGCTTCCTGATGCCGAAATGGCTCGAGAACTGGATGTATCCGGTCAGCAAGACCGACCTTGACGTGCTGCGCTTTGCTCACTTCCTGGCGCTGGCGGCGATCACCGTCCGCATCCTGCCGAAGGACTGGCCGCCGCTGAAATCGATCTGGCTGCGACCTTTGATCCTCTGCGGCCAGCACTCTCTTGAGATATTCTGTCTCGGCGTATTCCTCGCCTTCGCCGGTCATTTCGTCCTGGCCGAAATTGCCGGCGGCGCAGCGATGCAATTCTTGATCAGTGTGGCGGGTGTCCTGATCATGTCGGGCATGGCCTGGGTGATTTCGTGGTACAAGCGTTCCGCCGACAAGAGCGCGAAAAAAGGCAGCATCGGCAACGCCGACATGGCGGGGGGAAGCCTATGAGGGCAGTCATCCTGAGCGTGATGTTGCTCGCCGGCCTCGTGACCGCGCTGCCGGCGCGCGCCGAAACTGCGCCTCCGACCTGCGAAGTCCCCGCCTATCTGCTGTCCAGCGAGAGCACGCTGGCCAAGGTTGCGGCTGCCGTCAAAGCCGGCAAGCCGCTCAACGTCCTGGTGGTGGGCAGCCGCTCTTCCACTATTCCGTCGCAGGACGGCAGCGCCTATCCGGCCAAGCTGCTGGCGACCCTGAAGGACCGGCTGGGCACGGTGCCGGTCAACCTCTCCGTAGAAATACAGAGCGGCAAAACCGCCGAGGATGTGGCCGGCACCCTCGTTAAGCTGGTGGAAGCAAAAAGCCCTACTTTGGTCATCTGGCAGACCGGCACCTACGATGCTATCCGGGGGATCGATCCCGATGATTTCCGCAGTGCCGTCGACGAGGGGGTTGCTGCGTTGCAAAAGGCGGGGGTCGATGTGGTGCTGGTGAACCTTCAGTACAGTCCGCGGACAGAAACAATGACGTCTGTGCCGCCTTATCTCGACAATATGCGCGTGGTGGCGCAGCAGCACGCTATCCCCCTGTTCGACCGTTTTGCCATCATGCGTCACTGGAATGATTCCGGTGATTTCGATTTGTTCAGCGCCACGCACGGCGCTGAGCTTGCCAAGCGTGTTCACGACTGCCTCGGCCGCGCGCTCTCGAAATTCATCATCGACGCCGCTCATCTCGACCAGGCGCAGCAGAATTAGGAACCAGCGTTAATGAGTTCTCACCGCCCTTTTCGCGCTCACATGGTGTTAGCCGCGGCCGCGCTTGCGGCCGCAGGGTTGCTGATGCCGGTGGTGGTGCGCGCGCAGACCGCGCAGCGGGCAGCCCTGGGCGACGCCAACCCGGCGGCGCCGAAATCCGAAGCAGGCAAATCGGAAGTGGCCAAGTCGGACCCGGCCAGGCCCGCCGAGACGCCGGCAACCACCACGGCCCCGGGGCAGGCCAATCCCGCGCAGAAGAGCATCGCGGCGCGCGCCGTCGACAAGGTCAAGGATATGTTCGCCCGCGTGCCGTGCCTGCCGCCGAAGGGCGGCAGCAAGTCCATGGGCTCGTTGCCGCATGTCGCGAACAAGCTGATCGCCGGGCAGCCGGTCACGATCATCGCCTTCGGCTCGTCCTCGACGCAGGGCTATGGCTCCAGCGCGCCGGAGTTCAACTATCCCAATCGTCTGGCCGCGCAGCTAAGGCGCCATTATCCGACCGCCGACATCATCGTGCTCAACCGCGGCAAGGGCGGCGAGGATGCGCCGGAGATGATGCGGCGGCTGCAGACCGAGGTGATCGACATGAAACCGGATCTGGTGATCTGGCAGGTCGGCACCAACGCCGTATTGCGCAACCTCGATCAGGTCGAGACGGAAAAGATGATCGCGGATGGCATCGCCCGCATTCAGGCGTCCGGCAGCGACGTCGTGCTGGTCGATCCGCAATATTCGCCACGGGTCAACGAGAAGGCCGAGAGCGCCGGCAAGATGATCAAGCTGCTCGACAGGGTCGCCGAGCTGCGCAAAGTCGGCATCTTCCCGCGCTTCGAGGTGATGCGCGACTGGCACGAGAGGCAGGCGATCCCGACCGAGGAATTCATTATCCCCGACGGCCTGCACATGAACGACTGGGGTTACGCCTGCTTCGCGCAGCTACTGGCCGACGACATCATCAAGTCGGTCGGTCAGATCAAGCTGGGCGTCGCCGTGCCGTCGGACGTGCGAGCCTACCGGCCGATGTAATTCGCCGCAAACTCATGGCCAAGCGTAGGGTGGGCAAAGGCGCTGTTGCGCCGTGCCCACCTTCATGAGCGTACTTCTGAAGGTGGGCACGCTTCGCTTTGCCCACCCTACAAGGGTCAACTCACACCTTCTCCAGCGCCTGCTCGAAATCCTCGATCAGATCGTCAACATGCTCGAGCCCCGCCGAATAGCGGATGAAGCCCTCGCCGATGCCGAGCTCGGCGCGCACCTCCGGCGCGAGGCGCTGATGCGTGGTCGTCGCAGGATGCGTAACCAGGCTCTTGGCATCGCCGAGATTGTTGGAGATCCGCGACAGCTTCAGCCCATTGAGGCAGCGGAAGGCGCCGGCCTTGCCGCCCTTGACCTCAAAGCCGATCAGCGACGAGCCGGCGCCCATCTGCTTCTTGACCAACGCCGCCTGCGGATGATCGGCGCGGCCGGGATAGACCAGGCGCGAGATCTTCGCATGCTTGGCGAGAACATCGGCCAGTTTTGCCGCCGTCTCGGTCTGCGCGCGCACGCGCACGGCCAGCGTCTCCAGTCCCTTCAGCAGCACCCAGGCATTGAACGGCGACATCGACGGCCCGGTCTGGCGCATGAAATTGTGGATGTGATCGGTGATGAACTTCTCCGACGACAGGATGACTCCGCCGAGACAGCGTCCCTGGCCGTCGATGTGTTTCGTGGCGGAATAGACCACGACGTCGGCGCCCAGCGAAAGCGGGCTCTGCCAGATCGGGGTTGCGAACACATTGTCCACGATCAGCCGCGCGCCGCCCTGGTGGGCGATCTCGGCGATGGCGGAGATGTCGAGCACGTCGAGCGTCGGATTGGTCGGGCTTTCCAGGAACAGGCTCTTGGTGTTCGGCCGCATCGCCTTCCTCCACTGGTCGAGGTCGAGGCCGTCGACCAGCGTGGACTGGATGCCGTAGCGCGGCAGCAGATCCTCCACCACATAGCGGCAGGAGCCGAACAGCGCCTTTGCCGCCACCACATGATCGCCGGCTTTCAGCGGCGCCAGCACTGCGGTCGTCACGGCGGCCATGCCGGTAGCGGTGGCGCGCGCAGCTTCCGCGCCCTCGAGCTCGATCATGCGCCGCTCGAACATCGTCACGGTAGGATTGGAGAAACGCGAATAGAGAAAGCCCGGGTCTTCGCCCTTGAAGCGCGCCTCGCACTGCTCGGCGGTGTCGTAGACAAAACCCTGGGTGAGAAACAGCCCTTCCGACGTCTCGCCGAACTGCGAGCGCAGCGTGCCGGAATGCACCAGCCGGGTTTCGGGACGATAGCGGGCGGCGGACTTGACCTCAGACATGTGACCTCCTGCGTGACCACAAAAATGGCCACAAAAAACCGGCCTGGAAAAATTCCACAGGCCGGGATCACATTGTCCCCGGCCTGTTTAGCTACTTGTTTAACGTGGCTGCAAGCCGGCCGGCTCAAATCACCACGGGATAAGTGATGCTGATATTCTCTCGCGCCCTTCCCGTCAAGGCGGCCATCGGATAAGGCCGTAAATCGGCTAATTTCAGGGGTTTGGATGACTTCGGGGCCACCGCCCAAGGACCACATCGTGCCGCTTTCGCTTCCCACCCACGCCAACGGCATATTGCCGGATCGCATGATCGCGGCGATGGCGGATGACGGCCTCATATTGCCTGCCTATCCCTTCGTCGAGAGCCAGATCCAGCCCGCGAGCCTCGATCTGCGCCTGGGCGACATCGCTTACCGGGTGCGGGCCAGCTTTCTGCCTGGTCCGGGTGCAACGGTGGCCGAGCGTATCGATGAGCTGAAGCTGCACGAGATCAGCCTTGCCGATGGAGCGGTGCTGGAGACGAACTGCGTCTACATCGTTCCGCTGCTCGAAAGCCTTGCACTGCCGCCCAAGATCGTCGCCGCCGCCAATCCGAAGAGCTCCACCGGCCGGCTCGACGTGTTCACGCGCGTGATCGCCGACGGCACCCGCCGCTTCGACATGATCGGCGCGGGCTATCACGGCCCGCTCTATGCCGAGATCAGTCCGAAGACGTTCCCGGTGCTGGTGCGCGAAGGCTCGCGGCTCTCGCAAGTCCGGTTCCGCGCCGGCGACGCCGTGCTGTCGGCCAGCGAGCTCGACGCGTTGCATGCCGCCGAGCGGCTGGTCGATGCGGACAAGGCCGATCTCATCGGCGGCGTCGCGCTGTCGGTGGATCTCTCCGGTGCAAATTCCAACGGCTTTGTCGGCTATCGCGCCAAGCGCCACACCGGCGTGGTCGATGTCGATCGCCGCGGCGGCTATGGCGTCGATGAATTCTGGGAGCCGATCGCGGCGCGCGCGGACGGCAGCCTGATCCTCGATCCCGGCGAGTTCTACATCCTGGCTTCTAAAGAGGCGGTGCAGGTGCCGCCGGATTACGCCGCGGAGATGGTGCCGTTCGACCCGCTGGTCGGTGAGTTTCGCGTGCACTATGCCGGCTTCTTCGATCCCGGCTTCGGCTATGCCGGCGCCGGCGGGCAGGGTGCGCGCGCCGTGCTGGAAGTGCGCTCGCGCGAGGTGCCCTTCATCCTCGAGCACGGCCAGATCGTCGGCCGCCTCGTCTACGAGAAGATGCTGTCGCGGCCCGCGTCGATGTACGGCCAGCGCATCGGCTCCAACTACCAGGCCCAGGGCCTCAAGCTGTCGAAGCATTTCCGGGTCTGATCAGCCGCGCGTCACATGCACGCCGGGCTTCTTGCCGGCATTCCATTTGCCGCCGAGCGCGCGCTCGATCTGGGCAGCGAGCTGCAGCAGCAACCCGTCATTGGCCTGCTTTGCAATAGCCTGAATGCCCAGTGGCAGCCCGTTGTCATGCGCCGCCAATGGCAGCGAGATCGCGGGGATGCCGCAGAGATTGGCGAGCGGGGTGAAGGCGAAATTGCGCCAGAGATTGGCGAACCAGTCCAGCACCGACGGATTGTCGCTGATCGTCAAAAACTCCGTCGTACCGACCTTCGGCGTCGGCAGCGCGGTGATCGGCGTCAGGATGATGTCCCACTCCTCGAAGAACGCGCCGAAGCCGCGCGACGTCGTGTTGAAGACCGCCTGCATGCGTGCCCGCTCGGCAAAGCTGGTGTGCCGGCCGTGCTCCCAGATGCGGATGTTGATGGGCTCGACAAGATCGGCGGGCGGCCGCTCCAGCCCGCGCGCGGCGAGCATGTTGCCGATGACGACAGCGAAGTTGCTGATGTAGCAGAGCGTCTGCGCGTCGAATGCGGCCTGATAATCGATGGCCGGGAGTGCGTAGCCCACCTGATGACCGAGGCTTTCGAGGAACTTCCCGACTCGTTCGAGCTCGGCCACGATCGGCGCCGTCGCGCGATACTCGCCCCACTGAGACGAGAGCGCGATGCGCAGACGATGGGGATCGCGCTTGATCATTTCGGTGTAGGGCTGCGGAGGCGTCCAGAACGGCATGAACTCGCCGGGCGCTGCTCCGCGGCAGGCGTCGACGAAGGCCGCGGTATCGCGCACCGTGCGCGACTGACAGCCCTGGATCGAAACCAGGCCAGTGAGGTCGGACAGGTGCGGCGCCAGCGAGAACACGCCGCGCGATACTTTCAGCCCGATATTGCCGTTGACGCCGGCCGGAATGCGGATCGAGCCGCCGCCGTCGGTCGCATGCGCGATCGGCACCACGCCGGCGGCGACGACAGCGGCGCTGCCGGCCGACGAGCCGCAGGTGGTGTAGTCCGTGTTCCAGGGATTGCGGGTGACATAGACCGCAGGATTGTCGGCCGAACTGCATACACCGAACTCCGGCGTCGTCGTGCGCCCGATCAGATTGAGGCCTGCCTGGCGCATCTTGCCCGTCAGGAACGTATCCGCCGTTGCGCGATTGCCCCGCATCAGCAGCGAGCCCATTTCCTGCAGCCGGCCCTGCATGGTCGGGCCCAGATCCTTCATCAGGAAGGGCAGGCCGGCGAACGGCCCGTTGAGATTGGTGCGATTGCTCTCCGGCGCAGCGATCGCATCGTCGAATACCTCGACGACGCCTGACAATGTCGGATCGACCTTCGCAATGCCCGCCGCCGCCTGCTCCGCCAGTTCGGTCGGCTTCAGCTCACCTTTGCGGACGCACGCGGCCAGCGCGACGCCGTCATGTTGCGTCCATTCGTCCCAACTCATCGGCAGAGTCATGTGATCAATCCCTTCAACGCGGCTCCGGACCATAGTTTCGCGAGAGATCGAGTCAATGCCGCATTCGCCACGTGCATTGCTTCGCTGCGCCCGTAGTGACAAGGTACGGCGACAAGCAGGACGAGGAAACGAGCATGACCGCGGGGCAGGACGCGCGCGAGGCGCAATGGCTGAGATGGCGCAGCGTCGCCGATCTCTATCACGCGTTCTTCACCGGCCTCATCCTGTCCGTGGTGACGCGGCGCGGCACCGCCGATGCGGCCGAGTTCGTCTTTCGCGTGTTCCGCCGCCAGCAGCAGGAGCGTTTTCTGCCGGGCCTTGTCAAGCTCGGCATCAATCATCTGCCGCCCGCGGTCGCCGCGGCGCAGTATCACTATCTCTCCAACTGGATCGGCGGCGTGCATGTCGAATACATGTACGAGAACGACCGCAAGGCGTGGATCCGCTATCCGCCGCCGCGCTGGATCTGGCGCGGGACCGCGATCTGCGGCGTGCCCGGCGAAGTCTCGCGCGCGATGCTGCGCGGCTGGCACGCCAACAACGGCGTCGCGCTCGGCGATCTCCGGCTCGGTTTTGTCTGCACCAAGCAGAGCGTCGACGGGCAGGACGGGCTGGAAGGCTACTACCACGAATACGACCACCCGCTCGAGCTCGACCAGCGGCTGGTGTTCGCGCGCCATCTCGAGGCGCCGCTGTTCGATGCTGCGACGGCGCCGGCGCTGCCGGTCGATGCCTGGCCAAAACCGCGGCTGGAAAAGGCCTATCGCAACTACGCGATGGAATATGTGAAGACCGCCGCGCCCGTGATGGTGCAGGTGTTCGGCCCCGAAGATGCGGGCCATCTGCTGCATCTCACCGGCAAGCTGATCGGCATGCAATATTTCGACGAGATCGCGCGGGCGCTGCAGGCCGACCGCGGCGGCGCCAGGCAGTTCGTGAACTTCCTGCGCGTGCTGTTTGAATCGCAGGATGATGCGGTCGAGATCAGCGAATCCTCAGGCAGCTTCGAAGTGCGGCAGCAGAGCTGGAAGCTGATGGCTGACGTCAGCGACTACAGTCCCGCCTGCGCAAAAGTGCTGGAGGGCCTGTTCGAGGGACTCGCCGCCGGCTGCGGGCGGCACATTCCGGTGCATCTGAAGCCTGCCAGAGGCGGCAAACCGCCGTTCATCTGGTCGATCGGGTAGTGCGTGCCTCTCCCGCTCCCCGCAAGCGGGCGAGGTGACATGAGGCAATCCCGCAGCCCCCCAATGCACTGTGCGCGGTGGGAATCGGCCCTTGCCGTGCTAGGACGAGCCCGCCCGGCATCAGATACGGGTGTCCGGGAGCAGAAATGTCCGACGTCGGCGTTGCCGAAATCCCCGTAGACGAGCAAGAACGCCCGCTCCCGCCGCCGGAGCCGCCGGTGAGGAATGTGTTGGTGGACGGGCCGATCCTGCGCACCCTGCTGTTGCTGGCTTGGCCGAACACCATGGCGCTCACCGCCGGCACCTGCGTTGTCATTGCCGAGACCTCCTATATCGGCCGGCTCGGCGTGGAGCCGCTGGCGGCTATGGCGCTGGTGTTCCCCTGCGTGATCCTGACCATGACCATGTCGGGCGGCGCGATGGGCGGGGCAGTGGCATCAGCCATTGCGCGCGCGCTCGGCGCCGGCGACCGCGAGCGCGCATCGACGCTCGCCGCACATGCGCTGCTGATCGGCATCTGTTTCGGGTTGATCTTCATGCTGGGCATGCTGATCTTCGGACCGAAACTTCTCGAGTTGCTCGGCGGCCGCGGCAATGTGCTGATGCACGCGATCGCCTATTCGCAGATTTTCTTCGGCGGCGCCGTGATCCCCTGGCTGATGAATACGATGGCCGGCATCCTGCGCGGCACCGGCAACATGAAGCTGCCGTCGTTCCTGATCCTGTTGTCGGCGTCCTGCCAGGTCGTCATCGGCGGCGCACTCGCGCTCGGCATTGGCCCGATACCGTCCTTCGGCATGCGCGGCGTTGCCACCGGCTCCCTGATCGCCTTCTCGCTCAGCATCGCCGTGATGGGCTGGTATCTGTTTTCCGGCCGTGCCCGCGTCGTTCCGAAACTGTGGGGCTTGCGCATCCGCTGGGCGATGTTCATCGACATCCTGAAGGTCGGCGCCATTGCGTGCTTCTCCCCGCTGCAATCGGTGCTGAGCGTTTCCATCTTCACCCACATGCTGGCGCGGTTCGGCACCGAGGTGCTCGCCGGTTACGGCATCGGCGCGCGGCTGGAATTCCTGCTGACGTCGATCGCGTTTGCCGTGGGCATCGCCTCGGTGCCGATGGTCGGCATGGCGATCGGCGCAGGCAAGATCGAGCGCGCCCGGCGCATTGCCTGGATTGCCGGTACGGTCACGTTCCTTTCCATGGGCGCGATCGGCACCCTGGTTGCATTCTTCCCCGATCTCTGGGTCAACATCTTCACCAGCGATCCGGGCGTGCGCGCCACCAGCCGTCAATATCTGGCGACGGCCGCGCCGATGTACGCCTTCATCGGGCTGTCGCTGTCGATGTATTTCTCCTCCCAGGGCGCCGCCAAGGTGCTGGGTCCCGTGCTGGCGCAGACGGCGCGGCTGGTCTTCATCGCGGCGGGCGGCTGGTGGCTCTCCACCCATGACGCGAGCGCCGGCAGCTTCTTCGTGCTGGCCGCGTCATCGATGGTGGTGATCGGCGTGCTCTCCAGCGCCAGCGTGGTGCTGACGCGCTGGGGGCCGAAGCGGGCGGCCGTGCCCAAGGTGCGGCCGGCGCTGTCTTAGAGTCCGACGGGCGTCATTCCGGTCTTTTCACCGGCGGCGCTTGTCGTTTGAGATCCGGCAGCACGGACCCAAGCAGGCACAGCCTACAGGCTGGAACCAAGACCTCCTTCGATGCGACGAAACAGGGATGAAATCATTTTCCGGCTTCCACGAAGGCATGGTGAAACAATCGGCCGTTAGGAAAGGGCCATTGGAAGGGATGGGCAAAGGGGCGCTGCGACGATCGCCATAGGGCGAGGGACGAAGCCATGTCACAGGTTCGCAAAGCTTCTTTAGGCGCTATCGCGATCGCATTGACGCTCGGTGCCGTGCAGTTCGCTTCAGGTCACGACCTCGTAGACGGTTGGCAAGCTCTCTCCGAACAGCCCAGCCACATCGTCAATCGTGGCAAGGCAGATCGACTTGCCGGCCTCAAGCCCTTTGCAGTTCCGACGAAAACCGTTTCCCTGCGCCTGAACGATCTGGCCGACACCTCGGTCTTGCTGCGCATTCCGTCTGCACAGGCCCGCACCACCAAGCCGCCGACGCTGCTGCGGAATCAGAGCCATAAGCCGACGCTTGCCTGCGAGCCCGTGGTCAGCGCGCTCACGGAAGTCGCAAAGCTCCTGCAGCCGGGCCGTTGCGTGACCTGATCGACTCAATCCTCACTCGGCAGGTTCGGTCGAAGGTGATGAAGGTCCCCGGCACGAGACCAGAGGATTGCACCTCATCACCATCACCGGCGATGCGCGGCATCGATGTGCGCTGTCATGCCGTCTGAAATTACCTCCGCTTCACCCGCCGGATGTGCCGGCCGCCGCCGACATTCACCATGCGCATCAGCTGCGGGATCATGCTCATCATCTCGCCGCTGCCCATGCCGCCCATCATGCCCATGATGTCGCCGCCGCCATAGCCGCCGAAGCCGCCCGGGATCATGCCGCCATAGCCGCCGGGCATCATGCCGCCGATGTCGGCAGGCATCCCGCCGCCCATGCCGCCGAAGCCGCCACCGCCCATCATGCCGCCCATGCCGCCGCCTTCCATCATGCGGCTCATCATCGGGCCCATGGTCTGCATCATCATGGCGAAGCGGCGCTTGCCCATCTTCGCCTTCATCATTTCCAGCATCGGCGCCATTTGCGTCATCATGTCCTCGCCGCCTCCGCCACCGAAGCCGGCGAACTGGGCTTTCGCCGGCATCGTCGTCAGCGTGAACAACAGCAGCAGCGTGGCCGCCTGGCACACCACCTTGTCAGCTCCGGTCATGGCAAAACTCCTCGTGCGCCGCGCGGCTCGGGGAAGCGGCGCTAGTAGCGGACGCACGGGGCGAGGCTAGGAGCGGGCAGGCGGTCGATCTGTGAGAAAGATCACGCAGGCCTACGCGGCCTTCCGCCCAAGCGCCTTCTGCATGGCGGCAAGGCCCAGCTCCATCTGCCCTTCCATGTAGCCGGCAAACTCATGCGGCAGCACGTCGGCGATCCAGACGAATCGTGTGCGCCCGTCGCCCTCGGGAAACACCTGGGCGGAAGCTGAGTGCTGCGTCAGGCGTTCGCTCCTGATCGCGTAGACCAGCCGCCGGCGCTCGTCGTTGCAATCGACCAGCAGTTCGCGCGCCACGGTGCCGTTGGCGAAGGTGACGATGCGTGCATCGCCGTCGAGTTTGGTGTCGGTCACGAAGCCCGGCACCAGCCGCGTATGCAGCGCGCCGAAATCGCGCAGCGCGTCCCAGACGTGCGCAGGGTCCGCGTCGATGATGATCTCTTTGTGGATGGAAGCCATGAGGTGTTCCTCTTGTTGAGATGTGTAGGGTGGGGCAAAGGCGCGTCTTCGCGCCGTGCCCACCATTTTCAATGTCGGTTGTGTCGGTGGGCACGCTTCGCTTTGCCCACCCTACGATTCGCTCGCAATGACGGGGCGGACAGCCGTGCGTCACGCGCACACCGCCTCGACATTGTTGCCGTCGGGGTCGATCAGGAAGGCGGCATAGTAGGTGGGGCTGTAGTCCTTGCGCGGACCTGCGCCGCCATTGTCGCGGCCGCCGGCCTTGATTCCTTCGGCGTGGAATTTCTTGACTGCGTCATGATCCTTCGCGCTGAAGGCAACGTGGGTGCCGGTCGCTTTCTGGCCCTTGTGCAGATGCAGCCAGAGCGCGGGCGCGCCCTTCGGCCCGAAGCCGGCATAGCTGTCACCCTGCGAGCACAGCTCGAAACCGAGCGGGGCCAGCGCTGCGGTATAGAAGCGCACGGCGGTGTCGAGATCGCCGACGCGCAGTCCGATATGGTCGTACATAGGGTTCTCCAGTCGATGCGCGCGGAACAGGTGCGCCGTGGAGACACCCTCTCAGTTCAGCGCCAGCCGATCTTGGAAAATCTTGCGGTCGCCTTTCGAGGCCTGGCGGAACCGCATTGGCGAGGTGCCGGCCGCGCGGTGGAAGGTGCGCACGAAATTGGAGAGATCGCCAAATCCGACGTCATAGGCGATGTCGGTGACCGGGCTGTCGTCATCGGCGAGCCTGCGCGCCGCATGGCGCAGCCGCGAGCGCACCAGATATTGGTGCGGCGTCACGCCCAGCACTTCCGAGAACAACCGCAGGAAATGGAACGGGCTGATGCCGGCCTGTTCGGCAGCATCGTCGAGCGCGATGGCACGGTGCGAATTGGCGTCGATCCACAGCGCGCTTTCCACCGCGCGGCGGCGGTCGCGCAAGCTTGCCGTCAACGGCTTGCGCTTGCGCCCGCTGACCGCCTCGACAAAGCGGGCGGCGAGGAGATGGCCGACCTCGTCGAGGCCGACATCGCTGCTGCCATCTGCCGCCGTTTGCGCGAGCTCGGCCAGCACCATCAGTTCCGGCAGCGGCGGCACCGAGCCGACCTGCCATGTGCTGTCATCGCTGATCGCGTCCACCAGCTCGGGCGCGAGGAAAAACGAGAGACATTCGTCGCCGACGACATGATCGTGCGTGCAGACATATTCGTCGCCGGGGAAGCCGACCAGGAATGATCCCGCGACCAGCTCATGGAAGCGGCCGCGGCAATGGCAGCCAAAGCTGCCCTTGCGCACATAGGAGATCGAATGGGCCGGAAATTCTTCGGCAAACGGCTTGTCGCCCGGTCCCGCGGTGCAGCGGAATTCGGTCACCGAAATACGGTTGGCCTCGAGCAGCGTCCTGCGGTTCATCCGCCAGATCTAGTTATGCGGACGGGACGGGGCAACGGGCGGCAGCAGCACCTCGAACAGGGTCTTGCTCACGGTCGGGTGAGCGCCCTCGATGGTGAGCAGCCGGCGCTTGGAAATCACCCCGCCGTTCGGCGCCATCTTGTCGGCATAGTTGCCGGCTTCCAGCACGCGGTGGCAGGGCACGATGATCATGAAGGGATTGCGGCCGAGCGCCTGCGCCACCGAATGGACCGCGCTCTGTATGCGCATGCCGATCGCAACCTCGCCATAGGTGCGGGTCTCGCCGCGCGGGATGGCGCGGACATATTGATAGACGCGCTGGTTGAACTGCGGCAGGCCCGAAAAGTCCAGCGCGACGTCGGACATGTTGGGATTGCCGCCGCGCAGCAGCGCGACGATGCCTTCGATGGCGAGTTCGGTGTTGAGCGGCGGGCGTTGCTCGCGCGCCTCGGAATAGAGCCGATAGATCCGGCGCCTTGTTTCGAGCTCACGGGCCTCGGGCAATTGCACGCCAACGATGCCACGCTCACCCCATGCGATGCCGCACCGGCCGACCGCAGTGTCGAAAATTGTGAACCCTTGCCCCGACATTTTTACGCCACCGACCCGCGCAGATCATAACACTGTCACAAAAGACCGCATCTGGAATCTTGCGGCTCGGTTAAGGGGCCACCTCGGAGACAATGGGCAAGTGGATTACTATACTGCTCGATATCTGTAATACGGCCCGGCCCGCCTGCCGCGAAGGAGGCCACTGAATGAGAGATAATATCGGCTATCCCGACTCGGGCCTCGACCTGACGGATGGTTTCAAGCCGCACACCTCGCATTGGGGCGTGTTCTCGGCGCGTCACAGCAAGGCTGGACTCGAAGTCCGGCCCTATGCCGGCGATCCCGATCCGAACGGCATCATTGACAACTTCCCCGGCGCGTTGCGCCACCAGGCGCGCATCGCCCAGCCGGCGATCCGTCGTGGATGGCTGGAGCGTGGTCCCGGTCCCGACGATCGCCGCGGCCGCGACGAATTCGTCTCCGTAAGCTGGGAAAAGGCGCTCGACCTCTTGGGGGAAGAGTTGATGCGCATCCGCGACACGCGCGGCCCTGGTGCGGTGTTCGGCGGCTCCTACGGCTGGTCCAGCGCGGGCCGCTTTCATCACGCCCAGAGCCAGGTTCACCGCTTCCTCAACATCGCGATGGGCGGCTATGTGCGTTCGGTCAACAGCTATTCTTCGGGCGCGTCGTCGGTTTTGCTGCCGCAGATCCTGGCGGGCTACGAAGATATCACCAAGCGCAACGTCACCTGGGAGCAGATCGCGGCAGAGAGCGAGATCGTGGTTTCATTCGGCGGCATGGCGCTGAAGAATTCCATGGTGGCCGGCGGTTCGATCAGCAAGCATGTCGAACGCGGCGCCATGGAAGCGGCGCACCGGCGCGGGTGCGAGTTCATTCTGGTCAGCCCCTTGCGGGACGATCTGCCTGCAGAAGCCGGTGCCGAATGGATGACGTGCGTGCCCGGCACCGACACGGCCCTGATGCTCGGCATCGTCCACACGCTGGTCAGCGAGGGCCTGCACGATCAGGCCTTCCTCGATCGCTACACGGAAGGCTGGCAGGTCTTCCTGCGCTATCTGACCGGCGAAAGCGATGGGCAAGCCAAGCACGCCGAGTGGGCCGCCGCGATTTGCGGCATCGATGCACAAATGATCCGAAAGCTCGCGCGGCGCCTTGCCGGAAAAAGAGCGCTGATCACAGTCTCTCATTCGCTGCAGCGCTCGGAACACGGCGAGCAGCCGGTGTGGATGGGCATGGTGTTGGCAGCCGTGCTCGGCCAGATCGGCCTGCCCGGCGGCGGCTATGCCTATTCGCTCGGCGCCATCGGATATTACGGCCGCCGCGTCAACGACGTGCCGGGGCCGACGCTGGGACAAGGACGCAACGGCGTCTCGGATTTCATTCCGGTGGCGCGTATCGCCGACATGCTGCTCAATCCCGGCACCACCTATCGCTACAATGGCGAAACGCGCACCTATCCGGACATCCGTCTCGTCTACTGGGCAGGCGGCAATCCCTTCCATCACCACCAGGATATCAATCGTCTCCGCAAGGCCTTTGCCCGGGTCGATACGTTGGTCGTGCACGAGCTTGCCTGGACCGCCACGGCCCGGCACGCCGACATCGTGCTGCCTGCGACGATGACATTGGAGCGCGAAGACATCGGTTACTCCACAAACGATCCGCTGATGGTCGCCATGCACCGGATCGCCGAACCGTTCGGCCTTGCGCGCGACGACTATGAGATCTTTGCCGATCTGGCCGACCGGCTCGGGGCTCGCGAACCCTTCACCGAAGGTCGCACGTCGCGGCAATGGCTCGAACATCTCTATGAACCAACTCGCGCCTCGCTCAAGGCGCGCGGCCTTGAAGCCCCGAGTTTCGATGAGTTCTGGGAGCGTGGCAGCCTGATCGTCCCGCAGAAGCCGGATGACGGGGGCAGGCTACGCCGTTTCCGCGAGAATC
>Ga0187815_10000041_pt1 | contig 57850 bp, 59 predicted proteins | sample NC_S_5_FD_132962 | JGI IMG/M metagenome (GOLD analysis project Ga0187815, IMG submission 132962) | Wetland sediment microbial communities from Neuse River Estuary, North Carolina, USA - ASW-S_5 | ecosystem: Environmental > Aquatic > Freshwater > Wetlands > Sediment | place: USA: North Carolina... | reverse complement strand
GACTTCATGCAGGCGGCCGCGTCCGCGGCGCAGATGGCCCGGCATCTGCCCCTCCTGTCTGCCGGCGAGGAAGAGGCGCTTCTGGAGGAGGCGGGCTTTTCCGACGTCGCCCTTTTTTATGCCGGTTTCTCGTTCCGGGGCTGGGTCGCCGCAGCGTGAGAGTTGACTGCAGTCCAAGCGATGGCTGAAGCCAACAGTCGTGGGGCTCGGGTCGGCAGGCGGCTACAGTCCTGCGATCTCACCGAGACGGCGAGTTACGCTTTCGCTGACCCGGCTGCGGACTGCCACCACGGCGGTCTTCAGCGCTTGCGGCGTTGCGTTCGAGGGGGAGGCTTTGCTTGCGCATCCTTCGCTGCTGCTTCGATCAGCGCGCGGATTGCCCACTGCTTCACTTTCCGCGCGTCGGCGTCGTCGAGCTGCAGCACGTCCTTGATCACGATCATGCCTTCGGTGCCGAGGATCAGGGCGAGCGTCTTGCTCAGGGTCGCCAGTGATTTCGCGCTGAACTGCTGGCGGGCGGGCTTCAGCGCGGCTTCGATCAGGGGGAGGCGGCGGTTCTGGCGAAGCAGAATTTCGGCCTCGTCAGGCGCGGTTGCTGCATTCTGAAGCGAATGCGCCAGCATCATCCGAAGCGACGTCTCGTTGGCAAGAACGACGTCGTGCAGAACCTTGTCCGCCAGTTGGACGCGCGCGACCGGGTCGGTTTCGTGGCAGTCGCGAAACAGTTCGTCGGCTTCGGGAATCGCAATGTCGAACGAGGCCTCGACGAGGAGGGCCTCGACGTTTGGAAAGTAACGGTACGCCGTCGCGCGCGACACCAGCGCTTCTTCCGCTATCTCTTCGAGGCTCGGCTTGCGGCCCTGCTTGACGAGGCGCGCGGCTGCCTCGAGGAGGTCCTTCCGGGTGCGCCTTCGCTGGTTGGGCCGTCCGGAGAGCGGGGTGTCCATCGCGTCAGTCCTGCGGCAGCTGCCTTTGAATGGCGGCAAGATCGATCCAGACATTCTCGCGCTTGATGACGCCATCGTCGGCGAACTCGATGATGTGCAGGAGGCGGAATTCGAGCGGCCGGTTCCTGCCGTCGAGGCCGAACGGCTTGCCCGGGGCCTTGCCGCTCCAGACGGACTCGTCGACCAGAAAATTGTCGCCGTAGAGCCGCTTCACGCAGTCGACCTTGCCGTCCGAGAGATCGGCGAACAGCGCCTCATAGAAAGGCCGCGCGGCTTCGCGCCCGTGGGTAGGGCCGGCCGGCCAGCCGACGATGTCGTGCTCGACGTCGGATGCCAGCGTCGCCAGTACGCCGTCGATATCGTCCCTGGCCTCGAAGCCGAAATGCTCGTCGATCGTCCGATCCATCTGCGCGCGGATGTTCGCCATGTCTTTCTCCCGGCCCTTGGTGTGTTCGATACGTCGAGCTTGTAATGAGACAGATGTCTCATGTCAATACGAAGTATCGTTATTCTGGCAGGATCGTCTGTGCCGTCAGACGGCCCCGGGGGTGCGGCACTTGGGAGCTACGCACTTGGGAGCTAGTGCGGGCCGCAATTTTCATTAGAGTGCCGCCCGCGCTCCAACAACGAAAAGGAAGCTTCAATGGCACGCGTGCGCTGTATCACCGAGATGGGCATGGGCGTCGATGTCCACGGCAAGGACGCCACCAAGGCGGCGAAACGCGCGGTGTCGGATGCGATCCGCCACTCCAGCCTCGGCTTCTTTCGGATGCTGGGCAAGACGGCCAACGACATGTTCGTCGACGTCACCATTGGCGTGCCGAATCCGGAAGCCGTAGACAAGGCGGCGGTGGCGAAGGAATTGCCTTACGGCACCGTGACGGTGAATGCGGTGAAGGGCGGCCTCGAGATTCCGGCCGAGCAGGGCACAGACTCGATCCTCATTGCCAATGCCGCCGTGATCGTCAGTTTTGACGACGACAAGGGCTAGGCGTTCTCGCCTTCCCGTTAGAGAATGCTGCCGAGGCTGGACCGCCTTGCGGTCCGGCGCGCGGTTGGCGCACAACAATTGGCGCACAACAAGAAGAATCCTGGGAGGGACTTTTGGTACAAGACAGCAGCACCTATTGGAAGCGATCGCGTGTCGAATTGCGGGCCGCAGGCTTCGATCCGGATCGCGCGGCGAATACCAGTGCCGTGGTCACCATCGCCAGCGCCTGGACCAACGCGCATCGCTGCAACAACCGCGTGCGCGGCATCGCCGACATGCTGGTCGACATTTTGGGTGAACGCGGCGGGCAGGGGCTGATCGTCGGCGCGCCGGCGGTGTCGGATGCGCTGACGCAGGGAACGCCGACGGCAGGCTATAGCCTGGTCTCGCGCGACGTCGTCGCCGACTGCATCGAGATCGGCCATTACGCGCATCATGGCGACGCCATGATCGTGATCTCCGGCTGCGACAAGACCGGCGCCGCCGCGCTGATGCCGCTCGCGCGCACCAATGCCTTTGGGCTCGTGATCTATCCCGGCACCGGTACGCCGGGCCGGGTGTCGTTCGGCACCTGGGCCGGCAAGGGCAACAATCTGACCATCATGGATTATGCGGAAGCGCGTGCCGCCAACGAGAGCGGCCGGATTTCCGACAAGGAACTGCTCGAGGTCGAGCGCAACGTGATGCCGGGCAGCGGCACCTGCGGGGCGATGTTCACCGCCAACACGATGAGCACGATCGCCGAGTCGATCGGCATGATGCTGCCCCGCGGCGCCTCGCATCCCGCCGACTATGGCGCGGGCGGGGACATCCACGCCGATGTTCGCGCGCAGGCGCGCGCCTCGGTCGATGCGCTGTATCGGCTGATGGAGGCCGGCATCCGGCCGCGCGACATCATGACCGAGCGCGCGTTCGAGAACGCGATAGCTACCGTCTACGCCATGGGCGGGTCGACCAACATGTACCTGCATCTGCTCGCGCTCGCGCGGGAAGCGCAGGTGCCGATCACGATCGACCGCATCCAGGCGGTCGGCGAGCGCATTCCGCTACTGGCCAATCTGCAGCCGCACGGCCCCTTTGCGATGGGTAGCCTGCATGCGATCGGCGGCGTGCCTGTCGTTCAGAAGGAGCTTTTGCGGGCCGGCCTGTTGCATGGCGAGGTCATGACGGTCACCGGCAAGACGCTGGCGGAAAACCTGGCGACGGTGCCGACTCTGCAAGAGATCGGCAAGCAGGAGATCGTGTTCCCGGTGGCGAGCCCGATCGCGCCGTCGAACAATCACATCACCGTGCTCAAGGGCAATCTCGCGCCGGAGAGTTGCCTCTTGAAACTGTCCGGCAAGACGCTGGAGAAGGGCGAATTCCGCGGCACGGCGCGGGTGTTCGAATCCGAGGCCGATACGATGGCCGCAATCCGCGCCGACAAGATCCGGCCCGGCGACGTGATCGTCGTGCGCAATGTCGGCCCGGTCGGCGGACCCGGCATGCCCGAGATGGTGATGCTGACCATCCAGTTGCAGGGGCGGGGTCTTGGCGAAGATGTCGCCCTGATCACCGACGGACGGTTTTCCGGCGTATCGCACGGCATCCTGATTGGGCACATCTCCCCGGAAGCGGCGCGCGGCGGCCCGATCGCAGCGGTTCGCGACGGCGATGTGATCGTGATCGATCCCGGGAAACGGACGCTGACGCTCGAGGTCTGCGATGACGAGATCGCTCGGCGCATGGTCGGCTGGCGCGCCCCGGAGCGGGCGGAGAAGGCGCGGCCGGGCTCGGTCCACGACAAGTACATCCGCCTGGTCTCATCGGCGCATTACGGATGCGTGCTCTGACGGGTGGGGCTGAGTGATCGCCGGATGACAACCAAAAGCAAGACACGCTTCGATGTCGACACGCTGCAAGAGCTTGCGGGCGAGAAAACATTCGCACGCGGCGCGAACTATTTCCGTAATGGCGATGTGCAAATCCTGTCGCTCAGCCCGAAACGGGTGGTTGCCCAGGTCGCGGGCACGGAGGACTATCGTACGGAGTTGACCGGGCGAGGCGACGACATTGACGGTGATTGCTCCTGTCCGGCGTTCAGGGATCAGGGCTTCTGCAAGCACATGGTGGCAACTGCGCTTGCGGTGAATGCCGCCGGGGATGCCGCGGAAGGAGAAGCGGCCAGCGCGCTGGCGCGGATACGCAAGCACCTCCAGGCCAGGACGGCAGATCAACTGGTGGACATGATCCTCGACCTCGCGGAGCAGGATCCGAACCTGTTCCGTAAGCTCAACCTGGAATCTGCCCTGACGCAGGCCGACGATGCGACGCTGGAGAAGCAGCTGCGCAAGGCAATCGATGCGGCGACACGCACCGCAACCTATATCGATTACCGACAAGCGTGGCAGTGGAGCGAGGGCGTCGATAATGCGCTCGATGCCGTCGAGGACATTGCCTCCGGACCGCGCGGCGCCGTCGCACTCAAGCTGATCGAACGCGCAATCGAACGAATTGCAGCTGCATTCGAGGCTATCGACGATTCCGACGGCCATCTGGGCGAATTGCTTGGGCGCGCACGCGACATTCACCTGGCTGCCGCGAGCGCTGCCCGGCCCGAGCCGGTTGCCCTCGCGCGCGACCTGTTCAAGCGCGAGATGGAAGACGATCTGTGGATGTTCGGGAATGTCGTTGTCGACTATGCCGAGGTGCTCGGCGATCAGGGTCTTGCCGAGTACCGGCGCCTTGCGGAGGCCGAATGGAAGAAGTTGCCTCCAAGGCCGGGCCGCGGGCGCGCCGCAGCGGACGACATGGCTTCAGCGCACCAGTTGATCGCAATCCTTGACTTTTTCGCCGAGCAGGATGGAGATATTGAGGCGCGCATCGCTCTGCGCGCAAGGGATTTGTCCTCGCCGTGGCAGTATCTGCAGCTGGCGGAGTTCTGCCTGTCGCAGGGACGCCAGGCAGAAGCGCTCCGGCGCGCTGAGGAAGGGCTCTGGCAGTTCGAGGATGACGATCCGGACGAACGCTTGCTGTTCTTTGTAGCAAATCAGTTGAGCGAGGCGCGGCGCCAGGGGGATGCCGAGGCGCAACTGTGGTGGGCATTTCAGAAGGCGCCGAGCCTCAATATCTACAAGCAACTCCGCAGCACGGGCCGCAAGCCGGCCGCGCAGCGCGCTGTGGAGTTCTTGGAAGGCAGACTGGGTGACAAGAGGCGCGATACATGGCGCGTCCGGACGGCCCTTTTGATCGAAATCTTGATGGATGAAAAGCGGTTCGATGCGGCGTGGTCGATCCTGCACAAATTCGGTGCTTCGGAACACGTGAAGCAAAGGCTCGTTTCGGCGACTGACGTCGATTACCCGCGTGAGGCGCTCGAATTCTATGCCGTTCAGGTCGAGCGCTTTGCAGTTTCCGCTGCCTACCAGGAGGCGATGAAGGTAATCACCCGCATGGCGATGTTGCGCAGCGCGGAAGAGCAGGCCGCTTTCGTGGCGGAACTCAAGGTGCGGCACGGCCGCAAGCGCAACTTCATGAAGCTTCTCGGTGAAAAAGCATGAAGCGCGCGTCAGGCAGGCTCGCCGAGGAACCCGACGCAGCCATGATCGCCCAATATCTTTTCCAATAGAGGCGCACGGCCGCTATCTAATGGGTAGGAAAGCCAGCCGATGGAGGCGCGCCAATGGCACCGGAAACCGTCAACGTTCGCTACATGGTCAGCGATGTCGAAGCGGCGATCGCGTGGTACACGAAATTCCTCGGCTTCACGCTGCTGTCCAACCATGCGCCGGCGTTTGCGGACGTTACCCGTGGCGCGCTGCGGCTTCTGCTGAGCGGGCCGACGAGCTCGGCAGGACGGCCGATGCCGGACGGAGAGCGGCCACAGCCCGGTGGCTGGAACCGTATTCACCTCGTCGTTGACGATCTTCAGGCAGAGGTCGCGCGGCTTCGGGCTGAGGGGATTCAATTCAGAAATGATGTCGTGACCGGACCCGGCGGCTCGCAGATCCTGCTGGTCGACCCGTCGGGAAATTTCGTGGAGTTGTTTCAGCCCGCGCAGCGCTAACGATAGCCGCTTGCATCCGCAGGCTTGCCCGCCTCCTGCACTTCCACGAGATAGCGCCAGGCATCGGGCTGCGAGCCGTCGATGTCGGTAAAGCCGTAAACTTGCGCGAGCTGTCCTGACGATAGCGACTGGCCGTTCCAGCGCGCGACGTCACCGTCCTGGGCCAGCGCGGCCACGGCGCGGCCGATGTAGGCCGGGCTCTCGGCAATGGCGAAGTGCGGGATGCGCGCGGTGGCGTCGCGCCAGTTGGATTCCGTGACGCCGAACGCCTCGAGCATGGCTTCGGAACGGAGCCACCCCGGGGTGAGGCACACGGCGGTGGCATCATGTGGCCGCAATTCATGTCCCAGCGCGAACGCCATGCGGAGTACCGCCGCCTTGCTGAGATCGTAGAAGAAGGAATTGCGGTAACGGCTTGAATTGTAATCGGCCGTGCCGTCGCCGACCTCGACGACGAGGCCGCCGGGATTCTTGATCAGCAGCGGCAACGCAAAGTGGCTGGTGATGGCGTGGGTGTCGACGGCAAGTCGGAGCATGTGCAGGCCGTAGGCGAGATCCGACTCCCATACCGTCTTGTTCCATTCAATGTGCGTTGCGCCGAACATGTCGTTGACGAGAATGTCGAGGCGGCCCTGGTCAGCCTCGATCCGCGCGATCAGCGCTTGCACTTGTTCGGGCTGGAGATGATCGACCTGCAAGGCGATGGCGCGGCCGCCGGCACGCGCGATGAGTTCAGCTGTCTGCTCGATCGTCTCCGGCCGGTTCATCTCGGAGCGCGAACCCCGCGTGGACCGGCCGGTGACATAGACGGTGGCGCCGGCGGTCCCGAGCTCCACCGCAATGCCGCGTCCGGCGCCGCGTGTGGCACCTGCGACCAGCGCGATTTTGCCTGCGAGCGGCTTTGCCATTGGGGTGCTCCCTGACGCTTGCGGGACGTCCGGTTACGCGTAACTGTTGTAATCTCGTTAGGTAGTGACAAGCTAGCGAGGAGAGCGTGACTGGTAAAGTAAAATTAGACAGTTACAGAGACGCCGGAGTCCTCGTCTCGATCGATCTTGTCAATGAGCTTGTGGTCGATCAGGCAGAAGAGCAGGGACCGGGCGAGGCGGTGGCCGTGCTGAAGCGCATCCTCGCCGTCGATGCCGGCTCGGTCGCGGCGCTGCGGCCGGTGCATGCGAAGGGCTTCGCCGGCCTTGCGCGCGAGCTGCACCGCGTGTTCACGGATCTCGCCGGTGGCGGGCTCGACGCCGCGGCGGCACGGCTGAACCGTCTGCTGGCAAAACATCCGGCGCATCCGCATCTCGCCAAGGAAGATGGCCGCTGGCGGCTGCATCATCATCCCGAGGATGCGCCGCTGCTGTCGATGTGGTCGGCAATCTGCGCGGAAGGGCTGGCGTCGATGGTATCAACCGACAAGGCTTCGCGCCTGGGCATCTGCGAGCGGATCGAGTGCGGCCGCGCCTATGTCGACCTCACCCGCAACGGAAGCCGACGGTTCTGCTGCCTCAATTGCCAGAACCGGGTGAAGGTCGCCGCGTTTCGCGCGCGGGCTCGGATGGGCGGCCCGGCTAGATTGTAAGCCGACCCGCGAGGGCGCCGCGGGAACCCGCTAACGCAGCCGTGACCGTCAACAATAAACCAAGTGGTTGACTGTTCGCCGGCTTCGTCTATATTCAACCACATGGTTGAACTTCAAGCACCGCAGATGAATTCGGTCTTTCACGCGCTCGGCGATGCCACGCGGCGCCAGATGCTGCGCGAACTGGCCTCGGGTGAGCGGACGGTGAGCGAACTGGCAGGTCCCTTCGCGATGTCGCTCGCGGCGGCCTCCAAGCACATCAAGGTGCTGGAAGGCGCGGGCCTGATCCGACGCGAGGTGAGAGGGCGCACGCACATGTGTCGGCTCGATCCCGCTCCGCTGGCGAGCGCGCATGAGTGGCTGGGCTTCTACGAGCGCTTCTGGACCAGTCGCCTCGATCGGCTGGAGCAACTGCTGCGCGACGAGGACGTTACAAGGTCAAAGTCTCGCAAGGCGAAATCAAAAAAGGGAGATTTGTGATGAATGCTGCCGCCAGCCGGGATGCCTATGGCACGCTGATCGAGCCGACCACGCTGAAAATCCAACGCCTGTTGCCGGGCCCGATCGAACGCGTCTGGGCCTATGTCACCGACGGCGAGCTGCGTCGCAAATGGCTTGCGGCGGGCAAGATGGAGATGAAGGCCGGCACATCCTTCGAATTCGTCTGGCGCAATGACGAACTGACCAACCCGCCCGGCAACAAGCCGGAGGGTTTTGCCGATGAGCACCGGATGGCGAGCCGCATCACGGAACTCGATCCGCCGCGCAAGATTTCCTTCACCTGGCGCGACAGCGGCGATGTCACGATCGAGCTCGAGGAGAAGGGCAAGGACGTGCTGCTGACGCTGATCCACCGGCGGCTGCCGAGCCGCAATACCATGCTGATGGTCGGCGCGGGCTGGCACATGCATCTGGACGTCCTGGTGGCGCGGGCCCGCGGCGAGGAGCCGGCGCCGTTCTGGGATGGCTGGCTCAAGCTCAAGCAGGAATACGACCGGCGTTTGCCGCCGGCGTGATGGCGGGGCTTCGCAACAACAGCAACAAACAGGAGGTTTGCCATGAAACACGACGTCGTCTCGCCACAGCAGTGGCAAGCTGCATGGCAGCAACTGCTCGTCAAGGAGAAGGAACTGACCCGCGCGCGCGACGCGCTGGCCGCCCAGCGCCGGCGCATGCCGTGGCAGGCCGTCGAGAAGAGTTACGAATTCGACGGACCCATTGGCAAGCTGAGCTTGCTCGACCTCTTCGACGGCCGCCGCCAGCTGATCGTCTACCGCGCCTTCTTCGAGCCCGGCGTGCACGGCTGGCCGGAGCATGCCTGCATCGGCTGCTCGCTCGGCGCCGACCAGGTTTCAAATCTCGCCCACTTGCACGCGCGCGACACCACGCTGGTCTACGCCTCGCGCGCACCGCAGGCCGATATCGCGCGGTTGAAGGCGCGGATGGGATGGGAGCATATCCCCTGGGTTACCATCACCGACAGTTTTGACGCCGACTTCGGCGTCGATGAATGGCACGGCCACAACGCGTTCATCCGCGAGGGCGATCGCATCTTCCGCACCTACTTCATCAACAACCGCGGCGACGAGGCGATGGGCACCGTCTGGACCTACCTCGATATCACCGCGCTCGGACGTCAGGAGGAGTGGGAAGACTCGCCGAAGGGCTATCCGCAGAGCCGGCCGTACAAGTGGTGGAATTGGCACGACATGTACGTCCCTGGCGCGGCGCCCGACCCGAAATGGGTGGCGGTGTCCGATGCAGGAGAGGCCGCCTTCCGGAACAAAGAGGCCTGATCCGCCCGGCGTGCGGCAGCGGCGTGCAATTGCAGGAGAGAGGACATGAGCGAAGCCAGTGCCGGCATGCGCGGCTGCGATGCCGTGCCCGAAGCTGACAGTGCGGCTGCAAAGGGCGCCGCCGATTTCCTCTATCTCGCCGCCGCGCCGACGTTCGCGATCATGGCGCTGCTCACAGGCGTTTTCGGCGGCGGACCGGCGGATGCCCTGTGTTCGACGGCGGGCGCCTCACAGCTCGGCGGAATGATGCCGATGTATCTCTTGATGAGCGCCTTCCACTCGGCGCCCTGGTTGAAGCTGATCGTGGGGCGGCGAAGCGAAGCCGCACGATCCTGATCTCGCATTCGAGCTCGACATGGCCACGCTGCTTTTCTCAACACCAACACCTCATCGGAAGGGTAACATGAACAACGCCTTTACCGGCGGATGCGCCTGTGGCGCGATCCGCTATGAAATTTCAGCCGAGCCCATCTTCATGAACAACTGCCAGTGCCGCGATTGCCAGCACACCACCGGCACCGGACATGGCTCCTACCTGACTTTCCCGAGCCGGAAAGCCGTGAAGCTGACCGGGCGGGCGACGCACTGGGACATGGTCGCCGACAGCGGCAATGTGAAGACGCGCGGCTTCTGCCCGAGCTGCGGTGCGCCGGTCTACCTGACCTTTGCGGCGATGCCCGAGCTCTTCACCATCCATGCGGCGAGCCTTGACGATCCCGCCCGGTTTACGCCGCAAGCGGTGACCTATCGCGTGCGTGGCCATGACTGGGATCGCGTCGATCCGGCGGTACCGCAATTCGACACGATGCCGCCGGCGGGTTGATGCCTCGACGCGTGTTTCATCCTCATGGTGAGGAGGCGCCAACGGGTCCGCGCGAAGCGCGGCCCGATGACAGGCTCCGCGCCGTCTCGAACTATGAGGCCCGCGGCCCATCCTTCCTGACGGCCGCTCCTTAGGATGAGGGCGGAAGGTGCGGCGGCCGGCTTACAAGCTGGTGACATTTTTTTTCGCACCGGCGTGTCGTCTTTCGCTTCCCTCGTTCGTCCTGTGTTCCGAGAGCGGGAACGGAGACCAAGTATGAACAACTCGAACTATCGCTGGGTTATTGTCGCGGCCGGCGGCTTGCTCGGTTGCGTTGCCGTCGGCGGCATGTTTTCCCTGCCGGTATTGTTGCAGCCGATCGCGCGCGACACCGGCTGGTCGGTGGCGGGCATCTCCAGCGCGATGACCATCGGATTCCTCGCGATGGGGTTCGCCAGCATGGTCTGGGGCACGTTGTCCGACCGGTTCGGGCCGCGGCCGATAGTGCTGACGGGCTCGATCGTCATCGCAGCCTCGCTGGCGCTGGCAAGCCGCGCCACCTCGCTGATCGAGTTCCAGCTGCTGTTTGGCCTGCTGGTCGGGGCGGCGACGGCTGCGATCTTCGCGCCGATGATGGCGACCGTCACCGGCTGGTTCGATACCCATCGCAGCCTAGCGGTGTCGCTGGTCTCCGCCGGCATGGGCATCGCGCCGATGACGATGTCGCCGATGGTCGCCTGGCTCGTTTCCAGCCATGACTGGCGGACGACGATGCAGATCGTGGCCGGCGTCGTTGCCGCCGTCATGATTCCGGTTTCGCTGCTGGTGCGCCGCCCGCCGGCGCTGGCGGCCAACGCGGCTGCGCCCACCGACGCCGTGCCGCAGCAGGACATGACGCGTGCGGAGGCGCTCAGGTCGCCGCAATTCATCATCCTGCTTGCCACCAATTTCTTCTGCTGCGCCACGCATTCGGGTCCGATCATCCACACCGTGAGCTACGCCATCAGCTGCGGCATTCCGCTGATTGCCGCGGTGTCGATCTACAGCGTGGAGGGGCTTGCGGGACTGTTCGGCCGCATCGGCTTTGGCCTGCTCGGCGACCGTTTTGGCGCCAAACGCGTGCTGGTGTTGGGGCTTTTGGTACAGGCATTCGGCGCGCTCGCCTATGTGTTCGTGCGCGAGCTTGCCGCGTTCTATGCCGTGGCGGCGCTGTTCGGTTTCATCTATGCCGGCGTGATGCCGCTCTACGCCGTGCTGGTGCGCGAAAATTTTCCGTTGCGCATGCTGGGCACCGTTATCGGGGGCATGGCCATGGCCGGCAGCCTCGGCATGGCGACCGGCCCGATCGCAGGCGGCCTGATCTATGACACCTTTGCCAGCTATGCGTGGCTCTACATCGGCGCGTGGGGCATGGGGCTCGGCGCGTTCCTGATGGCGATGGCGTTCCGGCCGTTCCCGAAGGCTCAAGGACAGGTTGTTGCGGCGACCGCCTGAGGAAGGTTCGTCGTTCTCCATCCATGGGCTCAGCTGCTGGCAGCGTTTGCACAAGAAGCAGAGTCGTCGAAAGGGTAGGGCAACATGACACTGCCGTATTACACCGCAATCGTCACGCTGCTGGCCGTGGCGCTCTACTTCTTCATGGCAACGCAGGTCGCCGTGGCCCGCGGCAGGTTCGGCGTGAAGCATCCGGCAACAACAGGCAATCCCGATTTCGAACGCATCTTCCGCGCGCATATCAATACGCTCGAGTGGATGCCGACTTTTGTTTTGCCGCTGTGGATCTGCGCGGTTTATTTCAGCGACCGCGCCGCCGCGGCGGTCGGGCTGGTGTGGGTCGCAGGGCGCATTGTGTACTTCTTCGGTTACAGCAAGGCGGTGGAGAAGCGGCTGCCGGGCTTCTTCATCCAGTCGATTGCATGGGTACTGCTGATGATCGGCGCGATCGCGGGGATCGTGATGCGCTCGTGAGATGCGCCCGGTTTTGTTCGGCATTGCCGGCGGCAGAGTGAGATCAACGGCCGCGCATCGATGCGGCGATGTCGGCTATCGAACGAAACAGGATCATCGGATCATCTTTTGACGCAATGAAGCCGCGCCGTTTCCAGAAGGAAGCAGCCTCAAGATCGACTGCGTGGACGAGCAGCGCCCGTCCTCCAATCAAGCCCGCAGCCACCACGCAGCGCTGTAAGGCGTGTTTGAGCAGGCCTGTTCCGACACCTTGGCCAATCCAATTCAGATCTGTGGCCAATTGCCCCAAGAGCAGGCAAGGTACAGGAGAGGGTGGCTGTCCCGTGCGGATAGATCGGGGCAAAATAGACGGCAACACGGCGGTCGGTGCGAGGCCGTAATAGCCGACGACGCGGCTTGCCATATGAACCACCAGAACAGCCGTGAATCCCTTCTCCTGGTTGTCGAGTGCCCGTGTCTTCAGCCAGCGATCGAGCGACGGCTTGCCGCAAGAGAATTCAGAGACGTTATGGGTCGCCGTCAGCGGTTCGGGACCGGAGATCGTCAAGCGATCACTTCCCCACTTCTCCGTCGTTCGACTCCCATGGAGCCTTGCGAGAGAGTAACTCGGTCATCTGCGGCACGGGAGCAGCAGGCTTTGACAGCGCGTTCATGAAAGCTTTGAACCCGCCGGGACTCATTCGGACAGGCGTCGCCTCCATCACCACTTCCTCAGCGGCACGCACAGCAGCCTCCCGCACGAAATCGGTGCGCGAACGACCGCGCAAACTGGCGGCGCGATCAATGATAGCGATGTCGGCTTCGGGTAGCCGCATCGACAACGGGTGCTCCTTGCGCTTGACAGTACGCGGCACTGGAGATTTCTCCTGTCGGTTATTGTAGTGCAATTTACAATACAGCATCTCGCAGACGTTTTCCAGCCTAGACAACCGGTAATGTTCATGATTTGTTCTAGTCTAAGATGTATCAGAATGCAAGCAATAATTCTCGATTGTTCTTGGCAGCGCTGCCGGACGCCGCAACGGCGACGCGAATTCATCATCTGGCGGGCCTTCTCAAACGAGCCCACGATCTTTCCGGAAAGTTGATCGCGTCCGAACGTCTCCATGTGTCGCTGATTTTCCTCGGCAAGCCGCAGGAGCAGTTGATGCACTCCGTCTGCGAGGCCGCCGAAAGGGTGCGCATTTCGCCGTTTAAGGTCTCGTTCGATCGAACCGCCAGTTTTCGTGGTCGGCCGGGGAGTCGTCCGTTCGTGCTGGTTGGGGATGATGGACTAGATGAGCTCAAAGCGTTTCGGCAAGTGCTCGGCGCTGAACTCACGCGCCAAGGATTGGACCGACGCGCAAGGACGAATTTCGAACCGCATGTCACGCTGCTGTACGACGACCGCAGCGTGGAGGAACATCCGGTTGCCGAGCCGATTTCCTGGGTCATCAGCGAGTTCGTGCTCATTCACAGCCTGAATGGGCACCGGCGTCTCGCAAGTTGGCCGCTACGCGTGTGAGAGCCCGGCAAGGGTTGAGTTCTTCGCTCAGCTGCCTTCGCCGCCAAAATACTCAGGCTTTCCCGTCGTCCAGGTCTCGCCCCAGAGCTGGCCGCCGCCGTCGACGGTCAGCGTCTCGCCGGTAACGTAATTTCCCGAAGCGGCGGAAAGATAGGCGCAGGCTTCCGCGATGTCCCAGGGCGAGCCGACGCGCATCATCGGGTTGGCGCGCGGGTAGGCCGCGCGCGCCTCCGGCGAATAGACCTCCCAGCCCTTGGTTTCGATGAGGCCAGGGGCGACGCAGTTGACGCGGATGTTGAGCGGCGCCCATTCGACGGCGACCGCGCGCGACAGACCGATGACGCCGGAGCGCGCGGCGATGGTGTGGGCGATGCCGTAGAGGCCGTGGGTCGTCACCACGACGATATTGACGATGCTGCCCGCGTGCTTGTGCTCGCGCCAGCGCTGGGCGGCGGCTTGCATCATGTACCAGGTGCCGTTGAGGTTGGTGTTGATGACGGCATTCCAGCCCTTGATCGAAAAATCGATCGCGGCTTGCGGAAACTGGCCACCGGCGCTGTTGACGAGAACGTCGAGGCGGCCGTGCTCATCCCAGATCTTGTCGAACAGGGCGGCGACCGCGTCCGGCTCGCGGATATCAACCGCATGGGCGCAGGCTTTCAGGCCGTGCCCGACAAGATGCGTGACGAGCAGATCGAGCTTGGCCTGGTCGCGTCCTGCCAGGACCACATGCGCGCCGAGCCGGGCGAACAGCCAGGCGATGGCGCGGCCGATGCCGCCGGCGCCGCCCGAGACCAGCGCGACCTGATTCTTCAGCGCGTCGGCGGCATAGACCGTCGGATGCGTCGCAAGATCGTGGTCGCTCAAGTCAGATTTCTGACGGTCAATCATGTGTGGCGGGGCCTTGTCGTTTGCGTCGGCATTTGTAGATTAGCCGCCCAATCAACAAAGAACAGATGGCATGCCCGATCTCTCCGCTTTTTCAATCACGAAACGCTGGCCCGCAAAACATCCCGACCGCCTTCAACTCTATTCGCTGCCGACGCCGAACGGCGTCAAGGTGTCGATCATGCTGGAGGAAGTGGAGCTGCCCTACGAGTGGCATCTCGTCGACTTCAACAAGGACGACCAGAAGACGGCCGAATTCCTGTCGCTGAACCCCAACGGCAAGATCCCCGCGATCCTCGATCCCAACGGGCCCGGCGGCAAACCGCTGCCGCTGTTCGAGTCCGGCGCCATCCTGCAATATCTCGCAGAGAAGACCGGCAAGCTCCTGCCGAGCGATGCCGCGCGGCGCTGGCAGGCGATCCAGTGGGTGCATTTCCAGATGGGCGGCATCGGGCCGATGTTCGGCCAGGTCGGCTTCTTCCACAAATTCGCCGGCCGCGAATATGAGGACAAGCGGCCGCTGCAGCGTTACGCGAACGAGTCGAAGCGCCTGCTCGCCGTCATGGAAACCCATCTCGCCGGCCGGCAATGGTTCATGGACGAGGAGTACAGCATTGCCGACATTTCCATGCTCGGCTGGGTGCGCAACCTGATCGGCTTCTATGGTGCGCGCGAGCTCGTCGCCTTCGACGAATTCAAAAGTGTCGCCGCCTGGCTCGAGCGCGGGCTGGCGCGGCCGGCCGTGCAGCGCGGGTTGAATATCCCGCCACGGCCGTGACTAGCCTCTGAGCAATTCGTAGGCCACGGGATTGTCGGCGCAGGCGCCAAAGCCGCACTCCAGCAGCGTGGACACCACGTTCAGCGCCGTCAGTGCGATCACCAGCCAGACCGCAGCCGTCGCAAACAGGTCGGGCGCGTCGAATTTTGGCGCGCCCTCCGGCTCGAACTGGCGATCGAACAGCAGCATCACGGCAATCAGCACGATGGCGGCCGCGAAGGCGATCAAGGCAAGGGTATAGTAGTGATAGCCGAGCAGCGCCGTGCCGTAGCCGGGATCGCCGGGCAGGATGTGCAGCAGCACCTGGCGCGTTGAGGATACAAAACCTGCGGCGGCGGCAAGCAGCGACAAAGCGTAGTGGCTGGGCCGCGGTCCCCAGCGAACATTCATGATCGGCCCGATCGCCAGCACCGCAAACTGGATGCGCTGCAGCAGGCACAGCGGGCAGGGCAGTTCGTGCAGCAGGAGCTGGGCTGCGAACGCCACGATCAGGACCAGGGCGATCGCGTAAAGGCCGAGGGCGTTCAGCGTGATGGCTAATGAGCGCGTCATGCCGATCGCTCAGAAGGAGAGCTTCAGGGTATCGGTCGCATGGTGCAGATAGGTCGCGAGCGATGCGACCAGGAGCGCTGCAAAAAGGCCCAGCGCCAGAGGCCGCGGGCCCCGCCACGCAACCAGCATCACGATGACGGTGGCAAGAAAAAGCGCAGTGAATTCCATGCTATCCCCGATTCCCGGATTCGCGCGATCGTAGCACGCGGATTGCGACGGCGCAGTGCAGGCATGTGATTTCACGGGAAATTTCGTTGTCGGCGGCGTTGCCCGCCATCATGATGGGCTCAAGCTTCCCTCCTGCCTGCGAGAGTTGCGATGACGACACAAGCGATCCACCCGGCCGTCCGGCGCTATCAGCCCTGGTACAAGGTCCTCTACATCCAGGTGCTCATCGCAATCGCGCTCGGTATCCTGATCGGGTATTTCTGGCCCCATCTCGGCAAGGAGCTGAAACCGCTCGGCGACGGCTTCATCGCGTTGATCAAGATGATGATCGCACCGATCATCTTCTGCACCGTCGTGCACGGCATTTCCTCGATGGGCGACCTCAAACGGGTCGGACGGGTCGGGCTGAAGGCGTTGGTCTACTTCGAGACGGTGTCGACGGTCGCGCTGGCGATCGGCCTGATCGTCGGCTCGGTGCTGCAGCCCGGCCGCGGCTTCAATATCGACCCAGCCTCGATCGACATCCATTCGGTGGAGACCTACGTTACCAAGGCCAAGGAAGAGGGCATCGTCGCGCATCTGCTGGCGATCATCCCCGACAGCTTCATCGGCGCGCTCGCTCGCGGCGACCTGCTGCAGGTGCTGCTGGTCTCGATCCTCTCCGGATTTGCCATCGCCTTCATGGGCAAGGCGGGCGAGCCGATCGCGCATGCGGTGGACCAGGCCGCAAAAATGTTCTTTGGCATCATCCGCATCATCGTGCGCGTGGCGCCGATCGGCGCGTTCGGCGCCATGGCGTTTACCATCGGCGCCTACGGCCTCGGCGCGCTGTGGAAGCTGGTGGCCCTGATCGCCACGTTCTACCTGACCAGCATCCTGTTCATATTGATCGTGCTTGGCACGATCGCGCGATTATCGGGTTTCTCGATCCTGCGTTTCATCGCCTACATCAAGGACGAGCTGCTGATCGTGCTCGGCACCTCGTCGTCAGAGACGGTGTTGCCGCAGATCATGCAGAAGATGGAGCACCTCGGCGCGTCGCGTTCGGTGGTCGGCCTCGTCGTTCCCACGGGTTACAGCTTCAATCTCGACGGCACCAACATCTACATGACGCTGGCGATCCTGTTCCTGGCACAGGCGACCAACACGGATCTGACCATCTGGCAGTTGCTCGGCATCCTCGGCATTGCCATGATCACGTCCAAGGGCGCCTCCGGCGTGACCGGGGCGGGCTTCATCACGCTGGCGGCGACGCTGTCCATCGTGCCCGACATCCCGATCCAGTCGATCGCCATCCTCGTCGGGATCGACAAGTTCATGAGCGAATGCCGGGCGCTGACTAATCTGATCGGCAATGGCGTGGCCTGTATCGTGATCAGCCGCTCCGAGGGTGAACTCGACAAGGAGGCGCTGCACGAGACCATGGCCCATCCGCTCGAGATCGGTGAGGCGCTTGAGCCCGGCGCGACATAGGCTGTAGAGAGTTGGCGGTCAGGAATTGGGGATAGGAGCGGCAAGCAACAATGGCCACCACCATCTACGGCATCAAGAACTGCGACACCATGAAGAAGGCCCGCACCTGGCTCGACGCCAAGGGCGTGGCCTACGACTTCCATGACTACAAGACCGCCGGAATCGCGAAGGAGAAGCTGAAGGGCTGGAGTGACAAGCTCGGCTGGGAGGCGCTGCTCAACCGCGCCGGCACCACCTTCAAGAAGCTGCCAGACGCCGACAAGGAGGGCCTCACCGAGAAGAAGGCGCTTGCCCTGATGCTGGCGCAGCCGTCGATGATCAAGCGGCCGGTGCTGGAAGCAGGCGGCAAGCTCCTGGTCGGCTTCAAGCCGGAGATTTACGAGAAGGAAGTCGGCAAAAGCAGGAAGGGCTAGATCTCGACCACCTCGTCGCCCGTCCGCCGGCCGGCTGGCGCGCTCGCGACGGCACGGTCGATGACGGCGTTGATCAGGCTGACCGGCTGACGCCTGGTTTGCAGCCCCATCAGGTTGTCGACCGTGAAGCCGCCCTCGATGCTGATGGCCTTGACGGATGCGATGATCTGCTCGACCCGTTCGCCGAAGCCGAACGGCAGCAGCAGCCGCTCGTAGGAAACGTCCTTGCCGTCGGCGTCCTGAACCGTGGCCACAGAGTAGGTCGGCCGGCGGTGCCTGACGCAGGCGAGATAGGACGGCAGCACGCGGGCATAGCGCTCCGGGCCGATGGCGTCATGCAGAAAGCGGTTGGTCCGGCTGTCCCTCGGATCGTTGCCGTAAGTCGCGACCAGCCGGGCACCTTCCTGCTTGATGATGAAGCGCGGCTCTCCGCCGCCGGCCTCGACGTCATATCCCATCATGTCGGGCAAGTCGCCCGAGACATCGCCGGGATCGAACTCCGCCAGCAAGGGCAGGGGCTGATGTTTGTGCGCGGCGCGCAGCCATGCGTTCAAAAGCGCGCGCTGCGTGATGTAGCGGATCACCGAAGGATTGGCGCTGACGAATTCCATTGTCAGTCGAATTCCAGCACGTCGCCGGAGGGAATGCGGCCCGGTGCACGATGATAGAGGTCGCGGTCGATGATCGTACGCAGCTTGGGTACCGGCAACGTCTCGTTGCCGCGCATCAGATTTTTGATCTCGAAGCCGCCATCCTCGCTGATCGTCTTCAACGAACCGATGATGTCGGTGACTGTGCCGTCGCGGTCGGAGAACGGCAGCAACAGACGCTCATAGGCGACGATGCGGCCGTAGATGTCGTCGATATGCGAGATGGTGAAGGCGGGCAGGCGGCGGCGGATGCATTCGTAATAGACCGGCATCACCAGCGGCGCGAGACGCGGGCCGAGATATTCCTCCAGCCGGCGCCCCTTGCCGTTATGGCCATAGGCGCTCGCCATGCGCGTGCCGTCGCTGTCGATGATGATGCGAGGCGGCTTCTGCGAGGCGTCGATGCAGAAGAAGACGAGGTCCGGCAGTTCCTCCTCGATGCGCGCCGGCTGGTATTCGGCCAATGCGGGCAGCTTCTGCTCCCGGGCATATAGCCGCAGCCAGGTGTTGAGGAGATCACGCTGCTTGATCGATTTGACGACCGTCGGATTTGCGCTTTCGAAGTCCATTGCCCCTAACGCCCGCTTGGAAAGCCAACACTGAAGTTTGCCATGGAAGGCCAAATTTTTGATGAAGGTAAGGATTTGCCGGCAGAAACCGTTAAGGAATGCTTTCCGTCTCCCGGCACCGGAGCGGCGCGCGACGGCCCTGCTGCCGGACCTCGGCGGCGGATATTCGACTAAGGGCGAAGGCGCCTGGCACGGCGGCGAGGAAGCGGCAAGGGCGTCTTTCCGCCTTGCCTAACCGCCTAGGATGACGGCATATTCCGCTCTGGAGGCGGCCGGTCCGCGACGTCCAAGAACGTCGGAGACCAGCCGGTGGAACAAAAATCGGCCGCGCGCGATTCCGCAGCGACGGCTCGATGGGGGATGCTTGTTTGGCTGATGAGTTCATTCTCGAAACCCACGGATTGACCAAGGAGTTCGCGGGGTTTTTCGCCGTTCGCGATGTTTCTTTGAAGATCCGCCGGGGTTCTATTCACGCGTTGATCGGTCCGAACGGGGCCGGCAAGACGACGTGCTTCAACCTGCTCACCAAATTCCTGCAGCCGACCGCGGGCCAGATCCTCTACAAGGGGCAGGACATCACCGCGATGAAACCGGCGGATGTCGCCCAGCTCGGGCTGGTCCGCTCGTTCCAGATCTCGGCGGTGTTTCCGCATCTGACCGCGCTCGAGAACGTGCGGGTGGCGCTGCAGCGCCAGCACGGCGCCTCCTTCGATTTCTGGCGCTCCAAATCGGTGCTGAACCGCTTCAATCGCAAGGCGCTCGAACTGCTCAACGATGTCGGCCTGAGCGAGTTCGCCGATACGCCGGCGGTGGAAATGCCCTATGGCCGCAAGCGCGCGCTGGAGATCGCCACCACGCTCGCGCTCGATCCGGAGATGATGCTGCTGGACGAGCCGATGGCCGGCATGGGCCATGAGGACATCGACAAGATTTCCGCGCTGATCAAGCGCATCTCGGAAAAATACACCATCCTGATGGTCGAGCATAATTTGAGCGTGGTCGCCGATCTCTCCGACATCATCACCGTTCTGACGCGCGGACAGGTGCTTGCCGAAGGCAATTATGCCGAGCTCACCAAGGACGCGCGCGTCAAGGAAGCCTATCTGGGAGCCGGTCATGCCTGAGGTGCAAACGGCAGCGAGGCCTGCCGCGCAGGCGAGCGGCGCGCAGGTATTGTCGGTCAAGGATCTGCAGGCCTGGTACGGCGAATCGCACATCCTGCACGGCATCAATTTTCACGTGAACGAGGGCGAGGTGGTCACGCTGCTCGGGCGCAACGGCGCCGGCAAGACCACCACGCTGAAGTCGGTGATGGGGATCATCGGCAAGCGCTCCGGTTCGGTGCAGTTCAACGGCAGGGAGATCTCGCGGGCCTCCTCCGACAGCATCGCGCGGCTCGGCGTTGCCTTCTGCCCGGAGGAGCGCGGCATCTTCGCCAGCCTCGACGTACGCGAGAACCTGCTGCTGCCGCCGATCGTCTCCAGCGGCGGTCTGTCGCTCGAGCAGATCTTCGAGCTGTTCCCGAACCTGAAGGACCGGCTGGGCAGCCAGGGCACCAAGCTTTCGGGCGGCGAGCAGCAGATGCTGGCGATCGCGCGCATCCTGCGCACCGGCGCGCGCTTCCTGATGCTGGACGAGCCGACCGAAGGGCTTGCGCCCGTCATCATCCAGCAGATCGGCCACACCATCGCGCGGCTGAAGAAGGAGGGCTTCACCATCCTCCTGGTCGAGCAGAACTTCCGCTTCGCCTCCACCGTGGCGGACCGCTACTTCGTCGTCGAGCACGGCAAGGTGATCGACGGCTTTGCCAACTCGGAGCTCGAGGCCAACATGGACAAGCTCCACACCTATCTCGGCGTCTGAAATCCAAACCCATTCATTAAACGGAGTAATGATGAAACAGCAGCTCTCGGCACTTCTTCTCGGCACCGCGCTTTCGCTGGCGGCCGCAACTGGCGCGTTCGCGCAAGACAAGACGATCAAGATCGGTGTGCTGACCGACAATTCCGGTCTTTATTCCGACCTCGGCGGCGCCGGTTCGACCGTGGCGGCGCAGATGGCGATCGAGGATTCCGGGATGGCGGCCAAGGGCTGGAAGATCGACCTGATCTCCGCCGACCACCAGAACAAGCCCGACATTGCCACCAGCATCGCGCGGCAATGGGTCGACGTCGAGAAGGTCGACATCTTCATGGATGTGCTGAACTCCGGCGTGGGCCTGGCGGTGAACAACGTCGTGAAGGAAAAGAACTCCATCATGATCAACACCGGCGCAGCGTCGTCGGACCTGACCGACAAGCAGTGCACGCCGAACACGATCCACTGGGTCTACGACACCTATATGCTTGCCAACAGCACCGGCCAGGCGCTGGTGAAATCGGGCGGCGATACCTGGTACTTCCTCACCGCCGACTATGCCTTCGGTCACGCGCTGGAGCGCGACACGACCGCGGTCGTGGTGAAGTCGGGTGGCAAGGTGATCGGCAGCGTCAAGCATCCGCTCAACACCGCGGATTTCTCCTCCTTCCTGCTGCAGGCACAGGCCTCCAAGGCCAAGATCATCGGCATGGCCAATGCCGGTGGCGACACCACCAACACCATCAAGCAGGCTTCCGAGTTCGGCATCGTTGCCGGCGGCCAGAAGCTCGCGGGGCTGCTGCTGTTCATCACCGACGTGCACTCGCTCGGCCTGAAGGTGGCCCAGGGCCTGAACTTCACCGAGACGTTCTACTGGGATCTCAACGACGGCACGCGCGCCTTCTCCAAGCGGTTCGCCGAGCGCATGAAGAACAAGGCGATGCCCTCGATGGTGCAGGCCGGCGTCTATTCGGGCCTGATCCACTATTTCAAGGCCCTGGAGGCGATGGGCGGCAATCCGCATGACGGCGCCAAGGTGGTGGCCAAGATGAAGGAGATGCCGACCGACGATGCCCTGTTCGGCAAGGGCACGATCCGCGCCGATGGCCGCAAGCTGCACCCGGCCTATCTGTTCGAGGTCAAGAAGCCCGAGGAATCCAAGGGACCGTGGGACTATTATAAGCTGATCGGCACCACGCCGGCCGACCAGGCCTTCCGTCCGCTTTCGGAAAGCGCCTGCTCGCTGGTAAAGAAGTAACAAGGCAAGGGCGGCCCGCCGGCTGACGGCCGGCGGGCGCGTCCGGGGACGGGGTACACCGGGGGGACGCGGGTGCGTCCGGGGACGCTGGTGCGTTCGAGAACAACGAGTTTGCGAAAGATCGATCGATGCAAGCCCTTTACGCGCAGCTTCTGGTGGGACTGATCAACGGCTCGTTCTACGCGCTGCTCAGCCTCGGCCTCGCCGTGATCTTCGGCATGCTCAACATCATTAATTTCGCGCACGGCGCGCTCTACATGATGGGCGCGTTCTGCGCCTATTTCCTGCTGAATCTCGCAGGTCTCGGCTACTGGTGGGCGCTGCTCGTCGCGCCGATCGCGGTCGGCATCTTCGGCATGATCCTGGAACGGACCATGCTGCAATGGCTGACCGGGCTCGACCATCTCTATGGCCTCTTGCTCACCTTCGGCATCGCGCTGATCGTGCAGGGCGTGTTCCAGAACTATTTCGGCTCGTCCGGTCTGCCCTATGCCATTCCCGACTATCCGCAGATCGGTGACTGGCGCGGGCTGCAGGGCGGCATCAACCTCGGCTTCATGTTTCTGCCGATCTACCGTGCCTGGGTGGTGATCTTCTCACTGGTGGTGTGCCTGGCCACCTGGTTCCTGATCGAGAAGACGCAGCTCGGCGCCTACCTGCGCGCCGCCACCGAAAACCCGACCCTGGTGCGCGCCTTCGGCATCAACGTGCCGCGCATGATCACGCTGACCTACGGCCTCGGCGTTGGGCTGGCGGCGCTCGCCGGCGTGTTGTCGGCGCCGATCAACCAGGTGCGCCCGCTGATGGGCGCCGACCTCATCATCGTCGTGTTCGCCGTGGTCGTGATCGGCGGCATGGGCTCCATCATGGGCTCCATCATCACCGGCTTTGCGCTCGGGGTGATCGAGGGCCTGACCAAATATTTTTATCCCGAGGCCTCCAACACCGTGGTGTTCGTGCTGATGGTGCTGGTGCTGCTGGTGAAGCCAACGGGACTGACCGGAAGGGCGGCCTGACATGAGCACATTGACCGACGACACCCTGCCGGCATCGCCGAGCGGTGTCCGCGACGAGATGATCGTCTTCGTGGCGATGGCCGCGCTGCTTGCCATCGTCCCGGCGACCGGCATCTATCCGTTCTTCGTGATGCAGGCGCTGTGCTTTGCGCTGCTGGCCTGCGCCTTCAACCTGCTGATCGGCTTCGGCGGCCTGCTGTCATTCGGCCATGCGATGTTCCTGGGGACGGCGGGCTATGTCACGGCCCACCTGCTCAAGGTCGGCCGGATCGACCTTCCGTTCTGGTATGGGCACTGGTTCACGATCCCGCTGCCGCCGCTATCGCCGGAACTCGCCATCATCGGCGGCACACTGGCGGCGTGCGCACTCAGCGTCGTCACCGGCTACATTTCGATCCGCCGCCAGGGCATCTATTTCGCGATGATCACGCTGGCATTGTCGCAGCTGCTCTACTTCATCTATCTGCAGACGCCGTTCACCCATGGCGAGGACGGCATCCAGGGCATTCCGCAGGGCAAGCTGTTCTGGTTCATCGATCTCTCCAAGCCGACGATCCTTTATTATGTCGTGCTGGCCGGGTTCCTCGGGGGCTTCCTGCTCATCTTCCGCACCATCAATTCGCCATTCGGCGAAGTGCTGAAGTCGATCCGCGAGAACGAGCCGCGCGCGATCTCGCTCGGCTACAAGACCGACCAGTACAAGCTGCTGGCCTTCATCCTGTCCGGCACGCTTGCGGGCCTGGCCGGATCGCTGAAGGTGTTCGTGGCGCAGAACGCCTCGCTCACCGACGTGCACTGGACGATGTCCGGCGAAATCGTGCTGATGACGCTGGTGGGCGGCCTCGGCACCATCTTTGGCCCGGTCGTGGGCGCCTTCGTCATCATCGCGATGCAGCAATACCTGGCCGGGTTCGGCCAGTGGGTGACGGTGATCCAGGGCGTGATCTTCGTTGCCTGCGTGCTGACCTTCCGGCGCGGCATCGTCGGCGAGATCGGCCACTACTTCCGCAGATCGCTGTAAAGGTCCGTTTTCAGGACATTTTTTCCGTCATAAAGCGGTGGATGACCCGGTTCCGGGCCCCATCGCCGCAAGTCTATCGCCCAAATCCGGTCTATGACAGTTTCATGACAGGGGTGTAGACCCCCTGTATTTACTGACAATGGACTGACCCATGCTGCGCTGGTTTCGTGCCTTTCTGCCGAAAGAAGAACGATTCTTCGACCTTTTCGCACGCCATGCCGATACCGTCGTTAAGGGCGCACAGGCGTTGCAGGACGTGCTGCGCGGCGGCGAGGAGACACCGGTCTACTGCCAGCGCGTCAGCCAGTTCGAGAACGATGCCGACGGCATCACCCGCGAGGTGCTGACCGCCGTTCGCCGCACCTTTATCACCCCGTTCGACCGCGGCGACATCAAGAACCTGATCACCTCGATGGACGACGCCATCGACCAGATGCAGCAGACGGCGAAGGCCGTCATCCTGTTCGAGGTGCGCCAGTTCGAGCCGCCGATGCGCGAGATGGGGCAGCTGATCGTGGAATGCGCCAACCTGGTGCAGACAGCGCTGCCGCTCCTGCAATCGATCGGCGACAACGTCTCCATGCTGACCGCGATCACCGAGGAGCTCGGCAAGCTGGAGGGCCGGGTCGACGACCTCCACGACATCGGCATGAAGGAGCTCTACCTCAAGCACCGCAACGCCAATGCCATGGACTTCATCGTCGGCGTCGAGATTTACGACCACCTCGAGAAGGTAGCCGACCGCTTCGATGACGTCGCCAACGAGATCAACAGCATCGTGATCGAACAGGTATAGGGCAGGGGCCGCGCCGTGGACGCCTTGCTAGGTCTACCCATCCTGGTCGGACTGATCGCCGTCGCGCTGCTGTTCGACTTCCTGAACGGCCTGCACGACGCCGCCAATTCCATCGCGACCATCGTCTCGACCCGGGTGCTGCGGCCGCAATATGCCGTGTTCTGGGCGGCGTTCTTCAACTTCATCGCCTTCCTGGTGTTCGGCCTGCACGTCGCCAACACCATCGGCACCGGTATCATCGAGCCGACCATAGTCGATGCAACCGTGATTTTCGCCGCCCTGGTCGGCGCCATCGTCTGGAACGTCGTCACCTGGGCCCTCGGCATTCCCTCGTCAAGCTCGCATGCGCTGATCGGTGGCCTCGTCGGGGCGGGGGTCGCCAAAGCCGGCTTTTTGGCGGTGGTGTGGAGCGGACTGAGCAAGACGCTGCTCGCCATCGTGCTGTCGCCGCTGGTCGGATTTCTCTTGGCGCTGGTGCTGGTTGCGATCGTGTCGTGGCTGTCGGTGCGCTCGACGCCTTTTGCGGTGGATCGTGCCTTCCGGACCCTGCAATTCGTCTCCGCCTCGCTCTATTCGCTCGGCCACGGCGGCAACGACGCCCAGAAGACGATGGGCATCATTGCGGTGCTGCTCTTTTCGCAAGGCCATGTCGGCGACGAATTCTATGTGCCGTTCTGGGTCGTGATCTCCTGTCAGGCCGCGATGGCGCTGGGCACGTTGATGGGCGGCTGGCGCATCGTGCGGACCATGGGCCTGCGCATCACCAAGCTGACGCCGATGCAGGGTTTTTGTGCCGAGACCGGCGGCGCGGCCACGCTCTTCATGGCAACCTTTCTCGGCGTGCCGGTCTCGACCACGCACACCATCACCGGGTCTATCGTCGGCGTTGGCGCCTCGCGGCGTATGTCGGCGGTTCGCTGGAACGTCGCCAGCTCGATCGTCTATGCGTGGGTGATCACCATCCCGGCCACGGCGCTGGTGGCGGCCGCGAGCTATTGGGCGGTGCTGCTGCTCCGCTGATCAGGTCACGAACTTCAGACCGGCAATCCCGGCGACGATCAGTCCGATGCAGGCAAGGCGAAGCGCGGTCGCGGGGTCGCCGAGCAGGATGATGCCGAGGATGGCGGTTCCGACCGCGCCAATGCCGGTCCACACCGCATAGGCGGTTCCGATCGGCAGCGTTTTCACGGCCAAACCCAACAGGATGATGCTGCCTGCCATGCAAACAAGCGTCAGCACCGTCGGCACCGGCCGCGTAAACCCTTCCGTGTATTTGAGGCCGATCGCCCAGCCGATTTCCAAAAGGCCGGCCACGAACAGAATCGTCCACGCCATGACAACCCCTCCCGATAAGGCAGGGTCGTCCCCGCGAAAAATGATGGCTGAGGGGAGGTCGTCCTCCCCGCCGCTGGATATGGGGATGCTACTTGCGCCCTGCAAGCGCGAGAATCGCCCTTGATTGGAAGCGTTTTCCCTGCCAAACGCTCGGCCCATGTCCGACATTGCCATCGCCACCGAGTCGCCGTCTGCGTCGCCGCTTGCCCATGAAGTGGCGCGGCGCCGGACCTTTGCGATCATTTCCCATCCGGACGCCGGCAAGACCACGCTGACGGAAAAGCTGCTGCTGTTCGGCGGCGCCATCAACCTGGCGGGGCAGGTCAAGGCCAAGGGTGAGCGGCGCAACACTCGTTCCGACTGGATGAAGATCGAGCGTGAGCGCGGCATCTCGGTCGTCACATCGGTGATGACCTTCGAGTTCAACGGCCTCGTCTTCAACCTTTTGGACACGCCTGGCCACGAGGACTTTTCCGAAGACACCTATCGCACGCTGACCGCGGTCGACTCGGCCGTGATGGTGATCGACGCCGCCAAGGGCATCGAGGCCCGCACGCGCAAGCTGTTCGAGGTGTGTCGCCTGCGCGATATCCCGATCATCACTTTCATCAACAAGATGGACCGCGAAAGCCGCGATACCTTCGAGCTGCTGGATGAGATCGAGAAGACGCTGGCGCTCGATACCACGCCGGTGACCTGGCCGGTCGGCCGCGGCCGCGATTTCCTCGGCACCTATGATGTCGTCAATGGCGGGGTGCGCCTGCTCGAGGGCGGTGGAGCCAAGACCGGGCAGGCCGAGCAGATCGACATTGCCGAACTCGGCAAGCGCAACGCCAATCTCGATGTCGGGCAGGTGAAGGAGGAGCTGGAGCTGGTCTCGGAAGCCTGCAAGCCGTTCGAGCTGGAGGCGTTTCGCGAGGGCCATCTCACGCCGGTCTATTTCGGCAGCGCGCTGCGCAACTTTGGCGTCGGCGACCTCCTGGAAGGGCTAGGCAAGTTCGCGCCGGCCCCGCGCGCGCAGGACAGTAATCTGCGCAAGGTCGAGGCCGCCGAGCCGCGCATGAGCGCGTTCGTGTTCAAGATCCAGGCCAACATGGATCCGAACCACCGCGACCGCATCGCCTTTGCGCGGCTGTGCTCGGGCAAGCTCAGCCGCGGCATGAAGGCCAAGCTGGTGCGCACCGGCAAGAACATGAGCCTGTCGAGCCCGCAATTCTTCTTTGCCCAGGACCGCTCGGTGGCGGACGAGGCTTTTGCCGGCGACGTGGTCGGCATCCCCAACCACGGCACCTTGCGCATCGGCGACACACTGACCGAGGGCGAGGAACTGACCTTTGTCGGTGTGCCGAGCTTTGCGCCGGAAATCGTCCGGCGCGTGCGGCTGACCGATGCGATGAAGGCCAAGAAGCTGAAAGAGGCGTTGCAGCAGATGTCGGAGGAGGGCGTCGTGCAGGTGTTCCGCCCGCGCGACGGCGCTCCGGCGCTGGTCGGCGTGGTCGGCCCGCTGCAACTCGACGTGCTCAAGGCGCGGCTCGATGCGGAATACTCGCTGCCGGTGGAGTTCGAGGTCTCGGAATTCCAGCTGGCGCGCTGGATCTCCTCCGACGACCGCAAGAAGCTCGACACCTTCATTGCCGCCAACAATTCCGGCATCGCCGACGACGTCGACGGCGATCCGGTGTTCATGGCGAAGAACGAGTTCTACTTGGGCTATACCAAGGAACGGGCCGAGGGAATCGAGTTCTCCGCGGTGAAGGATGTGAAGAAGAAGGGGTAGGCTACCGCAGCCGCACGCTCCGCTGTCGTCCCCCGCGAAGGCGGGGTACCCAGTACGCCGCGGCTTATCCGTAAGTTATGGGCGTCTCTGGAATACTGGATCGCCCGCCTGCGCGGGCGATGACGCCTTTTGCGTGGATCGATTGTGACCCTTCCAGATGCGGCTTACGATTTCGGCTTCGTCGCAAAGTCGGCGCGTTCCATCAGAAAGGAAATAGCGAGGCCGCAGATCAGGCCCCAAAAGGCCGCGCCGACATTGAGGAGCGGCCGGTCGGCAACGGTGACGAGGAAGGCCACCAGTGCGCCGAGGGAGAACCGGCTGCCGAAGGCCGTCACAAAGGCCGTCTGCAGGACGCGCAGCATCGCCAGACCCGCCAGGGCCGCGACCAGCGATTTCGGTGCGTTGAGAAGCAACCGGGTAAAGGTCGGCGCAAGCAAGCCGAACAGGATTGCCAGGAGGCCGACCACGATCCCGGCGATATAGTGACGCTTGCGCTCGCCGCCGCCGACAATGATGGCATTGGTCGGCCCGGTGAGGCATGTGCTGATGCCGCCGACGAGGGCGCTGATGGTGGCGCCAACACCGCACGCGACCGCCACCGCGTTGATCGGCGGTTCATGACCGGCTGCCTTGAGGACGGCGATGCCCTGGCCGTTCTGCACGACGAGAACGGTGATGGCGAGCGGCACCACAAGTTCGACGATCGCGGCCGCCGACCAGGCGGGCTCCTGCAGCACAGGCTTGATCAGCTCCAGCTGCAATGGCGCGGCGGTATCGAACCTGCCAAGCACGATGGTGGCAAGCGCTCCGACAAGGAGCGCCCCGATGATCGGCGGGCAGCGCGCGCCCAGCCGCGGCAGCGCGGACAGCAGCAGCCAGATCGCGACCATTGGTCCGACAATGGCGATGTCGGTGAATACGGCATGGACGAGGTCAAGGCCAAAGCGGAGGAAGACGCCGGCGACCATGCCCATCACGATCGGCAGGGGGACCAGTTCCATCGCGCGCTTGACCGAACCGGTCGCACCAAGCACGAGCATCAGCACGCCCGTGACGTAATAGGCGCCGACAACTTCAGCGAAGCTGAGATGCGTCAGCGATTGGCCCACCAGGACCGTGCCGGGGATGGTCCAGAAGAAGGTCAGCGGTTGCCGGTACATCCAGCAGAACAGGATGGTGATCAGGCCGTTGATGAAGAAAACGCCGAAAATCCAGGAAGCGATCTGGCCTTCCGAAAGGCCGCCGCCCGAGCCGACCGCCAGGACGATGGCAACGGGCGCGGTAACGGCAAACAGCCAGCCGATGAATCCGCTCGATGCATACAGGGGACCGAAGTCGGAAAGGATTATTCCCGGAGCCGGTGGTCGCTCGGTCGGTCGCTCGATATGGGTGAACATGTAAGTGGCGGGGATGCGCGGCAGGTGTCGGGGCTGGCAGATTATCAGGCGGGGGATTGCCGACAAGGCTCGGGAACGCGCGGTTGTGAACGGTCCTCGCCTTGATGCCGCGCGCGAGCGGCACCATTGTCCTGGTGTGATGGTTTCGAGGCGCCCATGCTGAAGCGCGTCGCTTTCCTTGCCGGCCTGTTCCTGCTCGTCAGTGCCCTGACGAGCCATGCCGATTCGCGCCGCCGGCCGATCAATCCGATCCCGTTCTCGCACGAGCCCTGCAGCGTGCTCGATCACCGGCCGTGCACGCCCTACTATTGCAGCCCGCTGGAGCATGGGCCCTGCATTCCCGAGATCTATTATCCCTATGGGCAGGATCTGCGGCTGACGGTCCAGACTGTGCCGCCGGAGCAGGACGCGGCCAAATACCGGAAACCCGACCACGATCTCGACACCATCGGCGATCTCTTCGCAGCCCTTCGCTCCTGCTGGTCGCCGCCGCCGGAGGATGCTGCCCGCGAGGGCATGCAGATGTCGGTGCGCTTCAGCTTCAAGCGGTCAGGCGAGATGATCGCCGCGCCACGCGTCACCTTTGCCACATCAGGCGCTTCGGCGGACACGCGCGCCACTTACCTGAAGGCCATCAACGCCTCGCTCGAATCCTGCCTCCCGCTGAATTTCACCGATGGGCTCGGCGGCGCGCTCGCCGGCCGGCCGATCGCGATCCGCTATGTCGACAATCGCGCGCTGGGCAAGACGTCGCAGCAACAATGAGGCAGTCCGCGGGCGCATTGCACTTGCCGCCCCGGAAATGATAGCCCTTGGCCCCCGGGGAGACGGGGCGCAAACGGGAGGACGCGGTGGGACTTTTGGTGATGATTGCGGGCCTGGTGGTGTTCCTGGGCGCGCACACGCTGACCACGCAGCGCAAGCTTCGCGCGCAGATCATCGCCTCGACGGGCGAGGGTACCTACAAGATCGTCTATTCGCTGGTATCCGCGATCGGTCTGGCGCTGATCGTGTGGGGTTTTGCGCGGTATCGTGCAACCGGCTGGATCGACGTCTGGCAACCGCCGGTCGCAATGCGGCATATCACGGTAGCGCTGATGCTGCCGGCCGTGATCCTCGTGGTCGCTTCCTATATCCGCGGCCGCATCTACACCACGCTGAAACACCCGATGCTGGCGGGCATAAAGTTGTGGGCGGCGGCGCATCTGCTCGCCAACGGCGATCTCGGCTCCATCATCCTGTTCGGCTCGTTCCTGGCCTGGGCGGTTTTCGACCGCATTTCGCTGAAGCGACGCGCCGATCCCGGCGCACCACCGATCCCGGTGGGCGGGGCGACCAATGACCTGATCGCGGTCGCGGTCGGCATCGTCGCCTACCTCGCGCTCGCCTTTGCCTTCCATCCCGCCGTGATCGGCGTTCCCGTCTTCGGAGCCTAAACATGTCAGTACAAGCGGCGATCAGGCGCAAGACCGCGCCGGACATTCGCGCTCGCAAGGGCGGCGAGCCCGTCGTGATGCTGACCTCGTATCACGCCCATACCGCGGCGCTGGTCGACAAGCATTGCGACGTGATCCTGGTCGGCGACTCCCTCGGCAACGTCATGCATGGCTACGAGACCACGGTGCCGGTGACGCTGGAGATGATGATCCTGCAGGGCCGTGCCGTCATGCGCGGCTCGCAACAGGCGCTTGTCGTTGTCGACATGCCCTTCGGCTCCTATGAGGCCTCGAAGGAGCAGGCGTTTCATTCCGCGGTGCGGATTTTGAAGGAAACGCAATGCGGCGCGATCAAGCTCGAGGGCGGCGAACGGATGGCAGAGACGGTGGCCTTCCTGACCCAGCGCGGCATTCCCGTCATGGGGCACATCGGCCTGACGCCGCAGTCGATCAACACGCTCGGCTCGTTCCGTGCGCAGGGGCGCGAGGAGGGCAGCTGGGAGCCGATCGAGAACGATGCCCGTGCGATCTCCGAGGCCGGCGCCTTCTCCATCGTGATCGAGGCGGTCGCCGAACCGCTGGCGCGCAAGATCACGGAGAAGATCGCCGCAGCCACCATCGGCATCGGGGCGAGCGCGGCCTGCGACGGCCAGGTGCTCGTGCTCGAGGACATGCTGGGCCTGTCGCCGCGCACGCCGAAATTCGTGCGCCGCTATGGCGATCTCGGCCCCTCGATCGAAGCCGCCATCAAGGGCTATGCCGCCGACGTCCGCTCGCGTAACTTTCCCGGTCCCGAACACGTCTATGGAATGAAAACAAAGACCTGAGGGAGCGGCGCCATGGACTGGTCGCATTCTTCCATTCCTCCGATGCGGCTGGAAGCGCGGTTCGGCGATCGCATCGTGCCGGCCTTTGTCGAGCGGCCAGCCAGCATCTGGTCGATGATTGCGGAGGCAGCGTCGCGCAATCCCGATGGCGAAGCCATCATCTGCGGCGAGCGGCGCCTGAGCTGGCGCGAGGTGGTCGCGCAATCCGCCGATCTCGCCGCCGGTTTTGCGAAGCTTGGTCTCGTGCCCGGCGACCGCGTTGCGGTGCTGCTCGGCAACCGCATCGAATTCGTGCTGACGATGTTTGCGGCGGCACGTGCCGGGCTTGTCACGGTGCTGCTCAGCGTGCGCCAGCAGAAGCCGGAAATCGCCTATGTGCTGACCGATTGCGGCGCCAGGCTGTTGGTGCACGAGGCGGCATTGTCGGACCGCATTCCCGACGCACGCGACGCGCCTGATCTGAAGCATCGCATCGCTGTCGATGACGATGAGCGCCGGTCGCAATTTCCGGCGCTGCTCGGCAATGCCGCCGTGCCTGCGCCCGCAAGGGTCGGCGAAGAGGATACAGCGATGCTCCTCTACACGTCGGGCACCACCGGCAAGCCGAAGGGCGCGATGCTCGCGCATTGCAATGTCATCCATTCCTCTGCCGTGTTCGTATCGTGCCTTCAGCTCACGCAAGCGGATCGCTCGATCGCCGCGGTGCCGCTCGGCCATGTCACCGGCGTCGTGGCCAACATCACGACCATGACGTGCTGCGCGGGAACGCTGATCATCATGCCGGAGTTCAAGGCGGCCGAGTATTTGAAGCTCGCCGCGCGCGAGCGCGTCACCTACACCGTGATGGTGCCGGCGATGTACAATCTTTGCCTGCTGCAGCCTGACTTCGACAGCTACGATCTGTCGAGCTGGCGCATCGGCGGCTTTGGCGGCGCGCCGATGCCGATCGCCACCATCGAGAAGCTGGCCGCGAAAATTCCCGGGCTGCAGCTCGCCAATTGCTACGGCGCGACCGAGACGACCTCGCCGTCGACGATGATGCCCGCCGCATTCGTCGCCAGTCACATCGACAGTGTCGGCCTGCCATGCCCGGGCGCGACTATCATCGCGGTCGATGGCGAGGGCAGGGAGCTGCCGCGCGGCGAGATCGGCGAAATCTGGATCCATGGCGGCTCGGTCATCAAGGGCTACTGGAACAATCCCGCGGCGACTGCGGAGAATTTCACCGGCGGCTTCTGGCATTCCGGCGATCTCGGCTCTGTTGATGCGGACAATTTCGTGCGCGTGTTCGACCGCCAGAAGGACATGATCAATCGCGGCGGGCTGAAGATCTATTCCGCCGAGGTCGAGTCGGTGCTCGCCGGCCATCCGGCCGTGGTGGAAAGCGCGATCATCGCAAGACCCTGTCCGGTGCTCGGCGAGCGAGTGCATGCGGTCGTGGTGACCCGCCAGTCCGTTGAGCGCAAGACGCTGCAAGCCTGGTGCGCTGAGCGGCTCTCCGACTACAAGGTGCCGGAGACGATGGACCTGTGGACCGACCCCCTGCCGCGCAACGCCAATGGCAAGGTGATCAAGCGGCAATTGCGGGAAAGGCTGGCGGCCCAATCGGCCGCGGCGAGCTAGGGCGGCATGTACTCATAATCTGGGATTGCCGCTTCCAATATAGAGCAGACATGGCCTGATCGGTCGCAGCTTGTGGCAACGAGCATTCGAGTCCGACACCGAAATCTGCGCCATTAGTAATTGAGGCGCACAAGCACGTCATTGATCGCAAAGGGGCCCGCAGCCGCCGCATCGCAGCCGCCGCTTCGCGCAAAGATGCAGGCGACGCCCTTGTCGCCCATGCTCGCGCAGCTGCGGCGTGAAAAGTCCGCCGGGAGGTCGCTCGCCGCGTCCGGTGGAGCGATGATGCGGTTAAACGCCGGTCCATGCTCCTTTGCGAGGATCGAAAGGCGCCCCTTGGTGACGGGATCTTTGGGATGGAGCACGTATAAAGGCGCACTGCCGACCAATCGTTCGCGCCCCGGCAGGTACTGGAAATCCGTGATGTAGAGCGCCAGACCGCAGAATTGCGCATCGGTCCGCAATTCCGCTGCCAGTCCGGCGGTACCGGTGCCGCGCATCCAATTGTCTTGCATCGGTTTGGTTGCTTCCGCGAGTCCCAGGGAGACCAGCACCCACCCCCCGGCGACCACAGGCAGTGCCCAACGACGCCACGCGGGTTTCTGGCGCATCATCTGGCCCCAATCGGCTGAACCGAGCGCCGCGGCGATGATGAGCAAGGCAACCGACAAGAAAATGAAGCGGTATTCCTTGTGTGCGATCAAGCTGTGAAAGGCGATGTTCACGACCGCCGCGACGATCAGCAGCGGGGCATGTCGCCAGCCGCGCCAGAGCGCGCATAGCAGCAGCACCGCCGCTCCCGACCAAATAACCGAGAGCAAGCCGAGGTAGGCGATCGCCGACGCCACTCCAAATTCAGATGCCCGGTCATGCACCAGGTTCTGTTTGATGTTCAGGATCAGCCATTCAAACGGAACAACACCGTGTGCGGCATCGACCATGGCGGCCAGCAGCAGAACGACGAGCCCTCCGGCGACCAATGGAATCGCTCTTCGCCACTGCCCCCAACATGCCCCAAGCACGAACACGGACATGGCCGGCGCGTACTGAAAGCGCCAAACAAAAGCGAGAGCGAGTAGCCCACCACCAATGACAATGCGCTTCTGCGAGGGAGCGCCTGTCAACAGCAAGGCAGCCGGAACGATGAGTGCTGTGGCCAAGGGTTCGCTCAACGTGTGCGGCGCGAAGTAGACGACCTCAAACCAGATGGCGGCGGCCAAGGCTGCAATGATCGCATGCATTCGCGAGACCCGCGCCCCGAAAAACCAGGCACTGATAACGATCGACAGGGACGCCAGCGCGACGACCAAACGGGGCACGATGAAGGCGCCTGCACCACCCGGCGCGAGCCAGTCTCCGAAAAGGACCGGCCCCACGAATAGAGAGGGCAAGAACGAACTGCGAATGCCGTAGCGCCACTCCCAGGTGACGATCCCGTCACGGCCGAGCATGCGCCAGGCCGGCTCCAGGTACTGGAATATCTCGTCGGGATGATCGACGTTTGGCCAGAAGGCGAGAGGCAGTCGAACTGCCACAGCTAACAACACCAATGCAGTTAGCGGATGAAACCACCCGGCAGTTGTTCTGGCTTCGACCGCAGGGTCGGGCGAAACGTCGACGCTCATTCTCGTCATTCTTCCGCCAGCCGTAGGAGGATTTGCACCCCGTGGGTCAGCGAATTCATACCTTCATAACCTTTAAGGTTGGGTGACCGGGTCGAGATCAGGGGCCGGGATATCGGCGGTATCAGTGTGCATGCCGCTTCCCGCGTAATGAGTCACTCTCGACCCAATGCAGTTCTGGTCTCGCGAGTCGTCACTGATCTGGTTGCAGGAGTTGGCCTGACGTTCTCCGAACGCGGATCGCATGAGCTCAAAGGCCTTCCCGGCCGATGGGATCTATTCGCAGCGAATGTCTGATTGGCGGGCTTGGCGGTCCCAGGTCTTGACAAGGAAAGCCTGCCTTGAGATGTTATGTTATAACATAACATAGGACCCGGCGATGCCCCGGACCGGGCGAAAACCCCTCGATCTCCAGAGACTGTTTGACCTCCATGCAAAAACTGCCCGTCACCGTCTTGTCCGGCTTCCTCGGGGCTGGAAAGACCACTTTGCTGAACCATGCCCTCAACAACCGTCACGGCCTGAAAGTGGCGGTGATCGTGAACGACATGAGCGAGGTGAATATCGATGCCGACCTCATCCGCGATGGCGGTGCGAATCTGTCGCGAACGGATGAAAAGCTCGTCGAGATGACGAACGGGTGCATTTGCTGCACGCTGCGGGGCGACCTCCTCAAGGAAGTTCGCGCCTTGGCCGAAAGCGGCCGCTTCGACTATCTCTTGATTGAATCGACCGGGATCTCCGAGCCCCTGCCGGTTGCGGCCACCTTTGATTTCCGCACCGAGGACGGCGAGAGCCTGTCAGATGTCGCGCGGCTCGATACGATGGTGACGGTGGTCGATGCCGTAAATCTCCTGAAGGACTATTCTTCGACTGACTTTCTGCAAGACCGCGGCCAGGCGCTCGACAACGACAGGCGTACCCTGGTCGACTTGTTGGTCGAGCAAATCGAGTTCGCTGATGTCGTCGTTCTCAACAAGGTCGACGACGCAACGCCGCAGCAGCGTGATGCTGCCCGCAAGATCATTCGGGCGCTCAATCCCGAGGCTGACATCGTCGAGGCCAATCACAGCAAGGTGCCTTACGATCGCGTGCTCGACACGGGCCGTTTTGACTTCCAGAAAGCGCAACAGCATCCGCTCTGGTTCAAGGAGCTTTACGGCTATGCCGACCACGTGCCCGAAAGCGACGAATACGGCATCACCAGCTTTGTCTACCGGGCACGTCGGCCTTTCGAGCCGCAGAAATTTCACGATTTTCTCCAGCAAACCTGGCCGGGCGTTATTCGCGCCAAGGGACATTTCTGGATCGCCACGCGCCCGCAATGGGCAGGCGAAATGAGCCAGGCCGGCGCCATCGTGAAGACGGAAGCCATGGGGTATTGGTGGGCCGCCATTCCGCGCGAGCACTGGTCGAGCGATCCCGATTTCCAAAAGCACATCAGGAAAAGCTGGAACGACCATTATGGCGACCGGCGCCAGGAACTGGTCTTTATCGGTAGCGGCATGGACGAGGCAGCCATCCGCGCGCGGCTGGATTCGTGCCTCGTGACCGGAAAGCCGGGCATGGACAAGACGGCATGGTCGAAGCTCCCGGATCCCTTTCCGGTTTGGAGGCGGGCCGACGAAGCTGCCTGACAATGACTTTTCTGCCTCGGCGGATTTCCCCCGAGGATGAAAAGCCGAGCCAGCGGTAGACCTAGAGTTTCGGCGCGCCGGCCTTCGGCGGCGAATTGCCGTTTCCGGCGGCGAGTGCCTCCGCATCGATCGCGGATGCGCTGAGCACACGTTTCACATCGAGCAGGACGAACTGCGCGATGCTGATGCGATCGGCCTGGGTGGACGGCGTGAACTGCACGCTGAAGACACCGTCGCAATTGGCGCTCCTTGCGTCTTCGATCAGTGCGGCGAGCGACTTTTCCTTTGCCGCGATCGAGCGCTTGACCACCGCGACGCAACTGCCGCGGCCGCGGCCGCGGTCGGCGTTCAGTTTGAGCGCCATTCGCGGATCGAGCGGCTTGTCGATCGCCTCCAGCGCAAGCGCGGGCTTGCCGAACTTGCCGCCGACCGACACGATCGAGTTGCCGCGGTAGATGTAATAGAGGTGCTGGTCGCCGACGATGGTCGGCGTGCCGTACTTCTCCATCACCTGCTTGATCATCTCGGCCTTGGCCGGTTGCTCGCCTTCCGCAAAATTCAGCGTCCGCGAAACGAAGAAGACGCGGTTCTCGCTGGCGGGTGACGAGAAGCCCGCAACCAGCGCTTCGCCGTTTTGCCTGGCGGTGAGGGGCACGCTGACGTTCAACGTGGCGGTGTAGCCCGTGGATGCGCCCCCGAACTTCGCCTGTCCGATCTCGGTCTTGCTGTCGTTGCGCCCCTTGAAGGCCGTCTCGAACACGCTTCGTGCCGCGTCGGCCGTGGAGTCCGCCGAGATGCCCAGGATGTCCGGGCGAAGCTTTCCGGCGAATGCGCTGTCCGGAGTCTTCGGCGTGATCTCGGCAGCGAAACAGACTGCAGGCAAGACCGCCGGAGCAAGAACCAACAGGACAAGCGAGGCGCGCAACTGCATGGAATCACCTGCAAACCGAGGAGGGGACGGAAGGCGAATACGCCAAATCCTGAACCACGATGTCAACGCCGGTGGGCGAATCGCCGCGGGCCGTGCTCAATTTCGGTGCCAATCTCCCCGGTTAACGCTTTGACCTGCCTCGCTTTGCCTTGCCACGGCCATATCGTTAGGGTAACGCCGCGACGAGGTGGGGACCGGGCGCCTGGCGTTGCTCCCCGGGCAAGCGGCCCATCGGCGGTAGGATAGCCTTAAGTGTCTGAATTATTTGATGAAGTAGACGAGGAAGTCCGTCGCGAACAGCTCAAGAGGCTGTGGGACAAGTACTCCATCTACATTGTTGCCCTCGCGCTCCTGATTATCGCGGGCGTAGGCGGCTGGCGCGGCTATCAATACCTGGAGGCCAAGAAGGCTGCCGAGGCCGGGGCTGCGTTCGACCGCGCCGCGGAGCTTTCCGACCAGAACAAGCATGCCGAGGCCGAGGCCGCCTTTGCCGACCTCGCGGCCAAGGCGCCGTCCGGCTATCGCACCTTCGCGCGGCTGCGCACGGCCGCGGAAGTCGCCGCGCGCGACAAGGGCGCAGCGGCGAAGATGTTCGATGATATCGCCGCGGACAGTTCCGTTCCGGCAGCGGAGCAGGATCTCGCCCGCATCCGCGCGGCGCAACTGCTGCTGGAAACCACGACCTACCCCAACATGCTGCAGCGGCTCGAGCGGGCGGCCGGCAAGGACGGCGCCTTCCGCCACACCGCGCGCGAACTGCTGGCGCTGTCGGCCTGGCGAGCCAATGATTCGGCCGCGGCGCGGCAATGGCTGGACATGATTGCAAATGACGGCGAGACGCCGCCGGGCATGCGCTCTCGCGCGGAAGCGCTGCAAGCCCTGCTGCCGCCGGTGGCGAAGAGCTGACGGGACCATTGGCCATGCGCGGATCGCAACGCCTGATCGCCCTTTCCGTCCTGATAGCGCTCGCGGGCGTGCTGGGCGGCTGCAGCGGCGGCATGGCCAATTTCGATCCGTCCGACCTGCTCGACTGGATGGACACCAAGAAGAAGCTGCCGGGCGAGCGCAAGCCGGTATTCCCCGACGGCGTGCCTGGGCTGGAGCAGGGCGTGCCGAAGGATCTCTACAGGGGCGCGCGCCAGCAGCAGATCGACGAGCAGAACGCGGCGGCAGCCGCGGCCGCAGCACCTCCGCCGGAGCCGCCGCCGGGCTCGAAGGCCGCGAAATCGAAGGGCAAGTCGAAACAGGCCGCCGCGCCCGCCGCGCCGGATCCCGATGCCGCACCGGCCGAGGAAGAAAACAGCGTTGCCGCGGCCCCGCCGCCGCCGAAGCCGGCCAAGATCGTGCGCCGCCGCACCACCGCGCCGCCGCCCGATCCGCAGCCGCAGCAGGCGCAGCCGGCCCCGACGCAGCAGCAATCCGCATTCCCCGCGCCGCTGCCGAGCGGCAGTTTCTCGCGCTAATCTGTTCCCCGTCGCATTGACAGGCGCGGCAAAACCGGCGCTTGAAATCGTCTCATGTCGTTCACGATCGCCATCATCGGCCGGCCCAATGTCGGCAAGTCGACGCTGTTCAACCGGCTGGTCGGGCAGAAGCTTGCGCTGGTCGACGACCTGCCCGGCGTCACCCGCGACCGCCGGGAAGGCGAGGGCAGGCTCGGCGATCTCACCTTCACCATCATCGACACCGCCGGTCTCGATGAGGGCGCCAAGGGTTCGCTGACGGCGCGCATGCAGGAGCAGACGGAGGCCGCGATCGCGCAGGCCGACGCGCTGATGTTCGTGATCGACGCCCGCATCGGGCTCACCCCCAACGACCGCGCTTTTGCCGATTTCGCCCGCCGCGCCAACAAGCCGGTGGTGCTGGTCGCCAACAAGGCCGAGGGCAAGCATGGCGAGCTCGGCGCGATGGAATCCTATGCCCTCGGGTTAGGGGATCCCGTGCAGATTTCCGCCGAGCATGGCGAGGGCATGGGCGAGCTCTATGAAGCCTTGCGCACGTTGATGCCGGAGCCCGTCGAGGACGAGGAGGAGGCTGACGACGAGGACATCTCCGAGGAAGAAGCCGCAACGCGGCCCATTCGCGTCGCCATCGTCGGCCGGCCCAATGCCGGCAAGTCGACGCTGATCAACCAGCTGCTCGGCGAGGAGCGGCTGCTCACCAGCCCCGAGGCCGGCACGACGCGCGACTCCATTGCCGTGGAGATTTCCTGGCAAGGCCGAAAATTCCGCGTGTTCGATACCGCGGGCCTGCGCCGCCGCTCGCGCATCGAGGAGAAGCTGGAGAAATTGTCGGTCGCGGATGCCTTGCGCGCGGTGCGTTTTGCCGAAGTCGCCGTACTGATGATGGATGCGCAGAACAAGTTCGAGGAGCAGGATCTGCGCATCGCCGACCTGATCGAGCGCGAGGGCCGCGCGATCGTGTTCGCCGTCAACAAATGGGATCTGGTCGAGCGCAAGCCGAATTTGATCTCGGGCCTGCGCACCGATGCGGATCACTGGCTGCCGCAGGTCAAGGGCGCGCCGCTCGTTGCCGTGTCCGGACTGACGGGCGAGGGCATCGACCGCCTGATGACGGCAATCCAGCAGGCCTATGCGGTGTGGAATCGCCGCGTGCCGACCGCCGCGCTCAATCGCTGGTTCGAGCAGGCGATCTCGGCCAATCCGCCGCCGGCGGTGTCGGGCCGCAGGCTGAAGCTCAATTACATCACGCAGAACAAGGCGCGGCCGCCAAGCTTCGTGCTGTTCTGCTCGCGCGCCGACGCCGTGCCGCAATCCTATTTGCGCTATCTCACCAACTCGCTGCGCGAGGCGTTCGAGCTGCCGGGCACGCCGATCCGCATCACGCTGCGTGAGAAGGCCAATCCGTTCGCGCACAAGCGGAAGCGGCGGTCATGAGCGAACAGACGGCCGCGGCGACGTCCCGCAGCGCGTCCGTGATTTTCATCTTCGTCACCATCCTGCTCGATACGCTGGCGCTCGGCATCATCATTCCGATCCTGCCAAAACTGGTCGAGAGTTTTGTCGCCAATGACACGGCGAACGCGGCGCGCATTTTCGGCCTGTTCGGCACGGCCTGGGCGGTGATGCAGTTCTTCTTCTCGCCAGTGCTCGGGGCGCTGTCGGACCGGTTCGGGCGCCGGCCGGTGGTGCTGCTTTCGAATTTCGGCCTGGCGCTCGACTACGTGCTGATGGCGCTGGCGCCGTCGCTGTCCTGGCTGTTCGTCGGCCGCGTCATCTCCGGCATCACCACGGCGAGCATCTCGACCGCCTTTGCCTATATCGCCGACATCACCGCGCCCGAGCGGCGCGCTGCGGTGTTCGGCAAGATCGGCGTCGCCTTCGGCGCAGGCTTCATCCTCGGCCCCGCGCTCGGTGGCCTGCTTGGCGATTTCGATCCGCGGCTGCCGTTCTGGGCGGCGGCGGGCCTGAGCTTCGCCAACACGCTCTATGGCCTCTTGATCCTGCCCGAGTCGCTGCCGAAGGAGCGACGCTCGCCGTGGCGCTGGAAGAGCGCCAATCCCGTCGGCGCGCTGCGTCTCCTGGCTTCCGACCGCGTCCTCGTCGGCCTTTCGATGGCGAACTTCTTCGCGCAGCTTGCGCATGTCGTGTTGCCATCGGTCTTCGTGCTGTATGCCGGCTACCGCTATGGCTGGGATGCAAAAACGGTCGGGTTGGCCATGGCGTTGATCGGCATCTGCTCCATGGTGGTGCAGGGAGGCGCCATCGGCCCGATCGTGCAGCGCTTTGGCGAATGGCGTGCGCTGTTCCTGGGGCTTGCCTGCGGCGCGGCCGGTTTTTTCATCTATGGCATCGCGCCAAGCGGCATCCTGTTCTGCCTTGGCATTCCCGTGATGGCGCTTTGGGGTGTGGCCGGTGCGGCAGCGCAGGCCCTTGCCACGAGGCAGGTCACGCCGGAGCAGCAGGGCCAGCTGCAGGGCGCAACCGCGAGCGTCGTCGGTATCGCCCAGCTGATAGGGCCGTTCCTGTTCACGCTGACCTTTGCCTATTTCATCAGTCCACAGGCGCCGCTCATGCTGCCGGGCGCACCGTTTCTGCTGGCCGCGGCGCTGCTGTTGCTGGCGCTGCTCGTTTCGATGCGGACGCTGACCGGCGCGCGCGGCCGGTGATGTCATCCGGCCCCGCCCGGATTTCCCTAATGTTGGGGCGCCCATGGTCGCCTTGTTTGAGCCCGGTCCGAGGGTTACACGGGATGCGGATGCCCGGCTAAACACGGAGCTCAACCATGCCGATCGACAATGTCGCTGACTTGATCGCGGAAACATTGCATCACGCCGGCGTGAAGCGGGTATTCGGCGTAGTCGGTGACAGCCTGAACGGCCTGACCGATGCGCTGCGCAAGCGCAAGGTGATCGATTGGGTGCACGTTCGGCATGAAGAGGTCGCCGCCTTTGCGGCTGCCGCCGAGTCGCAGATCACCGGCGGCCTTGCGGTATGCGCAGGCTCGTGCGGGCCGGGCAATCTCCATTTGATCAACGGCCTGTTCGATGCCCATCGCAGCCGCACGCCGGTGCTGGCGATTGCGGCGCAGATTCCATCGGCCGAGATCGGCGGCGGCTATTTTCAGGAGACCCATCCGCAGGATTTGTTCCGCGAGTGCAGCCATTATTGCGAGCTTGTTTCCGACCCCGCGCAACTGCCTTACGTGCTCGAGAATGCGATCCGCGCTGCGGTCGGCCGCCGCGGTGTAGCGGTGTTGGTACTCCCCGGCGATGTCGCGCTGCGGCCGGCCCCGAACCGGGGCATTTCACCGGCGCTGTTGCCTGCACCGCCTCTGGTTCGGCCAGATGAGAACGCGTTGACGGCGCTGGCCGCGCTGTTGAATGACGCCAGGCGTGTGACGCTGTTTTGCGGCCGCGGCTGTGCCGGCACCCATCACGGCTTGATGCAACTGGCCGAAAAGCTCAAGAGTCCGATAGTGCACGCGCTCGGCGGCAAGGAGCATGTCGAGTACGACAATCCCTTCGATGTCGGCATGACCGGCTTCATCGGCTTCTCCTCCGGCTATGCGGCCATGCACGCCTGCGACGTGCTGCTGATGCTGGGGACGGATTTTCCCTACAAGCAGTTCTTGCCGAGCGGCGCCAAAATTGCGCAGGTCGATATAAGGCCCGAAAATCTCGGCCGGCGGTGCAAGCTCGAGCTCGGCTTGGTCGGCGACGTCGGCGCGACCATCGAGGCGCTGCTGCCGAAGCTGACGGCGAAGAGCGACCGCAAGCATCTCGACGACAGCGTGGCGCACTACCGGAGGGCGCGCGCCGGACTCGACGATCTCGCGCGGGGCACGCCCGGCCACAAGCCCATTCACCCGCAATACCTGGCGCGCTTGCTCAGCGAAGCGGCTGCCGACGATGCCGTTTTCACCTGCGATGTGGGGACGCCGACGATCTGGGCTGCACGCTATCTCGTCATGAACGGGCGGCGGCGACTCCTCGGCTCCTTCGTGCACGGCTCAATGGCCAATGCCATGGCGCATGCGATCGGCGCGCAGGCGGCACAGCCGCAGCGGCAGGTGGTCTCGATGTCGGGCGACGGCGGGTTCGCCATGCTGATGGGTGACCTGATCACGCTGCAGCAGGAGAAGCTGCCGGTAAAGGTGGTGATCTTCAACAACGGCGTGCTCGGCTTTGTCGCACTGGAGATGAAGGCGTCGGGATTCATCGAGACCGGCGTCGATCTTGAAAACCCTGATTTCGCGGCCATGGCGCGCGCGATGGGTATTCATGCGGTGAGGGTCGAGGATCCCGGCGATCTGCCGAAGGCGATCGCCGACGTGCTTGCCCATGACGGCCCGGCGGTGCTCGATGTCGTGACGGCAAAGCAAGAATTGTCCATGCCGCCCACGATCACCGCGGAGCAGGTCAAGGGCTTCAGTCTCTGGCTGATACGGGCGGTGATCAGTGGCCGTGGCGACGAGGTTGTCGATCTCGCGAAGACCAATCTCTTGCCGCGCTAGCAAAGCAAAAAATCAGGGTGGGCAAGACGCATGCGCACCTTTCCCCACCCTGGATATTCCGCAGGCGACTTCGCGCGGCCTAAAATGACCGCTACGCCATCACTTCTTCACTAGCGGGCAATCGCTCGCCGTGAGCGGCTTGGCCGCATCTTCCGGTGCGATCGTGGCGATCAGCTTGTAGTAATCCCACGGTCCTTTCGACTCATTCGGCTTCTTCACCTCGAACAGATAGGCCGGGATCAGGCGGCGGCCGTCGGCGCGCAGCGGGCCCTTGCCGAACAGGGGATCGTCGGTCGGCAGCTCCTTCATCTTGGCGACGACCTTGGCGCCGTCATGCGGATTGCTGCCGAGCGCTTCCAGCGCCTTCAGGTAATGCAGGACCATGGCGTAGTTGCCGGCCTGGGTCATTGAAGGCATCTGATTCTTGCTGGCCTGCGCCGAGAACCGCTTCGCCCAGGCGCGGGTCTGGTCGTTCATGTCCCAGTAGAACGATTCCGTGAACGTCAGGCCCTGCGCCGTCTTCAGGCCGAGCGCATGCACGTCGTTGATGAAGAGCAGGAGCGCGGCGAGCTTCTGGCCGCCCGCGACGATGCCGAATTCGGCCGCCTGCTTGATCGAATTGGTGGTGTCGCCGCCGGCGTTGGCGAGGCCGATGACCTTGGCTTTCGACGACTGCGCCTGCAGCAGGAAGGACGAGAAGTCCGACGTGTTGAGCGGATGCTTGACGCTGCCCAGCACCTTGCCTCCATTGGCTGTGACGACCGCCGAAGTGTCGCGCTCCAGCGCATGGCCGAAGGCATAGTCGGCGGTGAGGAAGAACCAGGTGTCGCCGCCGGCCTTGGTCAGCGCCTTGCCGGTGCCGTTGGCCAGCATGTAGGTGTCATAGGTGAAAGAGACCGTGTTCGGCGTGCACGCTTTGCCGGTGAGGTCGGCGGTCGCCGCACCCGAGTTGAGCAGGATGGCGTTCTTCTCCTTGACCAGATTGTTGACAGCTAGCGCAACACCGGAGTTCGGCGTATCGGCGATCGCGTCGACCTTCTCGGTATCGATCCATTGCCGGGCAATATTGACGCCGACGTCAGGTTTGTTCTGGTGATCGCCGCTGACCACGTCGATCTTCCAGCCCTTCTTGGTGAGGCCGGAGTCCTCGACCGCCATCTTGACGGCGACGACCGAGTTGGGGCCGCCGATGTCGGCGTAAAGGCTCGACATGTCGTTAAGCACGCCGATCTTGACGTTCTTGTCCTGGGCGAGGGCGGAGCCTGCCAGACCAAAGCTTGCGAGCACGATCAGCGCGGCCGAATTCCGCGCTAGTTTTGTATTCATGTTGTTTCCTCCAGTGGTTGATGCCGGTGGATTTTACGGAATCCCCAGCATTCCCGGCGATTTTGGTCACCCAGGGCAGGTCTGGCAATGCGCCTATGGTCGCGCATCGGAGGTCAGCTTGAACTTCTGGATGCGCTTTCCAGTGTCGACCTCAGCGGTATAAACGTTGCCCTTGGCGTCCACCGCCATGGCGTGGATCCAGTGGAATTGCCCGGCATTGCGGCCGCCACGGCCGAATTGCCCGACCACGGTACCGTCGTCGCGCCTCAATACCCGGATCTCGTTGTTCTCGCCGTCGGCTGAGAGCAGATAGGTCTGCTTGGGGTCGGGCCAGATGGCGACGTCCCAGACTGCGCCATTGCCGCGCGTCTCCTTCTCGAAAAACCACTCCTTCACGAAGGTGCCGTCCTTCTTGAACACCTGGATGCGGTTGTTGATGCGGTCGCAGACATAGACGAGGCCGTCATTGCTCAGCTTCACGCAATGCACGGGGTTGGCGAATTGCTGCGGGGCGGGCGCCTTGGGATCGTAGGGCGGCTGCTTGTCGTCGTTGGGCGCGTTGCCGTAGGCCCCCCAATGGCGCTTGTAGGCGCCGGTGGTCGCATCGAACACGATGACGCGGCGGTTACCGTAGCCATCCGCGACATATATTTCATTGGCGTCCTTGTCGATCGCGGTCTCCGCGGGCTTGCCGAGCTGGGTGGTGTCGGCCGAGCCCTTGCTCGGCGCGATCTTGCCGATCTGCATCACGAACTTGCCGTCGAGCGTGAACTTCAGGATCGCGTTGTCATTGTCGGCGTTGCCGCCGACCCAGACGAAGCCGCGCTCGTCGACCTCGATGCCATGCTCGCGGCCGACCCATTCATAGCCCTCGCCGGGGCCGCCCCAGGAGCGCAGCAGATTGCCGTCGGCATCGAACTCCAGCACCGGCGGCGCAGATACGCAGCATTTCGAACGCGGCGGAGTAAGGGCCGCGCCCTTCTCGTCGTCGGTGAGCGACTTCGGGCGATGGATCACCCAGATATGCCCCTTGGAGTCCACGGTGATGCCGCCGACCTGGCCGAGGATCCAGTTGTTCGGCAGCGGCTTGGGCCAGGAGGCATCGACCGCGAAGGTCGGCACGTCGCCGGCGCGGGCGGGTGAGGGCAGCGCGGAGGCGCTAAGAAGCGTGAGGCTGGCGAGGGCGACGAAGGCAGATTTGGTGAAGCATGCAGTGATCGGACGCACGTGGTTCGACGTCATGGCTTCCTCCTATCGCTGCGGTTGATCCGCAGTCGCGGCGAAGTCAATCGCTCGGCGAGGGAGGTGTCAATGACGGAGAGAGCGTTTATGCAGGTGCGCGAAAAGCCAGCAGCGAACGGCTCCTGTAGTCGTAGAGCTTGCCGGTCTCGGTCCATTCCGGCGAGCACATCGGCACGATGAATTCGGCCGCCTGTTCCGGCGTGTCCAAGGTCATCGGGTCTTCGCCGGGGAACACGGTGGCGCGCATGCGGGTGCGGATCGGGCCGGGGCTGAAGAGATTGACGCGCAGCGGCAGCGATGCGGTTTCATTGGCCCATACGCGCACCAGCGTTTCCAGGGCGGCCTTGGAGGCGGCGTAGGGTCCGAGATAGGCGTTGGCCTTGCTGGCGGCGCCCGAGGTGACGAACACGGCGCGGCCGGCGTCGGATTGCTTGAGCAGCGGCTCCATGCAGCGGATCAGCTGGAAATTGGCTGTCACGTTGACGGCGAACGCATCGGTCCACTGCTTCAATTCGATATGGCCGAGCGGCGAGGAGGGGCCGGGCACGCCGGCATTGCCGACGAGGATGTCGAGCTTGCCGCCCCGCTCATGCAGCGCTGCGCCAAGGCGCGCGATGCCGTCGCTGTCGGTGAGGCTGAGCGGCACCAGCGTGGCGCTGCCGCCGTCTTTGCGGATTTCGTCGTCGAGCTCTTCCAGCCCGCCTTGCGTGCGCGCCAGCGCCACGATGTGCGCCCCGCGTTTGGCGAGGGCAATCGCAGTGGCATAGCCGATGCCGCGCGAGGCGCCGGTGACGAGGGCAATACGGTTGGCGAGGGGTTTTGTCATCGAAAACAACTCTCTCCACGGGTCGTCCCCGCGAACGCGGGGACCCATACGCCGTGAAGGTTATGATGGGAAAAGGTGTGCGTGTCCTATGGCGTCCGCACAACGGAGGCCGGTGGTTATGGGTCCCTGCTTTCGCAGGGACGACAGGGTCAGCTCGCCTCGGCCAGCAGGGAGAGCTGCCGCGGCTGCGGCTCGACCTGGTTCTGGTCGGTGAGGCTGGTCGGATAAGCGCCGGTGAAGCAGTGGTCGGAGAATTTCGGGTTGGCGGGATCGCGGCCGGGATAGCCCATCGCGCGGTACATGCCGTCGATCGACAGGAAGGCGAGCGAGTCCGCGCCGATGATCTCGCGCATCTCCTCGACCGAATGCGTCGCGGCGAGCAGGCCGCCGCGGTCGGGCAGGTCGATGCCGTAATAGTCGGGATAGAGGATCGGAGGTGAGGCGAGGCGGAAATGCACCTCGCGCGCGCCGGCATCGCGCATCATGCGCACGATCTTCTTGGAGGTGGTGCCGCGCACCAGCGAGTCGTCGATCAGGAGGATGCGCTTGCCTTCGATGGCGATGCGGTTGGCCGCATGCTTCATGCGCACGCCGATCTCGCGGCCGCTCTGGGTCGGCTGGATGAAGGTGCGGCCGACATAGTGGTTTCTGATGATGCCGAGCTCGAACGGCACGCCGGAAAACTGGCTGTAGCCGAGCGCCGCGGGCACGCCGGAGTCCGGCACCGGCACGACGACGTCGATATCGACATGGCTTTCGCGCGCGAGCTGCGCACCAAAGGCCTTGCGCACCTCGTAAACCGAGCGGCCGCCGACGATGGAGTCGGGCCGCGAGAAATAGATGTATTCGAAGATGCAGGGCCGCGCCGGCTTCGGCGGGAACGGCTTGTGGCTGTGCGCGCCATGGTCGTCGAACACGATGATCTCGCCGGGCTCGACGTCGCGGACATATTTGGCGCCGATCATGTCGAGCGCGCAGGTTTCCGAGGCGAGGATCGGGTGGCCGTCGAGGTCGCCCAGCACCAGCGGCCGGATGCCGAGGGGATCGCGGGCGCCGATCAGCTTCTTGTTGGTGAGGGCGACCAGCGAATAGGCGCCTTCCAGCGCGCGCAGCGCCTCGATGAAACGATCGATGAAGTGGTTGCGCTTCGACCGCGCGACCAGGTGCAGGATCACCTCGGTGTCGGTGGTCGACTGCATCATGGCGCCGTCGCGCACCAGTTCGCGCCGCAGCGACAGGCCGTTGGTGAGATTGCCGTTATGGCCAACTGCAAAGCCGCCGGCGTTGAGTTCGGCGAACAGCGGTTGCACGTTGCGCAGGATGGTGGCGCCGGTCGTGGAATAGCGGACATGGCCGACCGCGACGCTGCCGGGGAGGCGCTCGATCACCTCGCGCCTGGAGAAGGTGTCGCCGACGAGACCGAGGCGGCGTTCACTGTGGAAGCGGCTGCCGTCGTAGGAGACGATACCGGCGGCTTCCTGGCCGCGATGCTGCAGCGCGTGCAGCCCGAGCGCGGTGATGGCGGCGGCTTCAGGGTGGCCATAAACGCCAAACACGCCGCATTCTTCACGCAGCGTGTCGCCTTCGAGGTCGTCCTGTAGTTCGATGCCCGGTCCCGGTTGGTGGGCGGGACCGGAAGGGGGTTGCATCTCGTCCATCGCGCCTCTCTCTAGCGGTCCAAAGGTTAACGACCCGCCGGTTTTTCGATCAGCTTTTTAAGGCTGTCGCGGGCGGACTTGTTATAGCCATCGCCGCCGGAACCCGGCTGCGCCGGCTCGGCGTCAGTCTGGTCGTCCTCGGGCTTATTCTTCTTGAATTTCTTTAAGATGGTGTTCTCGGGGTCGTCAGGCAAGAGGCCCTTGAGCCACTCGCCGGAGGCATCCAGCACCGCGCGGGATTTGGCCTGCTGGACCCAGTCCGGCCGCTGCTTCTCCGGAACCAGCCAGATGAAGAATTCATAGGCCACGACCACGATCAGCAGGCCCCTGGCGAGGCCAAACAGGAAGCCCAGCGTGCGGTCCAGCGCCCCGATCCGCGAATCCAGGATCATGTCGGAGATCCGCACCGTTATGACGGAGACGACGATCAGGGTGCCGATAAAGGTGCCGGCGATCACGACCGCAAGGGCGATGGTGTCATTGCCAAAGTAGTTCTTCGCCGTCGGCAGCAGCTTGGCGTAGCTGTAGAGGGTGACCAGCGCCGCGGCGCCCCAGGCCGCGATTGACAGGATTTCGCGCATGAAGCCGCGGACCAGGGCCAGGAGGCCCGAGACCAGCATGACGCCGAGCAGGACGATATCGAGATAGGGAAGAAACGGCATCGGCTGATCAGGTCCGCTCGTAGTCCATGGCTGTGACGAATCGGAAGCGTCAGTGCCGCCCTACCTGACGGTGAACCGGCGCAACCCGCAAGACCGGATGTCGCGCCATCCCGCCCGCCTTTGCGCGGGTGGTATAGCGGCGCAGGCAGGCAACGTCACGTCCGCTTTAACCGTTCTCTCTACTGAATCGGGCCGGTGTGGCATTTTTCTCAACCACCGTCGCATCCCGGGAACCCTCGCGATTGCCCCGCGGCGTGCCGCGCGCAGCGATGTCGGCAACCAGCGTCGTGAGCCCGCCGACCGGGTTGAGAATGAGGCCGGCATCGCCACTGGCCTCGCCGCGCCCGGATTCGGGCAGCACGGCGCGGCCGAATCCGAGCTTGGCGGCTTCCTTCAGCCGGGCGGCGGTCTGCGCCACCGGGCGGACCACGCCGGAGAGCGAAATCTCGCCGAAATAGACCGCATCGGTCGGCAGCTGGGCGTTCACCAGCGACGATACCAGCGCGGCGGCGGCGGCAAGGTCGGCGGCCGGTTCCTGAATGCGCAGGCCTCCGGCGACATTGAGGTACACGTCATGGCCGGAGAGTTTGACGCCGCAATGGGCCTCCAGCACCGCCAGCACCATGGAAAGGCGGCTCGGGTCCCAGCCGACCACGGCGCGGCGGGGGGTGCCGAGCGAGGTCGGGGCCACCAGCGCCTGCAACTCGACGAGCACCGGGCGGGTGCCTTCGATGCCGGCAAACACGGCGGTGCCGGGGGTGCCGAGATCGCGCTCGGACAGGAACAGCTCGGAAGGGTTGGAGACCTCGCGTAGGCCCAGGCCCGTCATCTCGAACACGCCGATCTCGTCGGTCGGGCCGAACCGGTTCTTGACCGCGCGCAGGATGCGGAACTGCTGCGAGCCTTCGCCCTCGAACGACATCACCGCATCGACCATGTGCTCGACCACGCGGGGGCCGGCGATCTGGCCGTCCTTGGTGACGTGGCCGACCAGGATGATGGCGGCACCCGTCTTCTTGGCGAAACGAATGAGGGCCTGCGCGGAGGCGCGGACCTGCGTGACCGTGCCGGGCGCCGATTCCACCGTATCGGTCCACATGGTCTGGATGGAGTCGATCACGATCAGGCGGGGGACCGCGCCTTCGGAGAGGGTTGAGACGATGTCTTCAACCGAAGTCTCCGCGGCAAGCTGTACCGGCGCATCGGCAAGGCCGAGCCGCTCGGCGCGCAGCCGCACCTGGGCGATCGCTTCTTCGCCGGAGATGTAGACCGCGCGGTGACCGGCACGGGCGAGCATGCTGGTGGCCTGGGTGAGCAAGGTGGATTTGCCGATGCCGGGATCGCCGCCGACCAGCAGCACCGAGCCGCGGACAAAGCCGCCTCCGGTGACGCGGTCGAGCTCGGTCATCCCCGAAGAAAGGCGCGGTGCGTCCTGGCTCTTGCCGGAGAGGGATTCGAGCGCGAACTGCCGGCCCTTGCGCTTGGAGCGGATCGACACCGGCACGGATGTCGCGCCTTCCTCCTCGGTGAGCGTATTCCACTCGCCGCACGCCTCGCACTTGCCCTGCCAGCGGTTATAGGCCGCGCCGCAGTTCTGGCAGACGAAGGAGAGGGAGGATTTGGCCATGTACGATTCTACCCGCATCAGTCATTAGCGCGCGGGCCCGACCATGCCAACTGATGTCGCACCAGCGCAGGCCGGGGCCCATAACTACCGGCGGGTCTTGTTGAGGGAAAGCCGACCACCATCGCGCAAACAAATTTCCGCCCCGGCTTATCGGTCCCGGCCTTCGCCGGGACGACAGCGAGTTTGCTGATACAATTTTCAAACAGCAGAAGGCATTCCCGCGGCGCGTTTTTGCCCGGGTTTTGCAGTCTCGTTGTCCCTCTCTTGAGAGAGGGCGCAGGGAAAGCCGGGCGCCGACTGCGCCCGCAGTCCCGTGTGCGACAGTCCGGTAAAGGAAAGCACACGGGTTAAACCACAGGTACAGCCAGGACATCCCGGCTTTCCCCGCACGATGGGTTTACGGTTTCCTTCAGGCTCTCCCCGGTGAGCGGCCTTTATTGTCACCGTTGCCCCGCCAGCACAGGCCGGCGGGGATAGACGCCAGGGTCGCGGCGCCAGGACCACACGACTTCGCCGTACGCTGCCGCGTTTTCGTCCGGCGGAAGGACCCGCCTGACGCCGCAGCGTCCATCGCAACCCGCGCCAACGTTCCGTGACGACCGCGAAGCGTCCCCTCCTGGAGGTGCTGGGCGGACCAGTGCCAGTGATTTGCCCGACGAGGCAAGCGAAAATTTCTGATTTTCAGTTCACGAGTTCGTGAAATTCGAATGGAGGAATTTGCCCTCGGCGGCGCCATCGCGGGCGTGGATTACGTCGGCTACTGGCCATTCGTAGTTATCGATTTTGGATTAAAGCAGGTCATTTTGTCATTCCCGACAAAGCGCGCTCCCGAACTCAACTTCTTTTGTTTGCGGAGTCTTTACGCGCGACTGTCGCGAGGCAATCGATCAGTGCTACTTCGTTGCTCATCCGAATGAGGTGCCGCGATGACGAACCGACGTGGAGACAGCCCTCGGAGACAGCCGCTTGTCAGCCGGAGAGTGCTGCTTCGTGGCGCGCAGGCCGGTGCATTCTCGCTCATGACGGCCCGGACCCTGCCGCTCGTTCGTGCTCAGACGCCGCCGAAGGGAACGGCCGACCACAAGATCAGGATCGCGCCGACCTCGGTCGAGATCGCGCCCGGCAAGGTCATCGAGACCACTGCCTACAACGGAACGGTTCCCGGCCCGGCGCTGCGGGTCAAGGAAGGCCAGCCCATCCGGATCGAAGTCACCAACGATTCTGGCTATCCCAACCTGATACACTCGCACGGCTTGATGATTCCGTCGCTGCAGGATGGTGCGACGGAGGAAGGGTCGCCGATCATCAAGCCTGGTAAGGCCCTGACCTATGAGTACGTTGCGAAGCCCGCGGGAACACGCTGGTATCACAGTCACGCGATGGCCATGACCGATCTCAACAAGAGCACCTATACGGGCGAATTCGGATTCCTCATCGTTGAGCCCGCTGCCGGCGATCCCGGCAGCTACGACCGGGAGGTGTTGCTTGCGGCTCACCACTGGGATGGCCACTGGGTCAGTTTACAGGACATCAAGAAGGGGCCGCCGCCGGACAACGGCCTTGAAGTCATGTACCACGCAGCGACCCTCAGCGATCGCATGCTCGGCCACGGAGAGCCAATCCGGGTGCGCGAAGGCGAGCGCGTGCTCTTCCGGCTCCTCAACGCGAGCGGCAACATGGGTATCTCGCTCGCTCTGCCGGGCCATCGTTTCAAAGTGCTGGCCCTCGACGGCAACCCGGTCCCGACGCCCCGCACCGTCGACATCCTGAAGCTCGACGTCGCCGAGCGCGCCGACGTGATCGTCGAGATGAACAATCCCGGCGTCTGGGTTTTCGGTTCGACGGACGACGACGACCGCAACATGGGAATGGGCGTGGTCGTCGAATATGCCGGCCGCAGCGGCGAGCCAACCTGGTCGGCGCCACCGAAATCCAAATGGGACTACACCGTCTTCGGACGCTCCGGTGTGCCCGCCGCGGCGCCTGACGAGACGATCAGCCTCAAGTTCGAGAAGATCCCGGGCGGGAGGGGCGGCTATAATCGTTGGACCATCAACGGAAAATCCTGGCCGGATACGAATCCTCTCTTCACCGTCACCAACAGCAAGCGCTACCGCCTGTTATTGCACAACAACAGCGGCGACGAGCATCCCGTGCATCTCCATCGCCACTCGTTCGAGATCACGAAGGTGGGTGACAAGCCGACGTCCGGAGTGATCAAAGACACAATCAGCATGCCCCGATACTCGACTGCAGAGGTCGATTTCGTCGCGGATGACCCCGGGCCCACCTTCTTCCACTGTCACCATCAGGACCACATGGACGAAGGCTTCGCCGGGCTGATCACGTATGAATGATACGGTCCGGTGGGCTACCTCTTGATGGCCTCGCCCGTGACCTTGAGGACCCGCGTCTTCGCCCGCGCGAGTCCTCTCTTTCCGAGCGGCGTGGCACGGTAGAGGGTGCGTGCCATGGCCATCCTGGCCGCCCATGTCGCCTTTCACGGGGAAAGCTGATCAAATGCGGGTGGGTCGGCTAAGTCGCCATGCTCCGATGGGGATGGCGTGTGGCTGAATTCGAGCTTCTCGCAGGAACCAGACCAACGGGTGGTGATTGCCTCTAATCAAAATTGGAGGAAATGTCATGACACGCACTCTCCTATTTCTGGCTGCAACATGTGGGTTGATTGGTCTGACAGTTCATCCGGCTCTGTCGGCCGACGTGAAGGTCACGCCGCTTGGGAGTCACGACGGAGAGTTCTGCGCCCTTGACCGTGCCTTGATCTTCGAAGACCCCGACGGCACGCGAATGCTCTACGATGCAGGGCGCACGGTGCGCGGGCCCGACGACCCGCGGCTGGGAAAGATCGACGGCGTGCTACTTAGCCACGTCCATGTCGATCATTTGGGTGAGGAGCATTCGGCAGCGGCAAACGCGGGCACATGCGCTCAACCGGAATTCGCCGTCAAGGATACGCCAAGCTCGAACACCGAGAAAATCGTGGTCGCGAAGAAAGCGAAGTTCTTCGTGGGCGGCGAGATGAACAGCTGGTTCGGGACGAGGATTCCGGCGGCCGGCGGCGACAAGGCGCAAGTCGTCACGCTCCGCTTCGGCGCCATGAGCAAGCTTGGCGGCGTTTCCATCTGGAGCGTGCCGGCGGCGCACACCAACGGCATCAATGCCGCCTTTCTCAGCGGAGACCTGGCCAAGCAGATGCAGGCCAACGGTTTGACCGCCTATGTCGGACCACCGGGCGGGTATGTGCTCCGCTTTTCCAATGGGCTCACGGTCTATCTCTCCGGCGATACCGGCGTGATAGCGGATCAGGAGCGGGTCGTACGGGGTGAATTCCAGGCCAAGTTGGCTGTTTTGAATATTGGCGACGTCTTCACGACCGGTCCGGTGGAAGCAGCCTATGTGATCAACGAATTGGTCAAGCCGAACGCGGTGATTGCCTCTCACGCGAATGAGGCGGCAACCAAGGACGGCAAATTGCTGCCCAATACGAAGACGACAACTTTCAAGGCTGGGGTCCAAGTGCCGGTGTACCTGCCGCTGAGCGGGAGGACGATGACGTTCGACGCCGAAGGCAAATGCACCGGAGGTTGTTGAGCTTGCAAAAATGATGGCGGCTTTCGGATGACCGGTTGGCAGAAAGGACGGACATGGATCTCGAGCTCAAATCCAGGACTGCGGTCGTGACAGGAGCCAGCATCGGTATCGGCCGCGCCATCGCCAAGGGCCTGGCGCTGGAGGGAGTACGCGTCGTCGCGGTAGCAAGACGAAAAGAACTCCTGTCACAGCTTGCACAGGAGGTCGAGGTCGCCGGGAGCGAGGCCGTTATTCCGATGGTGCTCGATATCGCTCGGGACGACACTCCGAAAAGGCTTGCCGCCGCCGCGATCGCGGAACTGGGGAGCGTGGATATTCTCGTCAACAATGCCGGGGGCAGCAGGCCTCTGCCGGTGGACGCGCCCGATCGCGACTGGGACGAGGCCGTTGCCTTGAATTTCTCCAGTTACCGGAAGGTGGCTCACGCGCTCTTGCCGCAAATGATTGAACGCGGCTGGGGGCGCATCATCAACATTACCGGAAAATCAGAGCCGGACGGGCTGAATGCTGCATTCGCCGCCAAGGCCGCGGTCCATGCCTGGGCGAAAGGACTCTCTCGCGAGATCGGCAAGCAGGGCATTACCGTGAACTGCATTGCGCCCGGACGAATCATGAGCGAGCAGATCCGCCGCAATTATCCGGAAGATTATCGCAAGAAATTTGCCGAGGAGGAGATTCCCGTAGGCTATTGGGGCGAGCCTGAGGATCTCGCCGCGCTTGCGGTTTTCCTTGCCTCGCCCAGGGCACGCTATATCACTGGCACTGTCATCCCGGTCGATGGCGGGCTTCGCCGCTATCAATTCTGACGCCCCGGCCGCGCAGCGGCGTTCGCGCGACGTCATAAGCCGAGATACGCCCGGCGGATTTCCGGCATCGCCTTCAACACGGAGGGCTGACCTTCAGTAAAGACGCGGCCCTCGGCAATGACATATGCATAGTCGCTGACAGCAAGAGCGAGATGGACGTTTTGCTCGACCAGAAGGATGGTCAATCCCGCTTGCTTCAATGTCTTGAGTGTCAGGAAGAGTTGATAGGTGAGCACTGGCGACAGGCCCAGCGACATTTCATCGATGATGAGAATGGCCGGATCGGACATCAGCGCGCGAGCGATCGCCAGCATCTGCTGTTCGCCGCCTGAGAGTGTGCCGGCGATCTGGCGCCGCCGTTCAGAAAGCCGTGGAAACAGGCCGAAGACCTGGCGCAGACGATCGCCATAGCTGCGTGTCGTTCGCTTTGAAAATGCTCCCAGCTCGAGATTCTCTTCGACGGTCATGGCGCTGAACAACTGCCGCCCTTCCGGCACCAGCGCCAATCCGCGGGCCGCCTTGATGTGCGTGGAAACGCGCGTCACGTCCTTCCCTTCGAAGATCACGCGCCCCCGCCATGGAGGAATGGTACCGGCGATCGCCCGCAGCATCGTGGTCTTTCCGGCGCCATTGGCACCGACGATTGAGGTGAGTTGTCCGCGTCCCGATTGAAGCGAAATACCCCACAGAACTTGCACCTCACCGTAGCCGGCCTCGAGCCCGTCGACCGATAGAAGCGCGTCAGCCATATTACTCTCTCTTTTCAAGCTCGGCTGCCAACCCGGGATCGCCAAGATAGGCTTCGATGACCGCAGCATCGTTGGCAACTTTCGCAGGGGGACCTTCGGCGAGCTTTTCGCCGAAGTTCAGCACGACGATCCGATCCGACAGACTCATGATCGCCTGCATCAGGTGCTCGATCATGAGAACGGTGACGCCGCGCTCGCGAATGCGTCGGATGACCTCGATCATGTGACCGACCTCGGTCGGATTGAGGCCGGCCAGCACCTCGTCAAGCAGCAGCAAGGATGGTTGTCCGGCGAGCGCGCGCGCAAGCTCCAGGCGCTTTTTCCAGGCGATCGTCAGATGCATAGCCAGCATGGCCGTGCGCCCCTCGATGCCTGCGATCGCAATCGCCTCCAGAGCAGCCTCGCGCGCCCGCGCCAGCGGCAAATTGTTGCGACCGAAACAGGCGCTCACCGTGCAATTTTCCAGCACGGTCATGTTCGCGAGCGGCTGCACGATCTGGTGCGTGCGCGCAATGCCGCGGCGGGCGACTCGATAGGGCTTGAGCCCCGTGATTTCTGATCCATTCAACACGATGCGGCCGCTGTCGGCGGGCAGCACGCCGTTGATGAGATTGAAGAGCGTCGTCTTGCCGGCACCGTTCGGCCCGATCAGGCCGACGATTTCTCCCTGCTGGACCGTGAAGCTGAGGTCGCGCACCGCATGCAGCCCGCCGAAGCGCTTGTTCAGCCGTTCGATTTCCAGAAGCGCCGTCATTCGAGCACTTTCTGAGTCCGTGGAAACCGGCGATAGATGAAGCCCATCAATCCGCCTGGGAAGAAAAGCACGATCAGGAGCAACAGCACCCCAGCGACAACCAGTTGGAAGTGCGAGAAGGTTTCGGACGTGAGCAGATAGCCGCGCAGAACCTCGTAAAGATACGCGCCGAGCGCGACCCCCGTTACCGTACCCTGGCCGCCCAGCATGGCGATCACGATGGCTTCGGTCGACAGCGTCAGGTCGAACGCGTCGGAGGGTTGGATGAATGAACTCTTCAGGAAATACAGGCCGCCGGCGATTGCCGGCAGGAAAGCGGAGGCGCTGTAGACCAGTGCCTTGTAGAGCGGGGTCGGCACGCCGAGGATTGCGGCTACGTTTTCGTTCTGTCCGATGGCCAGCAGCCCCATGCCGAACTTCGAGGCCTTGATTGCGTAACTCAGATAGAGCGAGAGCCCCATCACTCCAACCATCAGGAAATAGATCACCCAGAGCGCTCGCGCCGGACCGCCCAACGGATCGAAGATCGTCTGAGACAGGTAGATGCCCGACGAGCCGCCCCATGGCCCGAAATTCTCAACAAAAGCCTGCACCGCTTCGTTGATGCCGATGGTCGCCAGCGCAAAGAACGCGCCCCGCAGCCTGAGGATCCCGAGCCCGAAGACCAGCGCCAAAATGCTGACGCCGGCGCCGGCGGAGATCAGGCTCGCATCGAGCGGCCAGCCTAGCGCATTGACCAGCCAGACGCAGATGTAGCCGCCGAGCCCGAAAAAGACGATGCTGCCGAAATTGATGTAGCCGGCATAGCCGAGCATCAGGTTGAGGTTGCTCGCAAGCGTGATGTAGAGCGCGGCGATGATCAGGTTCTCGCGAAGATCGACATCGTTGCCGAGCACGGGCGCGATCGCGAAGATCGCAATGACGGCGGTGATGATCCAGAAAAAGGGCCGGCGCAG
>Ga0187815_10000040_pt1 | contig 58731 bp, 52 predicted proteins | sample NC_S_5_FD_132962 | JGI IMG/M metagenome (GOLD analysis project Ga0187815, IMG submission 132962) | Wetland sediment microbial communities from Neuse River Estuary, North Carolina, USA - ASW-S_5 | ecosystem: Environmental > Aquatic > Freshwater > Wetlands > Sediment | place: USA: North Carolina... | reverse complement strand
GCGCGCGGCACTGGCCGATGCGCTGTGGTCCAAAACCGGCGATACGTTATTGGTCGTCGAACCTGGCACGCCCGCGGGCTATGCGCGGATCATCGCACTCCGGCGGCAGCTGATCGCGGCAGGCGCCCATGTCGCCGCGCCCTGCGCGCACGACGGCCCCTGCCCACTCGTCCCGCCCGACTGGTGCCATTTCACCCAGCGCCTGCAGCGCTCCCGCGCCCACAAGCAGGTTAAAGGCGCCGAGGTGCCGTTCGAGGACGAGAAGTTTGCCTATGTCGCGCTGACCCGCGCGCCGCTCACCACGCGGCCTTCGCGCGTGCTGGCGCAGCCTGCGGTCGGCAAGGCCGAGGTGGCGGCAAAGCTCTGCGCGCCGGATGGCCTCGAAATCGCGAGAGTCCCGCGGCGGGACAAGGCGGGCTATGCGGAGGCCCGCCGCTGGCGCTGGGGCGATGCAGTCGAGATCGGAAACTAGTCTCGCGCCGCAGCGCGTCAGCGGTGCGCAGCTGATCCGGGGCCCACGTTTGGGGCAGCATGGGTCCCGGCTCTGCGGAACGGCGCGAAGGCGCGCCGCTCCGCGTCCGAGACACGAGAGCGAGGCCTTGAACTAATCCGCCCTTGCCTCCGACCAAGACAAGACCCACTTTCCGCCAGGCTGCCGCCCGGCAGCCGTTTCGTTCAGGGATACCCCGTCCTCCCACCAGGAGATTTGCCTCATGTCGTCCGGCTGGATCTTTCTCGGCATCATTGTCATCCTCGTCCTCTTCGCCTTTGCCGCCTATAACCGCCTCGTCGCGCTCCGGCAGCGGGTCGACCAGGCGTTTGCCGACATCGATGTCCAGCTCAAGCAGCGCCACGACCTGATCCCGAACCTGGTCGAGACGGTGAAGGGCTATGCCTCGCACGAGCGCGGCACGCTCGACGACGTCATCAAGGCGCGCAATTCCGCGATGTCGGCGCAGGGCCCGGCGCAGGTCTCCGCCGCCGAGAACCAGCTCTCCGGCGCGCTCGGCCGGCTGATCGCGCTGTCGGAGGCCTATCCGGATCTGAAGGCCAACGCCAACTTCCAGCAGCTCGCCGGCGAGCTCTCCGACCTCGAGAACAAGATCGCCGCCAGCCGCCGCTTCTTCAACAACGCCGTGCAGGAGTACAACACCGGCATCCAGCAGATGCCCGCCGCGTTGTTCGCTGGCACATTCGGCTTCACCCGCAAGGAATTCTACGACCTCGGCGCCAGCCGCACCGAAGTCGAGGCCGTGCCGACGGTGAAGTTCTGAGGGCTCGGGTGCGCGTGTCTCTCCTTCTCTGTCATTCCGGGATGGTCCGAAGGACCAGACCCCAGATGCGCAATTGCGCATCGGGGAATCTCGAGATTCCGGGTTCGATGCTACGCATCGCCCCGGAATGACGACGATTAGCGGAAGCGCATCATGGCGGCCTACGGTCTCTACACGCATATCGCATCGAACAAGTTCCGTTCGATGATGCTGCTCGCCGGACTGTTCCTGCTGATCTACGTGCTGGTGTATGCCGGCGCATTGCTGGCGGAGGTCTTCCTCGACAGCGGACGCTCGGCCGGCGATTATCTCGTACTCGCAACCCGCGACCTGATCTCCGCCCTTCCCTGGGCGACGGCCGTGGCGATCACATGGATCGTCATCGCCTATTTCTTCCACCAGAACATGATCGACGCCGTCACCGGCAGCGAATCCGTGACACGGAAGGAGCAGCCGCGGCTCTATAATCTGCTGGAAAATCTCTGCATCTCCCGCGGCATTCCGACGCCGAAGCTGAAGATCATGGACAGCCCGGCGCTGAACGCGTTCGCGAGCGGGCTGAACCGGCGGCAATATTCCATCACCGTCACGACGGGTCTCTTGAAGGCGTTGAACGACCAGGAGATGGAGGCCGTGCTCGGTCACGAGCTCACCCACATCCGCAACGGCGACGTGCAGCTGATGGTGGTCGCCGTCATCATCGCGGGCGTCGTCGGCTTCTTCGGTGAGCTGTTCTTCCGCGTGTTCAGCAATCTGAATTGGAGCTCCAGCGGCGGCAGCGGCTGGTCCTCCTCGTCATCGTCGTCCGGTTCCTCCTCGTCGCGCAGCGACAGCAAGAGCTCCGGTGGTGGCGCCGTCATCGTGGTCATCGTCGCGATCGCGCTGATCGTGCTGGCCTGGCTGCTGTCTCAGGTGGTGAAACTGGCGCTGTCGCGCTCGCGCGAGTACCTGGCGGACGCCGGCTCGGTGGAGCTGACGAAAAATCCCGACGCCATGATCACTGCGCTGCGCAAGATCGAGGGCCGCGGCGAGCTGCCGGGCGCGACCTCGGCGGTGATGGAGCTCTGCGTCGACAATCCCCGCGAGGGTTTTGCCGACCTGTTCGCCACCCACCCATCGGTGCAGTCGCGGATCGACAAGCTGGTGCAGTTCGCCGGCGGCCGCGATCCCGGCCCGCTGGCCTCGCCGGAGGAGACGGGCGACGAACCCGCCGAACCGCAGGACGAAACCAGCTCAGACCAGCCGCCCCCGGTGCCCAAGGGCCCCTGGAACGATGCCGCCCCGCACTCCGGCGTTCCTGCCGCGCCCGAACAGGGTCCGTGGGGACCGCACCGCTGACACGGCCTGCCGCCAATCCCCTGCCGGTACTTGAGAAATCCCCACCCCTCGCCGCCCTGCGGCTTAAAGGTTTGAATTCCCCCTTGTTTCTGCCATGTTCGCGCCCACACAGGATACGGGATAGAGCCGATCGCTCCCAGCGGTCGGGGGCGCGTAAGGGACAGTGATGGCAAAGCCGGTTGTGATTGTAGTGGGTGCGGACAAGGGCGGGGTCGGCAAGACCACGATTTCGCGGACGCTTCTGGATTATTTCAGCGCCAACAACGTGCCGACGAGGGCGTTCGACACCGAAAGTCCGCGCGGCACGCTGAAGCGCTTTCACCCTGAGATCACCGAGATCGTCGACATGACGACGACCTCCGACCAGATGAAGATCTTCGACACGCTCAGCGCCGGCCCTTCCGTGACCGTGATCGACGTCCGCGCCGGCCTGCTGTCGCCCGCGCTGGCCTCGCTGCGCGACATCGGCTTCCTCGATGCGGCGAAGTCCGGCCAGATCACCTTTGCGGTGTTCCACATCCTCGGCCCCTCGATCGCCTCGCTGGATGAGATCGCAGAGACCGCGGGCTTCATGACCGGCGCGAAATACTTCCTGGTGAAGAACTTCATCAACGACACCCAGTTCTTCCAGTGGGACCAGGCGACCTACAACTCCTATTTTCACCGCATCAAGGATGCAACCGACCTCACGATCCCCAAGCTGAACGAAATGGCCTACGAGCAGGTCGAGGTCGCCTCGGTGCCGTTCCTGAAGTTCGTCGCCAACAAGGGGCCGAAAGACGAGGCCGCGAACTATTCGTTCGTGCTGCGCGGCTACGTCCGTCATTGGCTCGCCAATGTCTGGAGCGAGTTCGACCGCATCAAGCTGACCGACCTGGTCGGCGCCTCCGTCGGCAAGTCCGTGCGCAGCGGCGGGGAAAAATAATCCGCTACTGGCGGATTGGGCTGGATCGGGCGCGGATTTCGCCCGATATAGCGCCTCATGCACGTGACGCCCGTCTACATCATCTGCTCGCCCCGCCCGCAGGTCGGCAAGACGCTGCTGGCGCGGCTCGTGAGCGAGTTCCTGCTGCTCAAGAACGGCCACGTCGTTTCCTTCGACATCAATCTGAAGGAACCGTCGCTGCTGGAATATCTGCCGCGCATCACCGAGACGGCCGACGTCATCGACACCTTCGGCAAGATGCAGTTGATGGACCGGCTGATCGTCAACGACAGCGTCGCCAAGGTGATCGATCTCGGCTTTCACGCCTTCGACGAATTCTTCAAGATGGTCGAGGAGATCGGCTTCATCAAGGAAGCCGCCCGCCGCGGCGTCGCCCCGGTGATCCTGTTCATGGCCGACATCGACCGGATTTCCGCGCGCGGCCATGAGACGCTGCGCGCGCAGATTCCGTCGGGTGCGCTGGTCACGGTCGACAACGAGTTCGTGGTGCGCGGCGAATTGCCCGATACCATGGGCCACGGCCGCCTGCTGCGCCTCTCGGCGCTGCCGCCGTTCCTGAAGACCTATATCGACCGGTTGAATTTTTCCTTCACCGACTACCTGCGGCAGGAAAAGGACTCCTCCACCGAGCTGCACCAGTGGATCCGGCGGAATTATCTCGGCTTCCGCGATCTGGAGCTGAAGCTGATTTTGCAGCGGTGAGAGGATCGCCTGGCTAATCCACCCTGCGCATCCGATTTGAATGTCAAAGGCCTTCGCCGAAGCCAAGGCCACCGCGATCCAATGAGCGAATTGGTGAACTTCGAGCGCAAGATGCTGGAGGCATCGTGTTCTAATTAGTCTTACGCCTCGCGCGGCGTCGTGCCGACCGCGCTGTTCGGCCACACCCAGTCCCGGATTTGCGGCATGTCTTCACCATGCGCGCGCACGTAGCGCGAATGCTCGATCAACGCATCGCGAAATTGCTGCTTGACGTGGGCGGCCCTGGTGGCGAGCCCCGGCACGCGTTCGATGGCTTCGATCGCGAGATGGAATCGATCGAGCTGGTTCAATACCGTCATATCGAAGGGCGTGGTGGTCGTGCCTTCTTCCGCGTAGCCGCGTACATGCATGCCGGCGTGGTTGGCTCGCGCGTAGGTCAGGCGATGGATCAGATAGGGATAGCCATGATAGGCGAAGATCACCGGCTTGTTGCGGGTGAAGAGGCTGTCGAAATCGCGGTCCGAGAGGCCATGCGGATGCTGCTCCTTCGGCTGGAGCGTCATCAGATCGACCACGTTGACCACGCGAATTCTTAATTCCGGGAGCTGCGTGCGCAAGAGGTCAACCGCTGCCAGCGTCTCCAGGGTCGGAACGTCGCCGGCGCATGCCATCACCACGTCGGGTTCGACATCGTGCGATGCCGTCCCGGCCCACTTCCAGATGCCAATGCCGGCTTCGCAATGGGTGATCGCCTCCTGCATCGACAGCCATTGCGCAGCGGGCTGCTTGCCCGCGACAATCACATTGATGCGGTCATAGGTGCGCAGGCAATGGTCTGCGACCCACAGCAGCGTATTGGCGTCGGGTGGCAGGTACACGCGGACGATATCGGCTTTCTTGTTGGTGACGAGGTCGATAAAGCCGGGGTCCTGATGACTGAAGCCATTGTGATCCTGGCGCCAGACGTGTGACGTAAGGAGATAATTGAGCGACGCGATCGGGCGCCGCCACGGCAATGCGCGCGCGACCTTCAGCCACTTGGCATGCTGGTTGAACATGGAATCAACGATGTGAATGAAGGCCTCATAGCAGGAGAACAGGCCGTGGCGACCGGTGAGCAGGTAGCCTTCGAGCCAGCCCTGGCAGAGATGCTCGCTCAACACCTCCATGACACGCCCCTCATGGGCAAGGTGCACGTCATAAGGCTCGATCTTCTCCATCCAGACGCGGTCGGTCGCCTCGAACACCGCGTCCAGCCGGTTGGACGAGGTCTCGTCGGGTCCCATGATGCGGAAATTGCGCGCATCCGCATTTAGCTTGACGACGTCCCGCAGGAATTTTCCCAGTTCACGCGTGGCTTCGGCCACAACGCCGCCGGGCTTCGGGACGTCGATGGCATAGGAGCCAAAATCCGGCAGCTTGAGCTCGCGCTTGAGCAGGCCGCCATTGGCGTGGGGATTCGCGCCCATTCGGCGGTTGCCCGTTGGCGCCAACTCCTGCAGCTCGGCCACGAGCCCGCCGTTGGCATCAAACAGCTTTTCCGGCCCGTAGCTCCTCATCCAGCGCTCGAGCAGTTTCAGATGATCGGGATTGCCGCGCGGATTGGCAATCGGCACCTGATGTGCGCGCCAAAATCCTTCGACTTTCAGTCCGTCGACCTCCTTGGGTCCTGTCCAACCCTTCGGACTGCGCAGCACGATCATCGGCCATTTCGGCCGATGGAAGGCGGCGGCTTTGTTGCGCGCGGCTTCCTGAATTGAGCGGATGCTCGCGAGCGCAACCGACAGCGCATCGGCCATCAACGCATGCATCGCGCGCGGCTCGTCACCTTCGACGAACAGCGGCTCATGACCATAACCGATGAAGAGATTTCGGATCTCATCATCGCTCATCCGCCCCAGCACGGTGGGATTGGCGATCTTGTAGCCGTTGAGGTGCAGGATCGGCAGGACCGCGCCGTCATGCACCGGATTCAGAAATTTGTTGCCATGCCAGGATGCAGCGAGCGGGCCCGTTTCGGCCTCGCCGTCGCCCACCACGCAAGCGACGATCAGGTCGGGATTGTCGAAGGCCGCACCGTAAGCATGCACCAATGCGTAACCGAGCTCGCCCCCCTCATGGATCGAGCCCGGCGTTTCCGGCGCCACATGGCTTGGAATGCCCCCGGGAAAGGAGAACTGGCGAAACAGCTTTTGCATGCCTTCCGCGTCCCGCGTCACATCCGGATACACTTCCGTATAGGAGCCCTCGAGATAGGTGTTGGCAACCATGCCGGGGCCGCCATGGCCGGGGCCGCAGATGTAGATGACGTTGAGATCGGAAATGCGGATTGCGCGATTGAGGTGGGCATAGATGAAGTTGAGCCCAGGCGTGGTTCCCCAATGGCCGAGCAGCCGCGGCTTGATATGTTCGGGTTTGAGCGGCTCCCTGAGCAGCGGATTGTCGAGCAGATAGATCTGGCCGACGGAGAGATAGTTGGCAGCGCGCCAATAGCGATCGAGAAATTCCAGCTCGTCAAAGCGCGATGGTTCGCTTCGAGTTGTCATCGATCAGGTCGCCGGCGCCGGGTTCGTTCACCTCAACGGGCGCTCGGTCCTGAAGTTCCTCGGATTCGGAGCCCAAACAGGCCGGGCGTCAGCCGACGGGTGCTGAATGCACCCGAGCGGCGGCGGCGTTGCGCGGGTCCTTGACCCGCAACCGGGCTGAATGCCTGCGCCGGGACGCCAACCCTCAATGCCCCTCGAACGAGATCAGCGTGCGCACCGGCACGTCCATCTTGCGCAGCTTGTCGGCGCCGCCGAGGTCGGGCAGATCGATGATGAAGCAGGCGGCCACGACGTTGGCGCCGATCTGGCGCAGCAGCTTTACCGCGCCTTCCGCGGTGCCGCCGGTGGCGATGAGGTCGTCGACCAGGATGACGCGCTCGCCGGGATGCACCGCGTCGGCATGCATCTCCATCTCGTCGATGCCGTATTCGAGGGAGTACGCGATGCGCACCGTGGTGTGCGGCAGCTTGCCCTTCTTGCGGATCGGCACGAAGCCGGCGGAGACCTGGTGCGCCACGGCGCCGCCGAGGATGAAGCCGCGCGCCTCGATGCCGGCGACCTTGTCGATCTTCAGGCCCGCCCAGGGCTGCACCAGCTCGTCGACGGCGCGGCGAAAGGCGCGCGGCTCGCCCATCAGGGTGGTGATGTCACGGAACAGAATCCCCTTCTTGGGATAGTCCGGAATGGTGCGAACGGTTGCCTTCAGATCATGTTCGAACGTCATTGTGTCTCAGCCCTCTTCCCAATCACTCCGTCATTGCGAGGAGCCAACAGCTCCGCGCAAAGCGCGGTCCGATGATAAACTCCGCGACGAAGCAAGCCACTCTGTTCCCGATGCGGCGAAATGGATTGCTTCGCTCCTCGCAATGACGGTTGTCTTCCTCAATTCACATTCAACCGAAACGCATTCTCCACGATCCGCAAGCCCACTTCGCCGCCGAGCGACATCAGCGACTCCGGATGAAATTGCACGCCGCCGACCGGCAGCGTCTTGTGCTCGACGGCCATCGCCACGCCATCCTCGGTGGTGGCGGTGACGGTGAGCACGTCGGGCACGCTGTCACGCTCGACGAACAGCGAGTGGTAGCGGCCGATCACGATCTCGTTCGGCAGGTTCTGCATCAGCCTGCCGCCGCGGACCTGGACGCGCGAGGGCCGGCCATGGGCGGGCTGGCCGAGCTGGCCGAGCTGGCCGCCGAAATATTCACCGATCGCCTGCACGCCGAGACAAACGCCAAAGATCGGCAGCTTCTGCCCGATCGCGGTGTCGATGGTCTTCGAGATTTTGAAATCCTCCGGCCGCCCCGGTCCCGGCGACAGCACCAGCAGATCCCATTTGCGCTTCAGCATTTCCTGCGCGTGCACATGGCGCACCACGGTGACGCTGGCGCCGACCTGGCGGAAATAATCCGCCAGCATATGCACGAAGCTGTCGTCATGGTCGATCAGCAGCACCTTCTTGCCGGAGCCGGTGGCGTCGGGCGCGATGCTCGACAGCGGCTTTGGCGGATCGCCGCGCAGCGCCTGGAACAGGGCGGCGGCCTTGACGTGGCACTCGCGGTCTTCCGCCGCGGGCTCGGAGTCAAACAGGCAGGTGGCGCCGACGCGCACCTCGGCAAGGCCGTCCTTCATCCGGATGGTGCGAATGGTGAGGCCGGTATTGATGCTGCCGTCGAAATTGACCGCGCCGATGGCGCCGGCATACCAACGCCGCGGCGAGCGTTCGTGATCCTCGACGAACTGCATCGCCCACAGCTTTGGCGCGCCGGTGACGGTGACCGCCCAGGCGTGGGTGAGGAAGGCATCGAGCGAGTCGAAGCCGGGCCGCAGCATGCCCTCGACGTGATCGACGGTGTGGAACAGCTTTGAATAGGTCTCGATCTGCCGCCGTGCCAGCACCTTGATCGTGCCGGGCACGCAGATGCGCGCCTTGTCGTTGCGGTCGACGTCGGTGCACATGTTGAGCTCGAATTCGTCTTTCTGCGAATTTAGGAGCTGGCGGATCTGCTCGGCATCGCCGATGGCATCGGCGCCACGCGCGATAGTGCCTGATATCGGGCAGGTCTCGACCCGGCGGCCGTCCGAGCGCACGAACATTTCCGGCGAAGCGGAGACCAGAAATTCGCCGTCGCCGAGATTCATCAGCGCGCCATAGGGCGAGGGATTGATACGGCAGAGCCGCTGGAATACCTCTGCCGGCGAGCGCTCGCACGGCTCGGCAAAGAGCTGGCCGGGCACCGCCTCGAACAGATCGCCGCGGGCAAAGGCTGCGCGCGCCACTTCCACCGTGGCCTCGTATTCGCCGGGGGCGTGATCGGCAAAGCCCTGGCGCGGCGCCTTCGTATAGGTGCTCTCGGCGGTGTCGTGCGGCAGACCCTGCGTGGACTTGCCCTTCCAGGCAAATTCGTATGACAGCACCACACCGCGGCCGGTGGCGCGGTCATAAGCGAGCAGGCGATCCGGCACATAGAGCACGATGTCGCGCTGGTCGGCCTCGCGCGCGCGCTTCTGCACGAGGTCCTCGATCTGGAACACGAGGTCGTAGGCGAAGGCGCCGTAGAGTCCGAGCAGCGGATCGTCATTGGCCGAGAACGCCGCGATGAGGTCGCGCACCAGCGACATCACGCTGGCGCGGCGGGTGCGCTGGTCCTCTTCCACCGGCGCTTCGCCGCGGACGATATGACCGGCAAGGCGCGTTGCGCTGCTTTCATCGATGACGACACAAGGCTCGCGCAGGACATCGGCAATGAAGGCGATCAGCACCTCGCCGCGCGGGTTCAGCGCAGAAAGCGAGAATTTGGCGCCGGTGGTTTGCAACACCAGCGGCGGATCGGCAAAGCCGAGATCGAAGCTCTCATAGCGGCCCGGCACGGTGGTGCCAGAGGACAGCACCACGCCGCGCCTGACATCGAGCAGGTTGATCAAATCATCGAGCCGCCTGGCGTCGCCCGTGAATTGTTCGGAAAGCCGCGTGATCACCAGCCCGCTCGCGGTGCGGAATTCGCTTTTGTCGGGCAGCGAGAAAACGGTCCTGTTCATGTGATCCTCTTACGAAACTTGCCGAGGGAGCGCCACACAGGACAAACGAGAAGGCCGCCGAACTGCGTTGGCGACCTCTGACGATTTTTGGAAATGCAATCGCACCGGCCACCTTTTACAAGGTGCGCCACCAACGGCGGGACGGGCAGGTCACGGTGCTCATGGGGGCTACTCACCATCGCCAAGGGGCCATGTCAAGGGAGGCCGCGCCGCAGGTTGCCGCTTTCGGCGGCAGTCCGGGGGCTTTAAAGGGCCCAAAATACCACTAAGATTCTTCGCGAACCGGCGGATCAACGGCCGGGACAAGGAGATGCCTATGGCACTGCAGGGATTGGGATATGCCGGCTTCGGCTCGGATGCGCTGGACGACTGGCGGCAATTCGGCACGGGCCTGGTCGGCTTGCAGGCGGTGGAGCGCGGCAATTCCCTGCTCGCCTTCCGGATGGACGACCGCAAGCAGCGCATCGTCATCGACCGCGCGCTCGGCAACGGCACGCGGTTCTTCGGCTGGGAGGTGGCGGACGCCGCGGCGTTGGAGGCCCTGGCGGCGAAGCTGGAGGCCGCGGCCGTTGCGGTCACCTCGGAACCGCAGGCGCTGGCCGATGCACGGCGCGTGCGGCGGCTGATCTCGTTCCACGATCCCGCCGGCAACCGGCTGGAGGCGTTTTTCGGCGCCGAGATCGACGACACCCCGTTCAAGCCGGGCCGCAACATTTCCGGCTTCCGCACCGGCCCGCTCGGGCTCGGACATGCCGTGCTCACGGTCGAGCATATCGAGCCGATGATGGCGTTCTATGTGAACGTGCTCGGCTTTGGCCTCAGCGACTACATCACAAAACCGTTCCGCGCCTATTTCTTCCATGTCAACGCGCGACACCATTCGCTCGCGCTGATCGAGACCGGCAAGAGCGGCATGCATCATCTGATGGTGGAATTGTTTTCGCTCGACGACGTCGGCCAGGCCTATGACATCGCGCAGCTCGAGGACCGGGTCGGCGTCACGCTCGGCCGTCACACCAACGATTTCATGACCTCGTTCTACTGCAGGTCGCCCTCGTCCTTCATGATCGAATGCGGCTGGGGCGGCCGCGAGATCGACACGCAGAACTGGCAGGCGGTCGAGATGTTCGACGGCCCCAGCCTGTGGGGCCATGACCGCGTGTGGCTGGGACCGAAAGACCGCGAGACCGCCCGCGAGATGCGCCTCAACGCCGCCCGCGAAGGCAAGCGCGCCCCGGTGCAGGTGATGGAGGGCAATTACAAGCTGATGGCCGGGACGTGTCCGTGGTGGGACGGGGTGAGGCAAGGGAAGAATTGAGATAAATGAATGAAGATACAGTACCGAATAACAGAAGATGACTACGCCGACTTGGCTCGCTTTCACGCTTGGCGACACTTCGTCGCGCTACCCTCAGTGTGGCAGGCTGTTGCGGGCGGCTTCCTGGCGTCTCTCATCGCCGTCGGCCTGTGGACGTTCCCAGGAGCCATCTATTTGTTTGCGTTTGCGATCGCGTTGTTTGCGACCTTGTTCGCTTTGAATCTGTTCGTTGTGATACCCAACCGTGCTCGCCGGCACTATCGGCAGTACAGGGCAATGCAGGAACCGGTAGCGGCCGAACTGGAAGAAGCGGGAATTAGATTCAGCAATGCGGATGGCGAGGCCATCTTGCCGTGGTCGAAAATCTTTCAATGGCGGCAGAACGACCGGTTCATCCTCATCTACGGAATGCCGATACTCTATTATATTTTGCCGAAGGCTATTGGACGGGAAGGATTCAACATTCAGCGGCTGACCGAGCGTCTTGTCGAGCATGTCGGCCCGGAACGATAGCCCGTTCAGCATCCTACTCCCGATAACACCCCTGCTCGATCTCTTCGATCAGTCCCCTCGCCTTCGGCTGCCAGCCGAGTTCGGCCCGCGCGCGCCTGGCGCGGACGCGGCTGTTGGAGGCCATGGTGTCCTCGGCGGTGCCCTCGCCCCATTCGGCGGCGGCCTCCTGCATGGTCATCGCGGACGGCGGACCGGAAAATCCCAGCATGCGATTGATGGCTTCGCACGCCTCGCGCATCGAGTTCTCGCCGTTCTCGGCGAAATAGAAGCTGCCTGCCGGCGCCCTGTCGATCGCGGAGGCGTAGAGCGGGACGAGATCGTCGATGTGGACGTTGGACCAGATGTTTTCGCCGGGGCCGGCATGGGCGGCGTTGCCGCGCTTTCTGGCCAGCTTGATCAGCAGCGGCACCTGCACGCTGTCGTGGCCGGCGCCGTGGCCGATGCCGTAGATCAGGCTCGGGCAGATGATGACGGGGCGGCAACCCCTGTCGTGGGCGCCAAGGATGAAATGGTTCAGCTCGACACGGGCGACGCGCGCGGGCGATGGCGTGATCGGCGTATCCTCGTCGAAGATGTCGTCGGAGCGCTCGCCGCGGGAGCGCGTGCCGACGATGCTCGAGCCGGAAGTGTGGATGAAGACCTTGCCGCTGCCGGCGAGCGCGTCGAGCAGCGCGACGACGGCGCCCTTGTGATCCGCGCTGGCGGCGTTGACGACGACGTCCGCAGCCCGCGCGGCACTGGCAAGGATTTGCGCATTGTCCAGCGTGCCCATGATGGGCTCGATGGCGAATGCGCGCACGGCGTCGGCCTTGTCGGCCGAGCGAACGAGGCCCGTGACCTGATGTCCGGCCGCCGCAAGATGCGCGGCGACGGAGCCGCCGATGTAACCCGATGCGCCCGTGCAGAAGATCTTCATCGCGCTACCACCCGTTATCCGCCATCATTGCGAGTCACCCGGTCGACGCGAAGAGCCGCCGGATGACAGGCTCCACGAAGCAATCCATCGCGCCACAAGCGGAGACATGGATTGCATCGTCGCTATCGCTCCTCGCAATGACGGCAAAAGTTCTCCAGCCTAACCCAAATGCTTCCTGAAAAACTCCGTCGCCCTGCCCCAGGCGAGCTCGGCGGCCTGCCGGTCATGCACGGCCACGCGCTGCTCGTTCACGAAGGCGTGCTCGGCGTCGTAGCGGAACAGCTCGAGCGACTTTCCGGCGTCCTTCATCGCCTTCTCGAAGGCGTTGACGGCATCCGGCGTACACCAGTCGTCCTTGTTGGCGAAATGCGCCTGCAGCGGGATCTTCACGTCGGCGGGCTTGGCCGCCTGCTCCGGCGGGATGCCGTAGAACACGACGCCGGCCGCCAGCTCCGCAATCTTGGTCGCTCCGATGATGGTCACGGCACCGCCGAGGCAGAAACCGGTCAGCCCCACCTTGGCGCCGTTGCGCGCGAGATATTGTGCCGCACCCCGCACGTTCTGCGTGGTGGCGTCCATGAAATCGAGCGATGTCATCTGCGCGTTGGCGGCGTCGGTGTCGTGATACGGCACCACCACGCCCTTGTAGAGATCGGGCGCCAGCGCGTCGAAGCCCGCCACCGCAAAGCGATCGCACAGGCCCTTGATATTGTCAGACAGGCCCCACCATTCCTGCACCACCACCACGCCCGGCGCATTGCCGCGCGCGGCATTGGCGAGATAGCCGGCGGTTTCCTTGCCGTCCGGACGCTTGAAGGTGATGTGGGTGCCCATGGGTTCCTCCGCGATTGTTGCTTGGCCGTGATGCTTGAAGCCATTTTGGCGGGTGAAACGGAAGGAAGCAATCAGGCCCGCCGTTATTCCGGGGTGGTGCGCAAGCACCAGACCCGGAATCTCGAGATTCTCAGGGGCGCAAGAGCGCCCCATAGTTCGATGCTGCGCATCGCCCCGGAATGACGGCTGAAACAAAAAAGCCCCCGAAGGGGCTTTTTCCGAATTCATGTCACTTCGATGAAGATTAGTGGGCGGTGGCCCAGACCTTCTTCTTCGTGAAGTAGAGCAGGCCCGTGAGCAGGATCAGGAACACGAATACCTGCAGGCCCAGCTGCTTGCGCGCTTCCATATGCGGCTCGGCGGCCCACATCAGGAATGTGACGACGTCCTTGGCATATTGCGCAACGGTCGCGGGCGAGCCGTCGTCAAAGGTCACCTGGCCGTCGGAGAGCGGCTTCGGCATCTTGATGGCGTGACCCGGGAAATATTTGTTGTAGTAGGAGCCCTCGGGCAGGTTGAAACCGGCCGGCGGCTTGTCCTCATAGCCCTGCAGCAAGGCTGCGATAAAGTCCGGGCCCTGCTCCTGGTATTGCGAGAACAGGTCGAACACGAACCAGGGGAAGCCGCGCTTGTAGGAGAGCGCCTTGGCGGCCAGCGACAGGTCGGGCGGCGCGGCACCGCCATTGGCCGCACGGGCCGCCTGCTCGTTCGGGAATGGCGACGGGAAGTAGTCCGCCGGGCGGCCGGGCCGCTCGAACATGTCGCCTGCATCGTTCGGGCCGTCCTTGACCTTGTATTCGGAGGCAAAGGCGGCTGCTTGCGCGGTCGAGTAACCGGGACCGCCGGGATCGGCGAGGTTGCGGAAGGCGACCAGGGACAGACCGTGACAGGCCGAGCAGACTTCCTTGTAGACCTTGAGGCCGCGCTGGAGCGCGCCGCGGTCGAACGTGCCGAAGGGACCTGCGAACGACCACTTGTTGCCGGGCGGCGCAACGCCATGATCCTCGGCGCGGGCATTCTGTGCGCTGCCGATGAACAGGCCGCCGGCGATCAGCAATGCGACCGCAATCGAGGCCACCTTGCTCTTCGCCAGCACGGCGTCGGCAATCGAGTTCGGCACCGGGCGCGGCGTCTCGATCCGGCTGAGCAACGGCAGCACGATCAGAAAGTAGGCGAAGTACATCACGGTCAGGATGCGGCCGGCGATGACATAAATGCCTTCCGGCGGCTGGGCACCGAGATAACCGAGCAGGATGGAGACCACGACGAAGATCCAGAAGAACTGCTTGGCCAGCGGGCGGTACTTCGACGACCTGGTCTTGGCGGTATCGAGCCAGGGCAGGAAGGCGAGCACCAGGATCGCCGAGAACATCGCCACCACGCCGGCGAGCTTGTTCGGGATCGAGCGCAGGATCGCGTAGAACGGCAGGTAGTACCATTCGGGCACGATGTGCGCCGGGGTCACGGCCGGGTTGGCCGGGAGATAGTTGTCGGCCTCACCGAGATAGTTCGGCATGTAGAAGATGAACCAAGCGTAGAGCAGCAGGAAGCAGGACACACCGAAGAAGTCCTTGATGGTCGCGTGCGGCGTGAACGGCACGGTGTCCTTTTCGCTCTTCGGCTCGACGCCGTCGGGATTGTTCTGGCCCGCGACATGCAGCGCCCAGACGTGCAGCACGACGACGCCGGCGATCACGAAGGGCAGCAGATAGTGCAGCGAGAAGAAGCGGTTCAGGGTCGGGTTGCCGACGGCATAGCCGCCCCACAGCAGCGTCACGATGCTGTCGCCGACATAGGGAATGGCGGAGAACAGGTTGGTGATGACGGTGGCGCCCCAGAAGCTCATCTGGCCCCACGGCAGCACGTAGCCCATGAAGCCGGTCGCCATCATCAGTAGGTAGATGATCACGCCGAGGATCCACAGCACCTCGCGCGGCTCCTTGTACGACCCGTAATACATGCCGCGGAACATGTGGATGTAGACGGCGAGGAAGAACATCGACGCGCCGACCGCGTGCATGTTGCGCAGCAGCCAGCCGAAATTGACGTCGCGGACGATCAGCTCGACCGACTTGAAGGCAAGATCGGCATGCGGCGTGTAGTGCATCGCCAGGATCACGCCGGTCAGGATCTGCACGGCGAGCATCATCGAAAGGATGGCGCCAAAGGTCCACCAGTAGTTCAGGTTACGCGGCGTCGGATAGGCCACGAACGAGGAATGGACGAGACCCATAATCGGGAGGCGCCGCTCGATCCACTTCAAGGCGGGATGGTTCGGCTGGAAATCGGATGGTCCGCTCATTGATGCGATCCTGAGGAAGTAAAGCGACGTGACGGCGTGAAGTCCCGGACGGGGTCCGGGGCCTTAGCCGATCTGGATTTTGGTGTCGGAGACGAAGTTGTAGGGCGGCACGGCCAGGTTGGCCGGCGCCGGACCCTGCCGGATGCGGCCGGAGGTGTCGTAGACCGAGCCGTGGCAAGGGCAGAAGAAGCCGTCATAGGCGCCCTCATGCGCGATCGGAATGCAGCCCAGATGGGTGCAGATGCCGACCACGACCAGCCACTGCTCATGGCCGGCCTTGGTGCGCTGCTCGTCGGTCTGCGGATCGGGCAGGTCCTTGAGCGGCACCTTCTGCGCTTCCTCGATCTGCTTCTTGGTGCGGTGGCTGATGTAGATCGGCTTGCCGCGCCAGAAAACCTTGATGTCCTGCCCTTCGGCGATCGGAGCGAGGTCCACCTCGATCGGCGCACCGGCCGCAATCGTGGAGGCATCCGGGTTCATTTGCGAAATGAACGGCCAGGCGGTGACCGCCGCGCCGACGGCGGCGACGGCTCCCGTTGCAACAAAAAGGAAATCACGGCGTGTCGGTTGATCCGCCGAAGACGCTGTCGTCACGATCCCAAACCCTTTCTAAGCTGCAGCCGGCGGAACCGCCCCAGGGATCTTCCAGACGAAAGAACGCCCAAACCCTTTGGCAGACTGCCGGCGCCCGCGTGCCCCGCGGCGGCAGAAAGACCGCTTTTTCCGCTCCCCACGGGCAGAACAGCCAGTCCAGAATCGTTCTATTGGCACCCTTGCCGGGCGAGCGCAAGCCCGCTATCCGCTCGCAAGCGTGCAATGCACTAATTCAGCGCAAAGCCGTGATTATTTGCAACATTCAGCGGGCCTTTCGAAAGCCCGGTCGGACCATGCAGATCGCGCTCTTCCAGCCCGACATCCCCCAGAATACCGGAACGATTCTTCGGCTCTGCGCGTGCCTGGACGTGGCCGCCCACATTATAGAGCCGGCCGGCTTTGCCACCTCCGACAAGGCCTTCCGGCGGGCCGGAATGGACTACCTGGATCAGGTCAGGCTGACCCGTCACGACTCCTGGTCGAAATTCGAGGAGTGGCGGCGCGCCCTCGGCCACCGGCTGCTGCTGTTCACCACCAAGGGGGGCGGCTCCTATCTTGATTACGCTTACGAACCGGCCGATATCCTGCTGTTCGGACGCGAGTCCATGGGCGTGACCGACGAGGTTGTGGCGGCCGCCGATGCGCGGCTGGTCATCCCCATCAAGCCGGGACTGCGCTCGCTCAATGTCGCGATGGCCGCGGCCATGGCCATCGGCGAGGCGCTGCGGCAGACGAGTCCGGCGGCACGGGTAATTTGAGGAGATCTGGTGAGCTACGCCGTCAAGGAGATATTTCTGACCCTACAGGGCGAAGGCGCCCATGCCGGGCGGGCGGCGGTATTTTGCCGATTCTCGGGCTGCAATCTCTGGAGCGGCCGCGAGCAGGACCGCGCCAGCGCCACCTGCCAGTTCTGCGACACCGATTTCGTCGGCACCGAGGGCACGCTCGGCGGCCGCTTTGCAACCGCAGATGAGCTTGCCGACACCATCGCTGCACAATGGAGCGGCGAGAATGCCAATCGCTATGCGGTGCTGACCGGCGGCGAGCCGCTGCTGCAGGTCGACCAGGCGCTGATCGACTCGCTGCATGCGCGCGGCTTTGCGGTGGCGGTCGAAACCAACGGCACGATTATTCCGCCTGACGGCATGGACTGGATCTGCGTCAGCCCGAAGGCCGGCGCCGAGCTCGTGCTCAAGCGCGGGCATGAATTGAAGCTGGTCTATCCGCAGGCCGGCGCGCAGCCGGAACAATTTTGCGGCCTCGACTTCGAGCGCTTCTCGCTGCAGCCGATGGACGGGCCGGATGTGGCGCAAAACACCGCCCGCGCCATCGACTATTGCCTGCGCCACCCGCAATGGCGGCTCAGCCTGCAAACCCACAAGACACTCGGCATCAGATAGAACCCTGCAATGGACGTTTCCCTCATCGAACAACGCAAGCAACGCGCCCGAGGCTGGTTCGAGAGCTTGCGCGACCAGATTTGCGCCGCGTTCGAGAAGCTGGAGGACGAGGCCCCTGCCCCGCTCTATGGCGGTGAAGCCGGCCGCTTCGTGCGCACGCCATGGGAGCGCACCGACCACAGCGGCGCCAAGGGCGGCGGCGGGGTGATGTCAATGATGCGCGGGCGGCTGTTCGAAAAGGTCGGCGTGCACTGCTCGACCGTGGATGGCGAGTTCGCCCCCGAATTCCGCGGCCAAATTCCCGGCGCCGCGGACGATCCGCGCTTCTGGGCCTCGGGCATTTCGCTGATCGCCCATATGAAGAATCCGCACGTGCCGGCGGTGCACATGAACACGCGTTTCGTCGTCACCACCAAGGCCTGGTTCGGCGGCGGCGCGGACCTGACCCCGGTGCTCGACCGCCGCCGCACCCAGGAAGACGCCGACACGCTCGCCTTCCATGCCGCGATGAAAGAAGCCTGCACCGGCCACAATGGCGTCGCCGACTACGACAAGTACAAGAAGTGGTGCGACGAGTATTTTTATCTGCCGCACCGGAAAGAGGCGCGCGGCATCGGCGGCATCTTCTACGACTGGCACGACAGCGGCGACTGGGAGTCCGATCTCGTCTTCACCCAGGACGTCGGCCGCGCCTTTCTCAAGATCTATCCCGAACTGGTGCGACGCAATTTTGCGACGCCATGGAATGCCGCCGACCGCGAGGAGCAGTTGATCCGCCGCGGCCGCTATGTCGAGTTCAACCTGCTCTACGACCGCGGCACCATCTTTGGCCTGAAGACCGGCGGCAATGTCGATTCCATCCTCTCTTCCATGCCGCCCGAGGTGAAATGGCCGTGACGAGACTTCCGCGGGCGATGCTGATCGACATGGACGATACCATCCTGTCGGCCTATGGCCGGCCGGAGATCGCGTGGAACCATGTCGCCTCCGAGTTCGCCGATGAGCTGGCGCCGCTGCCGCCGCCGGTGGTCGCTGCCGCGGTTCTTGCCTTTGCGCGGAACTTCTGGTCGACCGCCGAGCCTGCATGGCGGCTCAAGCTCGGCGAAGCAAGGCGGATCACGGTGCAGGGCGGCTTCGATACGCTTGCCGCGGGCGGCCATGTACAGCTGCCGAACGAGCTCGCGATCCGGATCGCCGACCGCTTTACGGAGTATCGCGAGCAAGAGATGTTCATCTTCCCTGGCGCGCACGATGCGATCGACGCCCTGCGTACGCTCGGCGTCAAGCTCGCGCTGGTCACCAACGGCGCGGCCGACACCCAGCGCGCCAAGGTCGAGCGCTTCGAGCTCGCGCATCGCTTCGATCACATCCAGATCGAGGGCGAGCACGGCTTCGGCAAGCCGGAGGAGCGCGCCTATCTGCACGCCATGGACGCGCTCGGCGTCAACGCGGGCGATACATGGATGATCGGCGACAACCTCGAATGGGAAATCACGGCGCCGCAGAAACTCGGCATCTACGCGATCTGGATGGATGTCCACGGCGACGGCCTGCCGCCGGGCTCGATCGTAAAGCCCAACCGTATCATCCGCTCACTCGCGGAATTGCTGCCGAAGTGACGCATTTGCGTCACGGCCGCTCACTATCCTTCCGAATCTCTCATTGAAATTTTCGGAGGAGCTTTCATGGAACTGAAACCCGGCGACGTCGTCACTCTGAAATCCGGCGGCCATCCGCTGACGGTGGCGGAAGTGGACGAGGATTCCGCCTTGTGCCTGTGGATGGGCGTGGAAGGCGATTTGTTCCGCGAAACGCTGCCGCTGGCCGTGCTTGAACTCGTCGATGCCGATGAGGCGGATGACGAAGACGAGGAAGAAGAGGACGACGACGAGGAAGACGACGAAGAAGAGGAAGAGGACGACGAAGAAGACGACGAGGAAGAAGAGGAAGAGGAAGAGTCCGGAAAGAAGAAGAAGCGGGGTTAACGACGCCCGTTGGTGATGCTGCCCGGCAGCGAGGCAGCATCGCCGTTCTCAGACGCGCGCATCCATTCGGACTTCGCCAACCGCGCGACCGACGATAGCGGCCGCATCTTCGACATCGCCATCCGAGACCCAGGCGACAAACTGATCGGGCCGGACCAGGACCAGCGTCGCCTTGTAGAACTCCCTGATTTCCGCACTGTCGTCCCTGATCAGCTTGAGCGGCACGCTGGCAGCCGCGGCGGCGCGGACGATTTCGGCGGCAGATTCATCCGGCGCACCGAAATCGAGCAGCGTAAAGCCGCTGCCCAGCTCCTCGAAGACGTTCCGGCCCGACGACATCAGGCGCGGCGCCAGATGATGTCCGGCCCGTGCGGCGAATTGATGCGAGCCGACCGCGCTGCAGGTGGCGCCGGGCGGACCTGCGACGATCGATGAGCCCGCGTAATTCGGCTCGAATGAATTGACCTCGGAACGCGCCCCGGACGAGCGCGCCTGCCATTCGGCTTCAAATGCGCCCCTGTCGATGTCAGGACCGAACTCGGCCAGAAACTCCCTGTCGCCCCGGATCGCCTTCTCGATGAAGTCTCGCGCCGTGGATGCGAACACCGGCCGCCGTTCCTCATCGTAGGAATCGAGCAGGTGTGCTCCGGCCCAGCCTTGCAGCGCCGCCTCAAGTTTCCAGCCGAGATTGGCGGCGTCTTCGAGGCCGGTGTTGATGCCGTAGCCGCCATAGGGTGGATGGCTATGCGCGGCGTCGCCGGCGATGAAGACACGCCCCATGCGATACTGATCGGAAATCGCGACGCGCAGATCCCAGAAGCCGATGTGCTCGAACGCGATGTCGAATTCATCGCCGACTGCCGAATAGAGTTGGCTGCGGAAGTCGAAATTGTCTTTCGTCGTGCCTGATGGCACCGGCGCGTGAAAGAACCAGGTGGTGCCGAGATCGACGCGGCCGAAGAATTTCCAATAGCCCTTCAGCTCGGGATGCAGCACACAGTAGAACGACTTGCCGGGATAGCGTTGTAGCAGTTTGTGCAGGCCGGTCGAGCGGAAGACCAGGAGCACCATCAGCCGGTCGTGGTCGGTCAGGGTCTGCGTGATCCCGGCGGCTTCGCGCACCAGCGAACGGCTGCCGTCACAACCGACCGCATAGTCCGCCCGCAATGTGCGGCGACCGCCGTTGCGCTCGGCGATCGTCACTTGCACGCCTGAAGCGTCCTGTTCAATCCGGGAAGCGCTCCAGCCATACAATGTCTCGACGCACTGCAACTGGCTCAGCCGATGCCGCAACACCGCTTCGGTGGCATATTGCGGCAGCCGCTCATTGTCGGTGAAGTAATAGGGCCGCACCAGTTCGCGCTGCAGCCAGTCGTACCTGTAGCCGCTCAGCAGCGTGCCGTAGCACGTCATGCCGCCGATGCCGTAGTCCGGCGGAATCGTCCGCGCCGCACGAAGCGCCGGCTCCGCGCCCCAGAAGTAGAAATGCTCCAGCGTGCGCTGGGTCAGGTTCTGTCCCTTCGGGATCGGCTGCGGGCTGGTGGTGCGCTCGACCAGAACACAGCGGACGCCGCGCTGGCCGAGGTCGATCGCGAGGCCAAGACCAACCGGCCCGCCTCCGACAATGACGACTTGGGTCGCGGACTCCGTGGGCGTGCTCATATCGACTTCTTGCTATTGGCGTGAACGGCGCGCGCGGCTAGCGTGCGTGACCACCGCATAGTACATTTTGAAAGGTCTTGTCAGCCAAGACCAGCGGCGAGCATGAATTGGAGGGATTGTCGTGGCAATAAAGTCGATAAGTTGCACACGGCGCACGGCGCTCGGCATTCTGGCCCTCGCCCCAATGATGCCCAGCCTTGTTCAGGCGCAGTCCCAGCAAACGATCCGGCTCAACGTTCCCTTCACGCCGGGCACAGGGCCCGATCTGCTCGCGCGCATCCTGGCAGAGGAGCTGCGGCAGCGCTGGAATCAACCCGTCATCGTCGAGACCAAGCCCGGCGCAAGCGGCAACATCGGCACGCAGGCGGTGGCGCGCATGGCTCCCGATGGGCAGAACCTTCTGGTGACCGTCAATACGTTCGTGATGAATGCGAGCCTCTATCCCTCGATCCCCTACGATCCCGAGAAGGATTTCGTGCCGATCTCCGAGATCGCGACGGGGGTGCTGGCGCTCGTCGTTCATCCCTCGATCAACGTCAAGACTTTCCCGGAGCTGATCGCGCTTGCCCGCAGCAAGCCGGGCGAGATCAACTATGCTTCCCCCGGCCGGGGCACGCCGCAACATCTCGCCATGGAGTTGCTCAAGCTGACGGCGCAGATCAACCTGACGCACATTCCCTACGCGGGCTCCGCCGGCGCCGTGAAGGACCTCGCGGGCGGACATGTCTCGGCCATGTTCCTGCCGGTCCACACCGCGCTTCCGCTCGCGGAAGACGGAAAGATTCGCATCCTCGCCGTCGGCAGCAAGACCCGGGCACACCAGGCACCGCAAGTGCCGACGCTGGCTGAGCTTGGCGTCAGCGATTTCGACGTTGACTTGTGGTATGGCGTGCTTGCGCCGGCCGGCACGCCGAAAGACGTCGTGGAGCGCTACAACGCGGTCCTTAACGAGATCCTGGCGCAACCAAGCGTTCGAGCACTTCTCGACAAGCAGGGTTTGATCGCGCAAGGCGGCCCGCCCGAACGTCTCGGCGAACTGATCGCCAAGGATCGCCCGCGCTGGGCCAAGGTCGTCAAGGACGCGCAGATCACGGCGGAATAGCTGAGTGGGCGTCGGTTCCACGTCGGCTTTGGAGCACGGCGCATCGTTGCGCATGCGACCGATGTGGCGCTATACACGACCGATGTCCCGCGATTTTCGCCTTGATCGCGCCCCCGTCGACGTTCTCAGCTATGAGCTCGCCGAAGAGAGGGCCGCTGCGCTCGGACGGATGGGACGAGCCCTGGAAAAGGCCCTCGCCAAGCTGCGGGAATTCGATGCCGTAAATCCGCGCTCGGACGCCTTGGCGCCAGCGCAGCAGCCACGGCGTACCCTGGTGACCGAGGCCGGCCACGCGCTATGGATGTTCGTGGTGCAGCGAGAGGCGTGCGGCCTGCGCGACAGCCGCACTATCATGCGCGACTATAACGTACCGGGCGAGGTGCAGCGGTGCATGGGCCCAGGTCCTCGCCGCACCGAGGCCGGCCGCAAGCTGATCTACTAAGTTTCACGATCGGACACGAGCCTCGCCTTGGCGAAGACGGCGTCGGCCAGCTTTGCACCTCTTTTTGTTAGCCTAGAGCAGGCTTCGCGCCGCGGCAGAGATCATCATCACCCCGCCCGCGATCACCACGACATCGAGGATCGCGGTGTGGATGTGCACGGGCATACGCTCGACAAAGGCCTTGGCGAGGAACGCGCCGGGCAGCGCGACCGCACCGATCAGCACCGCAAAGGCCAGCACCTGCGCAGTGACGGCGCCGGCGAAGCCAAACACCGAAATCTTGATGACGCTGGTGGCGAGCGAAATCACCGCGTCGGTGGCGATCACAGCCGCGCCTTCCAGCCCCGCGGCCATCAACAGCGACAGTAGGATCACGCCAGAGCCGGAGGTGCCGCCGACCACGACGCCGTACCCCACCGAGCCAATGGCAAGGCCACCGTCGCCGATCCTGATGTCGCGCCGTTTGGCGAACCGTCGCAGCGGCACGCTCAGGATCAGCATGGTGCCGATGACAAGCGCAGCTCCCGCCCCGGTGAGACGCGTGTAACCGTAAGCGCCGAGCGCTGTCGTCACGCAGGCCGCGGCGATCACGATCAGTGCCCGGCGGCGGTCGGCATAACGGACAAAGGCGATGAAGCGGGAGAAATTGGTGAAGATCGAGGAGATCGCGATGATCGGCACCACGGGCTCGGCGCCGATCAGCGGCACCAGCACCAGCGGCATCAACGCGCCGGTGCCGTAGCCGGCGAGGCCACCGACGACGGAAGCAAACAGCGCGACGACACCGACCAGCACAAGCTGCGCCAGCGAGACATCAGCGAAACCGGAGAGGATGTTCACAGCCGGTGATCGCGGGCGAAGCGCGCCACCGTCTGATCGGCGATCGCAGCGACCGCGGCTGCCTCCAGCGGAAAGCCGGCGGCGAGCCAGGCATCTTCCGCAATAGTCAGGACATGGCCGAGGGCGGGGCCTTCGGCGATGCCGCGCGAGATGAAGTCGGCAGCCTTGAGCGGAAATTTTGGCGCGCTCCAGCGCTGCGGCAGATCTGCCATTTGCCGCCAGTTGCCGCTATCGCTGCCCCCTGCCCGCGCCCAGGCCAGCATCAGGCGGTCGCGATACGCCGCCTCGCCCAGCCGGTAGAGCCGGCGCTTGGCGGTTGCCTCGTCCATGCCGGCGAGCCGCCACCAGCGATGCCCCATCGAGTCCAGCGCCTTTGCCTCCGCATTGGACAACCGCAGCCGCGTGGCGAGGCGACGCGCGTCTTCGGTAACCGCGACGGCCAGCGCGCCGAGGCGGCGCATCGCATCCGCCGGCAGCCCAAGCATCCGCTCGACATTGATCATGGCGGACAACGTTCCGGTATAGGCGACGCCGCCGATGATCTGCTGCAAGAGTCCGCACTCCGCCATCGCCAATATCGCCCCCGCAGCCCCCGGCGCTACCGTCAGCTTCAGCATCTCCATGCGCACGCGTTCGGCCGACAGGCTGGCGAGGCCCGCGCGGCCGCCGATGCAGGCGAGATAACCCGGGCGATCCACTTCGCCCGCGCCATAAGCCGCGTGGATACGGAAGAAGCGCAGGATCCGCAGGTAGTCCTCGGCGATACGCTCGACGGGATTGCCGATGAAACGCACGCGTCGCCCGGCGATATCGGCAAGCCCACCGACATAGTCGTGCACGACACCGGCGGCATCGACGGAAAGCCCGTTGATGGTGAAATCGCGCCGCTCGGCGTCGCGCATCCAGTCGCGGCCGAAAGCGACCTTCGCCTTGCGGCCGAAGGTTTCGGTGTCCTCGCGCAGCGTGGTGACCTCGAAGGGCTGCTTGTCGAGCACCAGCGTCACCGTGCCGTGCTCGATGCCGGTCGGCACGCTCTTGACGCCGGCCGCCTCGGCGCGGCGGATCACCTCTTCGGGCAGCGCGGTCGTGGCGATGTCGATGTCGGCGACGGGAAGACCGAGCAGCGCATTGCGCACGGCGCCGCCGATCACGCGGGCTTCTTCGCCGCCGCCATTGAGCAGCGCAAGCACGCGGCCCGCGGGACCGGACTTGAGCCAGGGCGCATCTGCGAGGACTCGCGCCTCGGTCATTTCGCAGCTCCCGGTGTTTCAACGCCGGGCACAAGGCGGCCGTTCTCCATATGGGCCGGCGTGTAGGTCGAGTCAGGCGGCGCGCCGGAGAACTCGGCAAGGAATACAAAGCTGATGATGACCAGCAGCAGCGAGCCCAGCACGAGCTTGGCGACAAGGGGGAACGGCCAGGAGGATTGCTTGAAGACGTCGGCGCGCGATGCAATCAGGAACAACGCATAGACCGCAAAGGGGATGAGGAAGATTCCGATTTCGGTCAGAACCGGACGGATCATGCGAGATAGATCCGCTCGTAGAGAACGCGCAGGATTCCGGCAGTGGCGCCCCAGATGTAGCGCTCGGCGAACGGCATGGCGTAGTAGGATCGCTCCAAACCGCGGAACTCCTTCATGTGGACCTGGTGGTTTTCCGGATTCATCAGGAAGGCGAGCGGCACCTCGAAAGCATCGACCACTTCGGATTCGTTGATGACAAGCTTGAAGCCGGGCTTGACCTTCGCAACGGTCGGCAGGATGCGGAAGCCGAAGGCGGTGCCGTAGACGTCAAGATAGCCGATCGGCTCGATGAAGTCGCGCTTCAGGCCCACTTCCTCGCAGGCCTCGCGCAGCGCGGCATCCATCGGAGAGGCATCGCCCGCATCGATCTTGCCGCCGGGAAAGGAAATCTGCCCGGCATGGCTGCTCAGGTGCGGCGAGCGCTGCGTGAGCAGCACCGTCGGCTCGGGATGATCGACCACGGGGATCAGCACCGCGGCAGGGCGCACCGGCTGTTCCCTGGCGACGATCTCCAGCATGTGGTCGTTGCCGGAATCCCCGGTGCGCGGAATGATGTTGGGATCGACCAGCCCGGGAGGCACGTCAAAACCCAGCCGCGCGCGCGAGCGGGTGAAGAATTCCTCCGCGCTGATCACCGCGGGCCTCGCGTTCAAGACCTGTTCGTTCAACGCGCGTTCCTCACCTGCTCCGCATCGGCCATCGCAAAGAACTCACCGCCGGATTCGATCCCGAACATATCCTCGCCATCGATCATCCGCTCCTCGCCCATGTCAACCAGATCGTAATAGAGCGCGCGGGTGACCTTGGCCCAGAGGTCGGCGCGGACATGCAGATACGGCGTGAGCCCGCCGTCGGCAGCGCGCTCGAAGCGCAGGGCATGGCCCGCCTCGCACGCCACCCAGTCGTCGACATTGGTGCGGAAGCGCAAAAGCCTGCCGCGCGCGTCGTGCTCTATCCGCATTTCTACGGCCATGAAGGGCGCATCATCGACCCGGATGCCGACTTTCTCGACCGGCGTCACCAAAAAGTGCTTGCCGTTCTCGCGTTTAAGGATAGTCGAGAACAGCTGCACCAGCGCCGGGCGGCCGATTGGCGTTCCCAGGTAGAACCACGTACCATCGCCGGCGATTCGCATGTCGAGGTCGCCGCAAAACGGCGGGTTCCACAGATGCACCGGCGGCAGCTTCCGCCCGGCCGGCGTGGCGTCGTTTGCTTCGCGCGCGGCGATGGTCAGCCCTTCGAGATTGGTCCTGGATTCCGTCGCGGGTTGGCTCTTGGGTTGCCCTTGGTTCGCCATGGTTTACCCCAAAGGTTTCACAGGTCGGTTTGGCACGATTGGTGCACGTCCGAATTCAAGCAGGCGAGGTACGAATTCTCGCCACAACGTGATGCGGTTCATACCCCCAATACCGATAATGTGGGGATAGTTTAATTCAACAAATACATGGCTTTCGCATAGGTTTAGCATGAGGTCCATGACATGACGACGGAGCGGATGGCAGACCATTCGACAAGTAAGCCTTCAAGGAGCTGACGGGAATGGCAGGTTCAGAAAGCGTCGAGAAACTCGAGGATGGCATCGTCCGTTCCGCCGAGCAGGTTTCCGCGCAGATTCGCGCGGCGAAGGAGGCGATTTCCACCGTCATTTTCGGCCAGGACCGCGTCATCGAAAACACCCTGGTGACAATCCTTTCCGGCGGCCATGCCCTGCTGATCGGCGTGCCGGGTCTTGCCAAGACCAAGCTGGTGGAGACGCTTGGCGTCACGCTCGGGCTGGATGCCAAGCGCATTCAGTTTACGCCCGATCTTATGCCCTCGGACATCCTCGGCGCCGAGGTGCTGGACGAGAGCAGTGCGGGCAAGCGCTCCTTCCGTTTCATCGCCGGCCCCGTGTTCGCGCAATTGTTGATGGCCGACGAGATCAACCGCGCCAGCCCGCGCACCCAGTCGGCGCTGCTGCAAGCCATGCAGGAGCAGCACATCACGGTTGCAGGCGCCCGGCATGACCTGCCAAAACCCTTCCATGTGCTGGCGACGCAAAACCCGCTGGAGCAGGAAGGCACCTATCCGCTGCCCGAGGCACAGCTCGACCGCTTCCTGATGGAGATCGACGTCGACTATCCAGATCGCGACGCCGAGCGGCGCATCCTGTTCGAGACCACCGGTGCGGAAGAGACGCTGGCCAGGGCCTCGATGAATGCCGAGACGCTGCTTGCGGCGCAACGGCTGGTGCGCCGCCTGCCGGTCGGCGACTCCGTGGTCGAGGCAATCCTGTCGCTGGTGCGTGCCGCGCGCCCGACCGAGGAAGGCGAGAAGCTGATCGCCTGGGGGCCCGGCCCCCGTGCCAGCCAGGCGCTGATGCTGGCGGTGCGTGCGCGTGCGCTGCTCGAGGGACGGCTCGCCCCTTCCGTCGACGACGTGCTCGATCTTGCCGAGCCTGTGCTCAAGCACCGCATGGCGCTGACGTTCACGGCGCGCGCCGAGGGACGAACCATCCCCGACGTGATCAGGCAATTGAAGACGCGGATCGGTTGATGGCCGCACCCAACAGGAACGAGGCTCTGGAGATCACAGCAGTCCGACGTGCCGATGGCGAAAGCCGTACGCTCGCCGCATCGCTGCCGCGCCTCGTGCTTGAAGCCCGCCGCATCGCCGCCAACGTGATCCACGGCCTGCACGGCCGCCGCCGCGCCGGCACCGGCGAAAATTTCTGGCAGTACCGCCGCTTCGTCTCCGGGGAGCCGGCCGCCAGGGTCGACTGGCGGCGCTCGGCCCGCGACGACCATCTCTATGTCCGCGAGCAGGAATGGGAAGCCTCGCACACCGTGTGGGTCTGGCCCGACCGCTCGCCTTCGATGGCGTTTGCCTCACGCGAAGCGCGCGACAGCAAGCTGGAGCGCGGCCTTATCGTCGCCTTTGCGCTTGCAGAGCTGCTGGTCGCCGGCGGCGAGCGTGTCGGCGTTCCCGGGCTGATGAGCCCTACCGCCAGCAGCAACGTGATCGACAAGATGGCGCAGGCAATCCTGCACGACGATGCGACCCGCGAGAGCCTGCCGCCCTCCTTCGTGCCGTCGGCGCTGGCCGAAATCGTGGTGCTGTCGGATTTCTGGTCACCCATGCCGGCGATCCGGACCATGCTGGCGGGGCTGTCGTCGTCAGGCGCGCACGGCGCGCTGATCCAGATCGTCGACCCCGCCGAGGAAACCTTCCCCTATTCCGGCCGCGTCGAATTCGTCGAGCCCGAGGGCGGCGAGGTCATCACCGCCGGCCGCGCCGAAAGCTGGACAACCGACTATGTCGCGCGCGTCGCACGGCATCGCGACGAAATCCGCGCCGAGACCAACAAGCTCGACTGGCTGTTTTCGACCCACACCACCAGCCGCTCGGCTGCCGAGCTCTTGCTGTTCCTGCATGGCGGCATGATGGTGAACAAGGGCGGCATTCGTTCGACCGTGAAAGCGGGACGTAGCGCATGATGGGACTGCCCCTCTCCTTTGCCGAACCGTTTCTGCTGCTGGGCCTATTGAGCCTGCCGGTGCTGTGGTGGCTGCTCCGCGTGATGCCGCCGCGTCCGCGCCGCATCGAGTTCCCGCCGACCAAGCTGCTGTTCGACATCGCGCCGAAGGAAGAGACGCCCTCGCGCACGCCGTGGTGGCTGACGGCGATCCGCCTTGCCGCTGCGGGGCTGTTGATCATCGCCGCCGCCGGCCCGATCTGGAATCCCGCAACCGGGCTCGGCGCCAGCAATTCGCCGGCCGTGATCCTGCTCGACGACGGCTGGAGCTCGGCGGCGAGCTGGGATACCCGCATCAAGGCCGCCGACGAATTGATCGCCAAGGCCGACAATGACCGCCGCGGCGTCGCACTGGTCCCGCTCTCCGAACCCCAGCGCGACATCACGCTGATGCCGGCCGGCACCGCGCGCGTCGCGCTGCGGCAGATCTCGCCAAAGCCGTGGTCGGTGGAGCGGGTCGAGACGCTGCCCGCGCTTGAGCGCTTCCTGAAGACCACGGGCGATGCCGAGATCGCCTGGCTGACCGACGGCACCGATACGGGCCGCGGCAGCGAATTCCTCGATGGCCTCTCCAAGACCATCGGCGAACGTTCGCTGACGATCTTTGAAGGCGCGCCCCCTCCGATGGCGCTTGCCGCCGCCGAGAACGCGGCGGCGAAGATGACCGTCAAGGTACTGCGGCCTGCCGGCCGCGCTGCGGCCGGAACGGTACGCGCCGTCGACGCCAAGGGCTCGCCGATCGCAGAATCGCGTTTCGTCTTCGCCGACCGTGACCGCGAGACCGACGCATCCTTCGACCTGCCGGTCGAGCTGCGCAACGACATCGCGCGGCTGGAGATCGCCGGCGAACGCTCCGCGGGCGCCGTGCAACTGCTCGACAAGCGCTGGCGGCGGCGCGCGGTCGGCGTGGTTTCGGGCGCCACCAGCGACACCGCGCAGCCGCTGCTTGCCGCAAACTTCTATCTCGCCCGCGCGCTATCGCCATTTGCCGACGTGCGGCTTGGCGAGCGCGGCGCGCCGCAACAGGCGATCGGGCAGTTCCTCGACCAGAAGCTGCCGATGATCGTGATGGCCGATGTCGGCGCGCTGTCGCCTGAGATCCGCGAACGGCTCAACGCCTGGATCGAACAGGGCGGCGTGCTGGTGCGTTTCGCCGGTCCCCGCCTCGCGCAGGCCGACGACGACCTCGTGCCGGTGAAGCTGCGCCGCGGCGGCCGCACCCTCGGCGGCAGCCTGACCTGGGAGAAGCCGCAGCATCTGTCTGCCTTTGCCGGCGACGGGCCGTTCGCAGGGCTCCCCGTGCCAAAGGACATCACCGTCAGCCGTCAGGTGCTGGCCGAGCCCGACGCCGCACTCGCGACAAAGACCTGGGCGCTGCTGGAAGACGGCACGCCACTCGTGACCGGCGAGCGCCGCGGCAAGGGCGTCGTCTCTCTCTTCCATGTCGGCGCCGACATGCGCTGGTCCGATTTGCCGATGTCCGGCAGCTTCGTCGAGATGCTGCGGCGGATCGTCGACATGTCCGGCTACACCTCGACGCAAGGCGCCGGTGTCGCAAACGAAGGCGCTGTGGAGATGGTGGCGCCCCTGCGCACGCTCGACGGCTTCGGCGCATTCGGGCCGCCGCCCTCGACTGCCAAGCCGATGCCGGCGGATTATCGCGATCGCGCCACGCCAGAACATCCGCCCGGCCTCTACGGGCCGGCGGAAGGACCGATCGCGGTCAACACGCTCGCCGCTGCCGACCGCCTCGCTGCGCTCGATACGTCGAGCCTGCGCGCGCAGCGCGCGACCTACACCAATGCCGAACCGCGTGACCTGCGCGGCATCCTGCTCGCCTCCTCGCTGGCGCTGTTCCTGATCGATGCCGTCATCGTGGCGCTGCTCGGCGCTGGCCTTGCGGCGCTGCTGCGGCGCCGGCGCGCGGCGACCGCTTCGCTCGCGCTGGCGCTGGTCCTTGCGCTCGCGACCAGTATGCCCGCACCGGTGCGTGCCGACACCAGCAAGGACGAATTCGCCATGCGCGCGGTGTCGCAGACACGATTGGCCTATGTCGTCACCGGCAATGCCGACGTCGATGCCATCGTCAAGGCGGGCATGTCCGGGCTGACGCTGTTCCTTGCCCAGCGCACGGCGCTGGAGGCCGGCGATCCCGTCGGCGTCGATCCCGCGCGCGATGAGCTCGCTTTCTTCCCGCTGATCTACTGGCCGGTGATGCCGGGCGCGCCAAAGCCGTCGCAGGACACGCTCAACCGCATCGATGCCTATATGAAGCAAGGCGGCACCGTACTGTTCGACACAAGGGACGCCGTCGAGGCGCCACCGGGCGAGAACGGCGCGACGCAGACGCCGGGCATGCAGGCGCTTCGCAACATCCTGTCTTCGCTCGATGTGCCCGAGCTCGAGCCGGTGCCGCGCGAGCACGTGCTGACCAAGACATTCTACCTGCTGCGCGATTTCCCGGGCCGCTACACCACGGGCCAGACCTGGGTGGAAACCCTGCCGCGCGACGATGACGAGGAAGCGGCCTCCCGGCCGGCGCATGGCGGCGACGGCGTCTCGCCGATCATCATCACCTCCAACGACTTCGCCGGCGCCTGGGCGCTGCGTCCCGACGGCCAGCCGATGCTGCCGGTCTCCGGCGGCGACATGCGCCAGCGCGAATTCGCCTTCCGCGCCGGCGTCAACATCGTGATGTACACGCTGACCGGCAATTACAAGGCCGACCAGGTGCACGCACCGGCGCTGATCGAACGGCTTGGACAGTAGCACCATGCAGTACGGTATCGCGTTCACTCCTCTAGTCCCGACGATCGTGCTGTGGATCGCGCTCGCCGCGATCGTCGTGATCGGCGCACTTCTCCTGCTCAGCCGCTCGCGCGGCGCTGCCGTCCGCGTGTTTGCGCTGGCGCTGGTGCTGCTCGCTTTGGCGAACCCGTCATTTACCCGCGAGGACCGCGAACCGCTGTCCTCCGTCGCCGCTGTCGTCGTCGACAAGAGCCCGAGCCAGAGTTTCGGCGATCGGACCCAGGAGACGGCGAAGACGCAGGAGGCGCTCGTCGATGCCCTGAAGAAGGTGAAGGGCCTGGAAGTCCGCGTCGTCGAAGCGGGGCAGGCCGACGGCGAAACCGACGGCACAAAACTGTTCGGTGCGCTGTCCTCCGCGCTGTCGGACGTTCCGGTCGACCGCGTCGCCGGCGCCTTCCTGATCACCGACGGTCGCGTGCACGACATTCCGGCGAACGCCGGCGCGGTCGGTTTCCAGGCGCCGGTGCATGCACTGATCACCGGACGCAAGGACGAGCGCGACCGCCGCATCGCGATATCAGCAGCGCCTCGCTTCGGTATCGTCGGCCAGCAGCAGACCATCACCTATCGGCTCGACGATCAGGGCGTGAGCGGCGAGCGTGCGAAGATCACCGTGCGCCGCGACGGCGAGGTGATCAACGAGCGCACGCTGTCGAGCGGCCAGACCGCCAATGTCGAAATCGACATCAAGCATGCCGGCCCCAACATCGTCGAGATCGAGGCCTCGCCCCTCGAAAACGAGCTGACGCTGGTCAACAACCGTGCGGTCGTGGCGATCGACGGCATACGCGATCAACTGCGCGTGCTGCTGGTCTCGGGCGAACCGCATTCCGGAGAGCGCACCTGGCGCAACCTGCTCAAATCCGACGCGAGCGTGGGCCTCATTCATTTCACCATCCTGCGTCCCCCGGAGAAGCAGGACGGCACGCCGATCAACGAGCTGTCGCTGATCGCATTTCCCACCCGCGAGCTGTTCCAGCAGAGGATCAACGACTTCCAGCTCATCATCTTCGACCGCTACGCGCGGCAGGGCGTGCTGCCGATCGCCTATTTCGACAATATCGCGCGCTATGTCCGCGGCGGCGGTGCGGTGCTGGTATCGGCCGGGCCCGACTATGCCTCCACCACCAGCATCTGGCGCACGCCGCTGGATTCGGTGCTGCCGGCAGAGCCCGTCGGCGTAACGGAAAAGCCGTATTACGCGCATCTGTCCGACGCCGGCAAACGTCATCCGGTGACGCGTGGGCTGGAGGGCTCAGCCAGCGAGCCGCCGCGCTGGAGCCGCTTCTTCCGCACCGTCGATACCCGCAACGCGATCGGCTCACCGTTGATGACCGGCGCCGACGGCAAGCCGCTGCTGCTGCTGTCACGCTTCGGCGAAGGCCGTGTCGCGCTCCTGCTCACCGATCACATCTGGCTGTGGGCGCGCGGCTATGAAGGCGGCGGGCCCCACCTCGACCTGCTGCGGCGGACGTCGCACTGGCTGATGAAGCAGCCGGATCTCGACGAGGAAGCGTTGCGGCTGCAGGTAGCGGGCAAGGATCTCGCGGTCATCAGGCAGACCATGTCTGACAATGTCGCGCCGGTCACGGTGACCTCGCCGAGCGGCGCAACGCGCGAACTGACGCTCTCGCCCGGCGAACCCGGCGAATGGCGCGCGACGCTGCCGGCGGGCGAACTCGGCCTGTGGCAGGCGACCGACGGCACCTTGAAGGCGCTGATCAATGTCGGCCCGACCAATCCGAAGGAATTTTCAGAAGTCACCTCCACCACCGACACGCTGAAGCCGCTGGCGCAAGCCACCGGCGGCGACGCACGGCGCGTGATCGACGGCGGCAACCTCGACATGCCCCGCATCGTGCCGGTGCGCTCCACCAGCGTGTTCCGCGGCGACGGCTGGATGGGCGTGAAGATGCGCGACGCCAGCGTAGTCAAGGGCGTCGGCGTGCTGCCGATGTTCGCCGGCTTGATCGGCCTCTTGCTGCTGCTCGGCGCATTCGCCGCGACCTGGCTGCGCGAGGGGCGCTGATACCCAGCCTAGCCGTGGGCCGAGCGTTGCGCATATCCCACACTTCGCATTGATCCGCGCGAGGCCGTCCAGCCCGCGATTGACAGTGCCATCGCCATCCGATGTTATAATGTAACATTGGTGATCCCATGAAGTGGTTCCGGCGAAGCATCAGGACGGGTTCGCGGCTGGCGCTGTTCGCGCTGGCGCTGCAATTCGTGCTGTCGTTCGGGCATGTCCATGCCGCGCGGGCGGCGCCTGCGATCCAGGCCCTCACCGATCTCGCGCATGCGCAGGACCTTGCCGCCAGTGTAGCCAGCGAGCGGCAGCAGCCGGCCAGCCACGATAACCATCAGCCTTCGAATGAGCCGTGCGCGATCTGCGCGGTCATGTCGATGGCGAACCAGTTGGTGTTCGCGACACTGACATTGTTGCCGTTGCCGGATGCCATCGAACTGTGTTTCTTCCCGATTGACGCTAGGTTTGATCATCTCGGCTCGACCTGGCCGCCATTCCAGTCCCGCGCCCCTCCCATTTCCTGACGATTAACCGACGTCCTCAAGGGGATCGCCGCGCAAGCGCGGCCGATCTCCGCAAGGGCATGGCGAAATCGACCGTCGCTGGGTCGACGGCATCAGGATCGAGACAAATGGGACTTAAGAGAAAACGAACCCTCCAAATCGGCGGAGCAAGCTGGCTACTATTCTGCGCCGCCGGCAGCGGCGCTCTGGCCCAAGAGGCACCCACCACGGCGCCCGCCACGCAACTGCCTGAGATCACCGTGACGGCGCCGAGCCCGATCGTGCGCCGGCGCGTCGTCACGCCCACACGGCCCCCCGTGCGCGTCGCCCGCAGCACACCCGGCCGCACCCCCGGGCGCGCGCCGCAAGCCCAGCCGGCCCCGGCGGCGCCGGCGGCTCCGGCAGCGCCGCAGCAGGGCGTGCTGCCCGTCGTCACCGACCAGTTTGCCACCGTCACGGTCGTGCCGAACGAGGAAATCCGCCGTCAGGGTACCGCCCAGCTCGGAGACCTCCTGTTTTCCAAGCCCGGCATCACCGGCTCAACCTTTGCGCCGGGCGCGGCGAGCCGGCCGATTATCCGAGGTCTCGACGTCAATCGCGTTGGAATCATCGAGAACGGCAATAACGCTGGCGGCGCGTCAGATCTCGGCGAAGATCATTTCGTGCCGGTCGATCCGCTTGCCACCAACCAAGTCGAGGTCATTCGTGGTCCGGCAGCGATGCGTTACGGCTCGACTTCGATCGGCGGCGTGGTGAGTGCGAGCAACAACCGCATTCCGGACGCCCTGCCCACCTGCGCGGCGCCGCCGTTCCAGACCTACGGCCTACCAGCCAAAGCGCCGATGGCTAGCGCACAATCGTCACCTTGCGTGAACGTTGAGACGCGAACGGCGGTGAACTCCGTTGATAGTGGTGTCGACGGCGGCATCCTGATCGATGCCGGCGCCGGCAATGTCGCCGTGCATGCTGACGCTTTTGGCCGCCGCTCAAGCGATTACCTCATTCCGAACTATCCCTATTTGTTTGTGCCCGGCCAGCCGTTCAACGGCCGCCAGCCGAACTCGGCAGCGCAAGCCGACGGCGGATCGCTCGGCGCGTCCTACATCTTCCAGGACGGCTTCATCGGCGCGGCGATCACCCAGAACGACACGCTCTACCGCATCCCCGGCGTCGACGGCGCCGATCACCAGACCCGGATCGACGCGCACCAGACCAAATTCACCGCCAAGGGCGAGTACCGCCCCTACTCGGCCGCAGTCGAGGCGGTGCGCTTCTGGGCCGGCGCCACCGACTACAAGCACAACGAGATCGGGCTTGCCGATGCCAATGACCCCTTCTCGCTCGGAGTGCGGCAGACCTTCACCAACCGCGAGCAGGAGGGCCGCGTCGAAGTGCAGCTCGCGCCGTTCAACGCGCGCTTTGCAGCGATTACGACTGCATTCGGCTTGCAGGCTGGTCATCAGGAACTGACCGCTCCAAGTCCGGACGATCCAACCAGTCCGCTCAACGGATTGTGGGACCCCAACAAGAACAACAGGGTCGCCGGCTACGTCTTCAACGAGTTCAAGTTCAGCGAAACCACCAAGGCGCAGATCGCTGGGCGCATCGAACACGTCGATCTCAGCGGCACAACGCCGGCCTTTATCCCTCCAGTGTTCGACGTGGCCACCGACCCTGCCAGCATCGGTCCGGCCACGCCGCAAAATCTGCATTTCACACCGAAGAGTGCCAGCATCGGCCTGATCCAGAATCTGCCATGGGATCTGGTAGCGAGCGTGACCGGCCAATATGTCGAACGCGCGCCGAAGCCGGCCGAGTTGTTCTCGCGGGGTCCGCACGACGCCACCGCCACGTTCGACATCGGCAATCCCAATCTTGGCATCGAAACCGCGAAATCGATCGAGGTCGGGCTGCGGCGTGCCACCGGACCGCTGCGGTTCGAACTCACCGGCTATTACACCAGGTTCGACGGTTTCATATTCCGCCGCCTGACGGGCAATACGTGCGACGAGAGCGCGTGTCAGCTGGGCCCGGGCCTCGAGCTGAACCAGGCATTCTATTCGCAGCGCAACGCCGTCTTCCGCGGCGGTGAATTCCAGAGCCAGCTCGACGTAGGGCCGCTCAATGGCGGCATCTGGGGCATCGAGAACCAGTTTGACGTCGTCCGTGCCACCTTCACCGACGGCACCAACGTGCCGCGGATCCCGCCGGTGCGCGTCGGCGGCGGCCTGTTCTGGCGCGATGCCAACTGGCTGATGCGCGTCAACCTGCTTCACGCGTTCGCGCAAAACGACATTGCGCCGATCGGGGAGACGCCGACGCCGGGCTACAATCTGTTGAAGGCGGAGGTCAGCTACAAGACCAAGCTCGATCCAAGCTGGTTCGGCGCACGAGAGATGTATGTTGGCCTGGTCGGCAACAATCTCCTGAACGAGAACATCCGCAATTCCGTCTCCTACACCAAGGACCAGGTCCTGCTGCCGGGCCTCGGCGTGCGGGCGTTCGCGAATTTGAAGTTCTAGTTCTTCTCCCTCTCCCCGCTCTTGCGGGGAGAGGGCTGGGGTGAGGGGCTGTCTCCGCAAATGGACTCGCGGTGGATCCCCCTCACCCGATCGCTTCGCGATCGACCTCTCCACGCAAGCGGGGCGAGGTAAAGAGACCTCGCGGACAAGCTACTTCGCCTTGCTCCAGTCCGGCCGGATCACGCCGGAGACGCCGTCGAACGCGCCGTCGACGAGTTCAGCCACCAGCAGGCGGCTGTAATCAACCGGGCCCGGCATGGTCGCCCTGCCCTTTGGGACCGCCTTGAAGCCGACACGGCCGTAATAGGGCTCGTCGCCAACGAGGATGACGAGACGATGCCCCGCCTTCTTCGCATCCGCCAGCGCACGGTCGAGCAGCGCGCGGCCGACGCCGCGCTTTCGGAATGGCGGCTCCACTGTCAGCGGCCCCAGCATCAGGGCGGGCGTATCGCCGATGCAGATCGGCAGCTGCCGCACCGAGCCGACCAGAAGCGTGCCGATCCAGGCGGTAAAGGACACGTCGAGCAGATGGTCGACATGTTCCCGCAGCCGATAGGCGCTGAGCACGAAACGGCCGGGCCCGAAGGTCCGTTCATGCAGGCGCTCGATCGCGTCCGCATCGTTCGGCTTCTCAGGCAGGATGGTCAGGGAGAGATCACTCATGGCATGGCGTTTTCAAGCGAAGTGGGCACCGGTTCGCGTCAAGAAAACGCGTCATACAAGGTCACAGGGGGATAGCATCTGCAGGAGGCGGGGTCCATCGCCCCGCGGCAGTCAGCGCTTGCCGACCGGAGGCTGGGACAGATAGGCGAGCAGCTTCATTTCGCGGCGGCCCCGCGTGACGGTATCGAGCACGAGGCCGGACGAGACCGAGAGCATGGCAACGATCATCAGACCGGTCGACAGCACCGCCGTCGGCAACCGCGGCACGACGCCTTCCTCGAGATAGGTAATGACGATGGGAACCGCGAGCCCGATCGACACCAGCATCAGGAAAACGCCGATCACGGTGAAGAAGCGTAGCGGCTTCTCGGACCGGTAAAGCCGGAGGATGGTGCCGAGGATGCGAAAGCCATCGCGCCAGGTGTTGAGCTTGCTGAACGAGCCTTCCGGCCTCGCGTAATAGGGTGTCGAGATTTCGGCGACCGGCATCGCCAGCTCGAGTGCGTGCACGCTGAGTTCGGTCTCGATCTCGAAACCGTCCGACAGCACTGGAAAGGATTTTACGAAGCGGCGCGAGAACACGCGGTAGCCGGACAGTATGTCTTTGAAGGCCTCGCCGAAAACGGAGGCAAGGAACGCGGTCAACATCCAGTTGCCGGTGCGATGCCCGGGCCGGTAGGCCGCGACCGACTGGTCGACGCGAAGGCCGACCACCATATCGAGATGCCCGGATACGAGCTTCTCGATCATGACAGGCGCGCTGGGCGCATCATAGGTGGCGTCGCCGTCGACCAGCACATAGACGTCGGCATCGACGTCGGCGAACATGCGGCGCACTACATGGCCCTTGCCCTGATGCGTCTCGTTGCGCACCTCGGCACCCGCCTCGCGCGCCACCGCGGCCGTACGATCCCTTGAATTGTTGTCGTAGACGTAGATGGTCGCGGTCGGAAGCGCCTTTCGGAAATCGGCGACGACGGTCGCCACAGCCGCTTCCTCATTGTAGCACGGCACCAGCACGGCAATGCGCAAGTCCGCCGCCGTCATCGCCGTGTCACCATCGAATCAACCCTGCCCATGGAACGCTTATACCGCATCAGGCTTTGGCCGGCTGGAAGAGGGTCGGGTTATCCGCGGTCGTCTCGCGCGGCGTGAGGGTCACGAACAGAAGGCTCCATAGCGAAAGCATGGCGATCGGGACGGTGTAGTAGGGCGTGAACAGCGGGTGAGTCATGAAAAAGGCGATGTTGACGGCAAGGTTCGCGCTCACCACGAGCACCGCCTGGCGCGCGCCGGACCGGCGCCAGATCGCCGCCGTCCAGGCGATGGCGGCGACAAGCAGGAAGAACTGGACATCGACGAGATACGAGCGCAGCACCGCCAGGTTGATCTCGGGCGGCACCGCATCGACGCTGCCATAGGTGGTCGCGAACGGACTGCCCGCATTGATCCAGTTCGCTGCCAGCATCGGCGCGATCCCGATCAGGAAGGCGGCGCCGAAGGAAAAGCCCTCGAGGAACGCCTGCCGGCTGCGCGCGATCAGAAAAGCCCCGAGAAAGAAGATGCCGTAGCCTGCCGACAAAAACAGGTTCGGCAGCCGGAAGGTGGTGGAGAGGCCTATCAGCAGGCCGACTGCAGCCGCAAGCCACACGCGTTCGCGCGAGGAGGCGGAGCCGGAGAGCCGTGCAGTGAGAAAGCCGGCCAACGCGCAGACGATCATGGTCGGCGCGATCGAATAGCTCGCCTTGGTCGGGTTGATCATGAGATAGAGAGCGGCCAGGCCGAAGACCGCGGCAAGCGTCAGCGATGCCGGCGAGGACGCGCGAAACAGCGCCACCAACGCGAGAGCAAAAACGACGAGGCTCGCCGTGACATAAAGCGGGATCACCTGGAATCCGGCTGGAAACAACGCCAGCACCGCGCCCGTGCCGGGTGGATACTGCAGCACGTACCTTTGCGTTCGGGCGGTGAAGGGATGGCATGGCGCCAAATTCGGATCGTTCCACTGGGCGTAGCCGATCTCGCGCAGCTTGCCGGCAAGATAACGGTCATCGTCCTTGGCGATGTCGGTGTCAAAACCCGCAAGGCCGAAGCGCTGGAAAAGATGCGCCTGCCGCAGATAGCAGATGTCGTCATAGACACCGCGGCTTTCGTTCCAGCGCGAGATCGTGAGAACGTTGCTCGCCAGCACCGCCAGGAAGAGAACGCCGATAATGATTTTAGCAAGCTTCATGGTTCGGTTCCAGCTACGCGCGGCTTGCTTCTAGGGGTTGCTTCTCGCCGAGGCAATGGCTTCACCGCCAGGTCTCGATGGGTGGCTGGCCGTGGACGACTTCCGCAATCCGCCGCCGTGTTCCTTCGGTGATATCGGCCGGCAGCGCATCGATAGCAAAGAAGCCGCAAGCCGAGATTTCCCGGTTGGGCTCGGGTATCCGATCCTGCCGGAATTCCCTGACGACATAGATGGCAACATGGTCGCGAGCCGAGACGTGCCTGTTGAAGAACAGTCCGTGCAGGACCGGCTCGGCCAGGACCTCGATCCTGCCCTCCTCCATCAATTCGCGCTTGAGCGCCTCGAGCAGGGTCTCGCCGGCCTCGACCCCGCCACCCGGCAGTTGCCAGCCGGAGACATAGGTGTGATGGATCAGGAATACCTTGCCCTGGCCGTCCAGCACGACGGCGCGGACGCCGACGGTCAGACCGCGCGCCACGCGCCAATAGAGATGGAAAATCCGGCGCAACAGCGGCTCGAACCGCTTGCGCAAGGCCGATTGGGTCATGTCAGGCGCATTCTCCCGGGCTCGCGTCGCGATTGATCCTTGCGCGAAGCAGGCCTCCTTGCCAATAGAGAGGCAGAGCAATCCGGCCGGACTTTAAGCCAATGGCGTTCACACTGGCGCATTTGTCGGATCCGCATCTGCCGCCCCTGCCGGCGGCGCGGCTGCGCGATCTCGCGAGCAAGCGCGCGTTGGGTTATTTGAACTGGATCCGCAACCGACACAGGTATCACCGCCGCGAGGTGCTGGATGCGCTGGTTGCCGACATGCGCGCGCAAGCTCCAGACCATATCGCGGTGACCGGCGATCTCGTCAACCTGGCGCTGGAAGCGGAATTCGCGCCGTCGCTGCAATGGCTGGAAAGCGTCGGCGAGGCCGAGCATGTCACGGTCATTCCCGGCAATCACGACGCCTATGTGCGCGCCACAAGACATCGCGCGGCGGAATCGTGGAGCGACTATCTGCGCGGTGATGTCGACGGCGGAAACGGCCTCTTTCCGTTCGTGCGAAGGCGCGGGCCGGTGGCGCTGATCGGCGTGTCCTCCGCGGTGCCGACGGCGCCGTTGATGGCGACTGGGAAGGTCGGGCGGGCGCAGCTGCAAGCGCTTGACGGGATGCTCGCGCGGCTTGCGTCCGAAGCGTCCCAACCGGCGTTCCGGGTGCTGCTGGTGCATCATCCCCTCCACTCAAAATCGCGGGTTAAGCGGCTCACCGATTCCCGGCAGCTTCGGGCGCTGATCAGGCAGCATGGCGTCGAGCTGGTGTTGCACGGGCACGATCACATCCACTCGACCATGTGGATCGAGGGCCCGCGCGGCAAGATACCGGCGATCGGCGTGCCGTCGGCGTCGGCGATTGCGCATCGGCATTATCCGGCGGCGGCCTTCAACATGTTCAGAATTGAGCGCGACGGCGGCGCCTGGCGCGTCGAGCAGATCGTGCGCGCGGTCGATCGCGATATGAAAGTGAAGCAGATACGTCAGGTGCGGCTCATATAAATTCACGCGGTCATTCCGGGGCGATGCGTAGCATCGAACCTCGGATGCACAATTGCGCATCGGGAAATCTCAAGGTTCCGGGTTCATGCTTCGCATGCCCTGGAACGATGCGTCAGAAATTGCCGAGACTCGCATACAGCGCGAAGCCGAACAGGGCGATGACGCCGAGCGCAAAGCCGAGGAAGAACATGCCCCAGCCGCGGCGGCGCGGTTTTGGCTTTTCCTCCGGCTCCGGCGCGGGCTTCGGCGCGGCGACGAGGGCGTGCTCGCGCTCGATCATGCGGCGCGCGACGTAATCCGTCACCGCATCGACGATGACAGGCACGTCGTGCGACTCCGCGATCACGATGCGGCCGTAGCGGGTGTCCTGCACGAAGCGATAGATGCGCTTGTCGCGGCCCATCAGGATGTGCGCGACGACGTCGATCCACAATCGCGGCGTCTCGCCCTGGCTGATGCCGCGGTCGAACAGGTCGATCGTATCCGGCACTTGCGCGAACAGCGGATCGAGCGCCTCGTTCAAAATTTCCAGCCGGGCGACTTCGGCATCGCGCAGGTCGACGACCACGCCGGTGCGATCGGCCGCCTCGATGCGCGCCTTGCGCAGTGCATCGCGCAGCCGCATCGGGCTTTCGCTGGAGCTGGCGGCATTTTGCGCGTCTGACATGGGCGCCTCTCTTGGACTCACGCTTTCTTTTCGTTAACCTAGCAGCAACTCATAGCGCCGCAAAGGGCATTTGGTTTCAATGGGTTAGAACCCGCTGGAGCGGCGACGAAACTCCAAAACATTAAAATTCCTGCCCCAACATGCACTCGGCCCCGCCCGACTTGCGCCGGACGGGGCCGCTTGCCCTTGGACGTTGATCCGAAAGGAGGCGCTGATCACGCCGTGGCGCGATGGGGTTCCTCGACGATGGAGAAGCGGACGCCCGCCTTGTGACGGTGCTCTTCCGATACTTCCTTCCAGCAGTCTTCGGCTTCCTTGCGGGTCTTGAACGGACCTTTGACCTGGGCCGAACCTTCCACGAGTTTGTGGAAGTTCATCGAGCCGAACTCGCCGCCAATCACCCAGAAATTGCTGTCTGTGGTCATGTCTAAAGTCTCCTGTTGTCCGAGTGGTGTGATCAGTCTGGAATCCGGCCAGACCCCAGACCGATCAATTTCCGCATTAGCCGAACTGGTTCATCGTATTGTGGACGCCGCCCGCCTTCAGAGCGGCATCGCCGGCGAAATATTCCTTGTGCTCGTCGCCGATGTCGGATCCAGCCATGTTCTGATGCTTGACGCAGGCGATGCCCTGACGGATTTCCTGCCGCTGAACGTTCTTCACGTAGCCAAGCATGCCCTGCTCGCCGAAATACTCCCTCGCGAGATTGTCGGTCGACAGAGCTGCCGTGTGATAGGTCGGCAGCGTGATCAGGTGATGGAAGATGCCGGCACGCTTGGCTGAATCGGCCTGGAAGGTGCGGATGCGCTCGTCGGCTTCGATGGCCAGCGGCGTATCGTCGTATTCCGGCTTCATCAGGTCGGCACGGTTGTACTTGCTGACATCCTTGCCGGCTTCCTTCATCGCGTCGTACACCTGCCAACGGAAGTTGAGCGTCCAGTTGAACGACGGCGAATTGTTGTAGGCCAGCTTCGCGTTCGGAACCACCTCGCGAATGCGGTCGACCATCTTGGCGATCTGCTCGATATGCGGCTTCTCGGTCTCGATCCACAGCAGGTCGGCACCGTTCTGCAGCGAAGTGATGCTGTCGAGCACGCAGCGGTCTTCGCCGGTGCCAGGACGGAACTGATAGAGGTTGCTGGCAAGCCGCTTCGGACGCATCATCTTGCCGTTGCGGTTGATGATGACATCGCCATTCCCAGTGTTGGCGGCCGTCACTTCCTCGCAATCCAGGAAGCTGTTGTACTGATCGCCGATGTCGCCGGGCTTGTGGCTGACGGCGATCTGCTGCGTCAGGCCGGCACCCAGCGAGTCGGTGCGGGTCACGACGATGCCGTCTTCGACGCCGAGTTCGAGGAAGGCATGGCGGCACGCCCGGATCTTCGCCAGGAACACCTCATGCGGAACGGTCACCTTGCCGTCCTGGTGGCCGCACTGCTTTTCGTCGGAGACCTGGTTCTCGATCTGCAGGGCGCACGCGCCCGCCTCGATCATCTTCTTGGCGAGCAGGTAGGTTGCCTCGGCATTGCCGAAACCGGCGTCGATGTCGGCGATGACGGGCACGACATGGGTCTGGAAGTTGTCGATCTTTTCAATCAGCGCCTTTTCCTTCGCCTTGTCGCCTTCCTTGCGGGCCGCGTCGAGCGCGCGGAAGATGTCGTTGAGCTCGCGGGAGTCCGCCTGACGCAGGAAGGTGTAGAGCTCTTCGATCAGGGCCGGCACCGAGGTCTTCTCGTGCATCGACTGATCAGGAAGCGGTCCGAACTCGGAGCGAAGCGCGGCGATCATCCAGCCGGAGAGATAGAGATAGCGGCGATCGGTCTTGCCGAAGTGCTTCTTGACCGAAATCAGCTTCTGCTGCGCGATGAAGCCGTGCCAGCAACCGAGCGACTGGGTGTACTTGGTGGGATCGGCGTCATAGGCAGCCATATCGGCGCGCATCAGCGCCGCAGTGTACCGGGCAATGTCCAGACCGGTCTTGAAGCGGTTCTGCAGGCGCATGCGCGCCACGGCTTCGGCGGTGACGCCGTTCCAGGTGGGCTTGGTCTTGAGAAGCGCTTCGGCAGCTTCAATCTCGCTGCGATAGGAAGCCGGCCCCTGGATAGCCTGGTCACTGATCCCACGTGGCTGGTAATTCATGTGCGTGATCCCTTATCTCGACATTCGTGACAGTGCATTGCGAAATGCGTGCTGGGAGCTAAACGCCAGATTCCTTTGACCGTACAGGGAGCTTGTATTTTATTGGTGATGCAGTGTAACATATGAACTTGTCATTGATGTCATTTTGTAAAACTTGTCACAATCCGGGTCAGCGGAACTGACGTGCTTGGGCTGGTTCCGCGGCCTTCATCCTTCGAGACGCGGCCAAAAGGCCGCTCCTTAGGGATGAGGGTCTGGCGGCCGATGACGGCCTGCCCCTCATGGTGAGGAGCGCGGCAGCGCGTCTCGAACCATGCGGCCGGGAGCCCGCCTGACAGGATCCAATCGAGGAGGCCGCCATGCCATCCGACTCCGGAAAAAAGCTCTTCGTCGGCCCCCGCTTCCGGCGCATCCGGCAGCAGCTGGGGCTGTCGCAGACCCAGATGGCCGAGGGGCTGGAGATTTCGCCGAGCTACATCAACCTGATCGAGCGCAACCAGCGCCCGGTGACGGCGCAGCTGTTGCTGCGGCTGGCGGAGACCTATGACCTCGACCTGCGAGACCTCGCCACCGCAGACGAGGACCGCTTCTTCGCGGAACTCAACGAGATCTTCTCCGACCCCCTGTTCCGGCAGATCGACGTGCCCAAGCAGGAGCTGCGCGACCTCGCCGAGCTCTGTCCCGGCGTGACGCATTCGCTGCAGCGGCTCTATGCCGCCTATACCGAGGCGCGTCGCGGCGAGACGCTGGTGGCAGCCCAGATGGCCGACCGCGAAGGCACGCCGTTCGAGGCCAATCCGATCGAGCGGGTGCGCGAGCTGATCGAAGCCAACCGGAACTATTTTCCGGAGCTGGAAACGGCCGCGGAGAATTTGCGCGACGAACTGAGCGTGGCGGCGGACGGCCTGTTCGCCGCTCTCTCCGAGCGATTGCGCGAAAAGCATTCCGTCGTTACCCGCATCATGCCGGTTGACGTGATGCGCGAGACGCTGCGGCGTTTCGATCGGCATCGCCGCCAGCTCCTGATCTCCGAGCTGGTCGATGGCCCCGGGCGCACCTTCCAGCTGGCCTTCCAGATTGCGCTCGCCGAATGCTCCCCCGCGATCGAAGCCATCATTTCCCGCGCCGGCCCGCTCGACGACACCGCGCGGCAGCTCTACCGCATCACGCTCGCCAACTACCACGCCGCCGCAGTGATGATGCCCTATGCGGCGTTCCTCGGCGCCGCCGAGGCGCTGAGCTATGACGTGCATGTGCTGGCCCAGCGCTTCAACGCCGGCTTCGAGCAGATCTGCCATCGCCTCACCACCCTGCAGCGACCGAACGCGCGCGGCGTGCCGTTCTTCCTGTTGCGGGTGGACAATGCCGGCAACGTGTCGAAGCGCTTCTCCTCCGGCACCTTCCCGTTCTCGAAATTCGGCGGCACCTGTCCCTTGTGGAACGTGCACTCGACTTTCGACACGCCCGATCGCCTCTTGAAGCAGGTGATAGAGCTGCCCGATGGTACACGCTACTTCTCGATCGCGCAGATGCTGCGCCGGCCGATCGCGCCGCATCCGCTGGCGCAGCCGCGCTTTGCCATTGGTCTCGGCTGCGAGATCCGCCATGCGTCGAAACTCGTCTATGCCACCGGCATGGATTTGGAGAAGGCAGAGGGCACGCCGATCGGCGTCAACTGCCGGCTCTGCGAGCGCGAGAATTGCAGCCAGCGCGCCGAGCCGCCGATTACGCGCACGCTGATCCTGGACGAAAACACGCGGCGGGTGAGTTCGTTTGCGTTTTCCAATGCAAGGGAGTTGTGAGGAGGCGGCCGCCTTCCCGCGTCGCCCCGGCGCAAGCCGGGGCCCATAACCGCCGCCGGGCGTTGCTTCAAGGAAAGCCGTCCACCAGTCAGCTTCAACAATTTCCGCCGTGGCGTATGGGCCCCGGCCTTCACCGGGGCGACAATGCCGACTCATTCCCGGCACAATCGCCTGCCTCCGCCGTGCTATCTTCACCGGCGAATCAGGGGAGTTCGCATGGCCGACAGTGACAGCCGGATCGCCTGGCACCGCGCCCAACTGAAGAAGAACCGCGAAGAACTCAGAGCGCTGGAAGTCGCGCGCTTTCGGGGCCAGCACGACAAGATCGGCGACATCCAGAAGGCGATGTTCGACCTCGAACGCAAGATCGCGGAGAGCGAGAAGTGCATCGCTGCGTACGAGCGGCAGACGCGGCGGCCACTCGGCACGGATTTCGGAAGCCTGAAGAATGTGAGCTGGGGCAACTGGAGCGCGCATAAGTAGCTCGGAGTGAGGGCGCGACGCGCTGTCGTCATCATCGATGTCGCCCCGGCGAAGGCCGCCGTCCATAACCACAGACCTTCGTTGTGGGCACGCTGGGACCACAGCCTTCGCAAAACCACGTCCGTGCTTATGGGTCCCGTATCGCGCTCGCTTCGCTCGCTTGTACGGGACGACAGCGAATTAGCCGATGCATTTTCAAGCAGCCGATAGCATTCCCGCGGCGCGTTTTCGCCCGGGCTATTGCATCTTCATTGGCCCGTATTCGGTCTTTCAGAAGCACCAGAAGTAGCGGCAGTATGGGTTGGGCGGGCTCACGGTCCTTTGGGAGTGCCGTCGTGAACCGAGAACGCACGATCGGCCGGTACCAGGCGCACTACTGGTCCACGCCGGTTGTCGGAGCTGGACTTGATCTGATCAAGTCGCGGCCAAATCGACGCAAATGTGCCGAAGCCGACACCAACCGGGAGTCGGCTCCGAAGCGTGCTGCCCAATAGCGGCGCTCAATAGTAGTCGTAGCCGCAGGTGTTCACGTACTGAAAGCCGTCCCAGCCCACGCAGTCGTCGTAACCCGAGTAGCCGTACGGATAGCCCCACGCACCGGCGGCGACGAGACCGGCTGCAAGCGGCCAGCCCCACCCTCCCCATCCTCCTCCCCAGCGGCCCCAGCCGGGACGGAAACTGGCCCACGCTCCTCCCCAGCCCGGACGGCCCCAACCCCAACCGGGACGGCCTGCGACACCCCACCCGGGACGACCTGCGACACCCCATCCTGGACGGCCTGCGACGCCCCATCCTGGACGCCCTGCGACACCCCAGCCGGGTCGTCCTACAATTCCGGCGGTCCTGAAGCCGCCACCGGCCAAGCCACCTCGGAACCCGCCACCGGCAAAGCCGCCTCGGAACCCGCCGCCGGCGAATCCTCCGCCCCGGAAGCCGCCGCCACCGGCGAATCCTCCACCTCGGAAGCCACCACCGCCTCCAAAGCCGCCGCCACCGAACCTTGCCGACGCATCGTCTGCAGTCAGCGTCAACACCGCGCCAGCGATGGCGATACCGCCCAGAGCGGCCAACAGCTTATTACGCATTGCACTCTCCTCTCAGGTTGAGCGTTTTCTAACCGTGTGCAGAAGTTCGACGTGCCAGGCTCGCTCGCGGTCTTCACGAAATCGGCAAGAAGTGGATCGACTGAACGAGCGCAACACTCGCGTAAAGGGACGCGCTAATAAGAATTCGCAAACAGCTAGGCGGTTCCTGAAAGCTAGATGTGTCCATTACTGGCACCACGACTCTGCTAGCGCACCTCTCAAATCGTAGCCTCAACCTCTCCTTTGCAGGGCAAACGGACGTGCATCACCCCGCCTATTGTCGTTCAATCGCTCCAATCTTTTCCTTGCAGGCACCAAGGATAGTCCGGAGCGAAAGATGTGGTTGCTCCCACTGTGGCGAGCACGGCAACGGCGGACATCGCAGCGAATAAGCGGCGCATTTGACAGCTTATCGAAAGCTGCGATCCTTTCACGCCACGCCTGAGCCGGATTGAGATAGATCAACGCTCGACGCGAGACAGCAGACGATCTCTATGACCGGAACCGCGCATAGCGGACATGCCGTTGGCCTGGAGCAGGATCATCGAGATCATGGCAAGCGATGCACATTCTCGCCGCTACGCGTCGGCGCTACCCACAAACAAGAAAACCGCCCGAAGGCGGTCTCTTTGGTGCTCTGATCCGACTACTGCGTTCAATACTGCGCGGTGAGAACCGGCGAGCCCTTCAGGCAACGGCGAGCCGACTCGATCTCTGCCTCGCTTGCGCCCTTGCTGCGAGCCCACGCCTCCGCAGCGCCGACACTATACTTTGCGACGTAGTAACGAACCACCGAGCAGGAAACGCGACGTACCACAGAGTGTTCAGCAGCTTCGGCAAGCTGCGACGAACCAACAAGAGCAGCCACAATGAAAAATGCTCGCAGACCCATCCAGGGCGCTCCTTTCGAATTTGAAATGTCAGGAAATCGGCCTTCATGGCCAGCGGCTGCGCGCGGATTGACATAGGCACCTGCCGGAAGCAACCCCGTAAAAACATGGTGCCATGCGCGAGCGTCGGAAAGCCGATAGGAACTCGAAAATCCCAGCCTTTTCAAACGCAAATGAGCCATGCGGTTGACGCGCGCCATAAAGGTTGAAAGCGCAAGGGCGATGGGAATCGAGATTCATCGGCATTTCTTGCGCGAAGCAGAGCCGATCGCTGCTCGCCTCGCACTTCAACGACTCATGCTGCACGAAGCGGCGGCTGAAGCCGCCGGCAACGTCGCCTCGTGACCCGACTCGGATATCGCCGGTACAGGGCCGCAGCCCATCTGCGGGTTTAAAGATTGTTCTCCCGGCAATCCTGCCTGCTTGAGAATGTCAGCGTAACCCGCCCGGTCGGTGGCCACCGGGCGTTGCCGCCCTCGTTTGATGCCGATCGAGTTCAGCAGCGTCGCGACGACGATCATTACAAGGATTCCAGCAAGACTGAGCACGATCTGCATCGCAAGCCGATCCGAGATGTCGAGCAGCGTCAGGTGGCCGGCGAGCGCCAGGAGGACGCCGAGGCAATAGATTGGCAGCGAATTCTCGCCACAGCACCTCGCCCAGCGCATCACCGGCGTTGATAGCCCGCGCCAATCCTGAGGAACGAACCATAACGCCACAACTGCAAGAGCGAAAAAATGCAGCAGCCGCAACGGGCTGAGATTCGATTTGTCGAGCGGGAAAAGAAGTTTCGCCAAAGCATGCGGGGCCGCCGGCTTGAGGCTCCAACTCACTGCGATGATCAGGCTGAAAACCAGATAGAGCACGGCAAGGACAAGCGCCGTGCGCGACGTTACCCACGGCCGGTATTTTTCCCCCTCGATGACGCACCACGCGCCCAGCACCATCAGAAACTGCCAAGCCAGTGGATTGAAGAACCAGACGTTGTTGGGCCAAGCTGGAACGCTCCAGCCAAAGACGTGCACGAGCGCATAAAGCAACAGCGAAACGCCAAGCGTCACGTTTGGTGCGCGCAGCAACAACCACAGCAGCGGCGCGAACGACGCGTGATAGATCACAAAGACCGGCAAGACGTCGGTGTTGACAGGACGGTATTGCAGAACTGCAGCGTGCGCGAGCGCCTCGCCCGGATGTTCGAACAGAATCCGCGTATTGCTCGCGTCGGCAAGATGATCAAGGCCTGCGAGGTAGACCATGATGGCGCAAGCGAGCGTGAGCAGTAGAAATGCGGCATAGATGTCCCATGCCCGCCGCAGCGAACGGCCGATCATGCCGCTCCAGCCCTCGCGCTGACGCGTCCTGCCGTAGGCCAGCGCGCAGGTCACGCCCGAGATGAACATGAATACTTCGGCCGCATCGCTGAAGCCGTAGTTGCGCGGTGTCAGCCAGCCTCCGATGTTGTTGGGGACATGGTCAAGAAAGATCCACCACAGCGCGATCCCGCGACAGACATCGATGCGCAGATCGCGGCCAGCCCCCTTGAGCTCCGGCGGCGTCTCGCTGGCCAATGGCATCGAGGTATGCGTTCGATCATGCATCTGCTCGCGTGCGCGCGCACGCTCCCGGTCGACATCGGTTGATGAGATGCTCGCGATCCGGAACGGCGCGGGTGCCGATCGGGTCGCCGAGCAATGCGGTTACAAGGCTACCGGATGGTCGGGGCTTCGTTGGTTGCGGCTGCGTCGCCCCAACCGCTACTCCCATCACTGCGGCCAGCAGGATCGCCGTCATCCCAACGCGCTTCCAGGACTTCGTCGCTGGCAACCGGGATTAGAACCTGTTTGCGCATTTCGGCGAGGCGGGCACGACAATACTCACGGTAAAGCAGGTCGAATATGGTGGACATGATCGAACCCTCGCTTGATCATCACCGTTGACGTCCGACGCGATAGATTTCGGCCATTTCACCCCCCGACGAAAATGAACAGTGCCGGAGGAAGTTTGCGTCTGTCGGAATCTGATGACGATTTCGCGCGCTCAAGAAATGAAATCGGTATCAGAGGACATCCAAGTGCTGCGGATCAATCTGCACCGCGGATCGTTGAGTTCGATCAATCGCGAACAACGTACCAAAAGCTGGACTTATGCTTGCTGCCGCCAGCGACGTGTAAAATGAGCCCGATGGCAGCAACGAGAAATAGAACTGTCCCGTCCATCTCCTCCTAAAGGAGATTTTTGGCGTCACAACTTTCGAAATCACTATCGCCCTAATTTGATGGCCGCCACGTGAGCCAGTTCACATCGCACTGATCACAGGTGCATGAAACTAGCAGACAGGCGGTGTAGCGTCTTGGACTTCTGCGCACCGCTCAAGGGAAGGTCGGTGCGCGAACTGCAAACTACGGATACCGGCAGTCGCTTGTCCGAGCACCTTGTCCGAATGTCTTATCGAGGCTGGAGATTCCCCATGTCTACGGGCGCAGCCGATTTCGTATCGTATCGCTTCTCGACGCGCGAGTTCCCGGAGCGGATGCGCATCTCGTTGTGGCGCGAGAACTTTGGTCGAGACATAGTCCACGCCGATATCGATCCTCTATCGGACGTTCCGTTTCGGGCCGAAGCAACGTTGCAAGCAATGAGCGGGTTGCGCGCGCTCGCATTGACGGGTTCGTCCATGCGTTTCAAGCGTTCGCGAACGACCATCATTGATAGTGATGATTCGATCGGCATCATCGTCTGCTGTCCAGGCAGGAGTCAGCTCTCGCAGCGCGGCCGGGAGATCGAACTTCGCAACAGCGATGCAATTGCAATTCTGCATTCGGAACCCGTCGCCGTCACCTATGTAGAAAGATTGCAGTTCGGTCTGGCCGTACCGCACGATGCGCTTGCGCAGCGCGTGAAGAATGTCGACAGCCTCACCATGCGGCTGATTTCCCACCGAACCGAAGCGCTCCGCCTTCTGATGACGTATCTGAAATGGGCTTTCAGGGAGAGCGCTCTAACCGCTCCCACGCTGCGCGATACGGTCGTGACTCACGTTCATGATCTCGTGGCGCTCGCAGTTGGCGAGTGCGCTCCCTTGGGCGAGAGCAGTGCGAGCGCGGTTGTTGCTGCGCGCCACAGCGCCGTCCTCGACCACATCTCGGCGCACTTTCAAGATCCAGGGCTTTGCCTCGAGATAGTCGCCCGTTGCCAGGGCATCTCACCTCGCTATTTGCAGCACCTGATGACGTCATCGGGAAGTTCGTTCACCGGGTGCGTGAATGAGTTGCGCCTGCAACGAGCGTTCAAGCTGCTAACCGAGCCTCACACCAGCACGCAACGAATTTGCGACATCGCGCTGGAGGTCGGCTTTTCCGATGTTTCGCATTTCAATCGACTGTTCCGGGCTCGCTTCGGGGACTCGCCGCGTGGCGTGCGCGGCGCCGGAAGGGATCCTGGCTGTGCCACGTGACCCGATCCGCATGTGCCGGGAGATACTGTCTTCTTGATTTCGAGCCGTCGAAAGGCAGCCCGAGGAAATCTTGGTCGACTCGCGGCGTTCTCGATGCGCGAGAGCGCAGAGGCCTGCCACGAGCGGTTCAAGATCGGATTCGGTATCGGAAATCGGCAGCACCACTGAACATTGCCGCCCGGACGAGCCCGCATTGAGCAGGCGTTAAGCTGTTTTTACCTACCATGGCTCGCATTGCGTATCGCCGATACGGCCCTTTTTGACGGCCGGACTGTCCGCTCGCCTCGGCGAGCGGTACCGATACGGATCGGCTCCGATTGTCGTATCGGCCGCAACGACCTGGAAATCGCCGATTACGAACAGGAATGTGTCACAGCGACTCTTCAACACGCAGGCGTTTTCGGGACGTTCCACATGACGGCTTCCTATCTGGAAGAACTGGACAGCGCCATCCTGAGGGGCACGGCCGAAAGCCGCGAGCGCGCGCTCTGGCACGCAACCGACCTGCTCATGGTCGGGCGATATACCGACGAAGAGATCTGGGTCTTTGGTGAAATCATCGGGCGGCTGGCATCCGAACTCGAACTCGCCGCGCGCGCAAAACTGGCGGCAAAGCTCTCCCGCATCGACCATGCACCCGGGCGGCTGATCGACAAGCTGGCCTGCGACCAGGCCATCGAGGTGGCCGGCCCCGTGCTGCGCTACGCCGAGCGAATTGATGTCCGCACGCTGCTGAAGAATGCAAACAGCAGGGGCCAGCCGCATTTGCTCGCGATATCGAAGCGCCGTTCGATACCCGAGCCCGTGACCGACGTCCTCGTCGTGCGCGGCAACCAGGAAGTGGCGCAATCGGTGGCCAGCAATGACGGGGCGCAGTTGTCCGAGGCAGGCTTCCTCAACCTCATCAAGCGCTCGGGGAATGACGGCATTCTCGCCGAAAGCATCGGGCTGCGGCAGGATATTCCGCGTCACCTGTTTCAGCAGTTGATCGCCAAGGCATCCGACGAGACGAGGAAGAAGCTGGAGCGCGAGCGGCCCGAGATGGTCGACACCGTCGACGCGCTCGTCGCCGACGTTACCGCATCCATGCATTCGAAATTCGGGCCGGCATCGGCGCGCTACTATGCGGCGAAGAGGGCCGTCTCATTCAAGCACAGGCTCGGAGAGTTGCGGGAGAGCAGCATCCTCGAATACGCCCGCGCGCGAAAGATGGACGAGACCATCGTCGGGCTCACCCTGCTGTGTTCGCTGCCATCAGACGTGGTCGAGCGCGCGCTGGTCGGCAAGAGTCGCGAGTTCCTGCTCATCCTCGCCAAGGCACACCAGTTTTCGTGGGATACTACCGCGGCGCTGCTGTTCCTCGGAGCCCCTCACTTCACGATCTCCAACCATGAACTCGATGAATTGAGAGATCAGTTCGCACGCCTCCATGCCTCCACTTCGCAGGAAATCCTCACGCACTACCGCGATCGCAAGACCAGGATTTTATCGTCGCCACACCGCCTTCCGGATGGCTAGAGAAGCTACTTTACGGATCAGTCAATCCATGATGCTCGATTTCGATACTTCCACGCTGGCCAATATGACGGCGGCGCTCGACCACGGGTGCAAGCTGCTCCCCGCGGATTTCGATACGGCAGAAAATCGAAAGCGGCTGGGGGACGCCATCATTTCCGCAGCGCGGTCGCACAGGCGTTCGCTGCCGCAGCTCAGCGCGGTTGCTGAGGAAGAAGTCGCCGCGATTGTCGGCAGTTCAGGCACGTCGATTGGCAACGCCATCCTGGAGAGCGTCAAGCGATTGTTCTGAGATGACGCCTTCACTCGTTGGGCTCTGCGGCGAGCAAGTCAGGCGATCCGTCCTGCGTCCCTCAACCCCAGGGCCCGCGCCGCGGCGCGGGCCCACCCCACGGACCGCGTGGCGGATTGGCGCCGCCACCCATCGGCATTCCGCCCTGCCCGCCCATTTCCGCCGCAAGCTGCTGCAGCGCGGCGATACGGTTTGCGGTCGACGGATGCGTCGCGAACAGATTGTCCATGCCCTGCCCCGAGAGCGGGTTGATGATGAACATGTGCGCGGTCGCGGGATTGCGCTCGGCGTCATAGTTGGGCACCTGGTGCGCGGCGTTCTCGATGCGCCCGAGCGCGGAGGCCAGCGACATCGGGTTGCCGCAGATGCGCGCGCCGAGATTATCGGCGGCGTATTCGCGGGTGCGGCTGATCGCCATCTGCACCAGCATGGCCGCGAGCGGCGCGAGGATCATCATCGCGAGCGAGCCGATGATTCCGGGGCCGGAATTGCTGCTGCGGTGGCCGCCGAAGAACATGCCGAACTGCGCGATCATGCCGATCGCGCCCGCGATCGTCGCCGTAATGGTCATGGTAAGCGTGTCGTGATTTTTGACATGCGCGAGCTCGTGCGCGATCACGCCGGCGAGCTCCTCGCGGGAGAGCTGCTGCATCAGGCCGACGGTGACGGCGACCGCGGCATTGTCAGGGTTGCGGCCGGTGGCGAACGCGTTGGGCTGCGCCTCGTCCATCAGGAATACGCGCGGCATCGGCAGCTGCGCGCGGGAGGCGAGCTCGGCGACGAGATTGTAGAGATCGGGCGCGCTGTTACGGTCGACCTCGTGGGCGCCGTACATCGACAGCACCATGCGGTCGGAATTCCAGTAGGTGAACAGGTTCATGCCCGCGGCGACGACGAGCGCAATCACGGCGCCGCCCTTGCCGCCGATCAGGAACCCGACGCCCATGAAGAGCGCGGTGAGGCCTGCAAGCAGAAGCGCGGTGCGGAAATAGTTCATGAGTCGATCCTCCGCGCATAGAAGTAAGAAGCGGGGAACCTGCTCCGCAAGGGGACGCGTCCGCGTCGCAGCGACGCGGGAGTCCTACATTACGGCGAATTTATGCAAGTTGCCTATGTTTTTCATGGAGTTGACCGCCGGACAAATCAGTCTTGGCCGTGCTAAAGACAGCGCTCCGCCGCATCACGTACCCGCGCCCACTCCCTTCATTCCAAGGTAGCTATGGCAAAGACCCACGCGAAGCGTCTCACCGACATTTGTGTCCTAATCGCGCTGTGCGCGATGTGCTGGCTGGCGATGCCTGTCGCATCAGTGAATGCCGCCACCAATGCGAAGCAGCGCGTGACACAACCGGCGAAGAAGCCGGAAGTGAAAAAGCAGGAAGCGAAGAAGCCGAAGGCTGCGGCAAAGCCCGCGCGCGAAGCTGCGGGCAAGAGGGCCTCACCCGGGAAGAGCGCGCATCGCAAGGGTAAGCCCGTGAAGCAAGCGGCGACGGCCAAGCGCAAGCAGCAGGCCGCCGACGATGATGACGACGAGGACGAAAAGAAGCCGTCCACGCCGCCGCTGACGGGTGACCTCGCCATCGTGAAGAAGGTGATTGATCTGGCGCGCGAAGGCGAGACGGAAGACGCCACTGAGGCTGCAAAAGCGATCCAGGATCCGGCGGGGCAGAAGCTCGCGGAATGGTTCATCCTGCGCCATCCGGAATCGCAGGCGCGCTTTGCGCGCTTCGCCACGTTCGTCGCGAACAATCCGGCCTGGCCGAGCAACGCGCTGATGCGCCGGCGCGCGGAGGCGCGGCTGTGGCAGGAGAAGGCGGATGCCGCCACCATCCGCGCCTTCTTTGCCGGCACGGTGCCGCTCACCGCCAAGGGACGCTTCGCGCTGGCGCGCGCTTATCTCGCCGAGGGCGATCGCCTGGCCGCCGCGCGCGAGGTGAAGGCCGCCTGGCGCGCAGAGGAGTTGGGCGAGGCCACCGAAGAGATCGCGTATGACGAATTCAAGGATCTGCTGGCGCGCGAGGACCATCGCGCGCGCATGGACAAGCGGATCGGCGCCAAGGAGATTGCTGCGGCGATGCGCACCGCCAAGCGGCTCGGCGACGACGACGTCGCGATCGTCAAGGCCTGCGCCGCGGTGAAGGGCGATGCCGACAAGGCGCTGTCCAAGCTCAACGACGTGCCGGAATCCGCGCGCGGCGATCTCGGCTACGTGCTCTGCCGCGTCAAATGGGCGCTGAAGAAGGACAAGATCGTCGAGGCCGCGAAGATGATCGTCGCGGCCCAGCCCGAGACGATGGCGCAGCAGGACACCGATGAATGGTGGCGCGACCGCCGCACCATCTCGCGCAAGCTGCTCGACATGGGCGAATTCCAGCTGGCCTTTGACGTGGTGAAGGACGCCGCCACGCCTGGGCTCGATGCCTACAAGGCCGATTACGCCTTCATGCCGGGCTGGATCGCGATGCGCTATCTCAACGATCCCGCTACCGCGCGACAATATTTCGCCGACATCGACAAGGGGCTTGCCAACCCGATTACGCTCGCGCGCGCCAATTACTGGCGGGCGCGCGCCGAAGAGTCGGCCGGCAACACCGCGGCCGCGCGAAAATTCTACGAGGCATCGAGCAGATATCCGACCGCCTATTACGGACAGCTCTCGCGGGCCAAGCTCGGCCTCGCGCCGGTCGAGCTACGCATGCCGCATCAAGAGAAGACGGCTGCGGCAACCACCGATGAGCGCGTGCGCGCCGCGGAAATGCTCTATGCCGTCGGCGAAAGGGACATGGTGAAGGCCTTTGCGAGCGATCTCGGCGAGGAATGCCACGACGAGACCGTGATGGCCGCGCTCGGCGAACTCACTTACGCCCGCGAGGATGCGGTCGCCATGCTGCAGCTCGGCAAGAATGCGCTCGGCCGCGGCTTTGCCATGGATCACTACGCCTTCCCCATCGTCGGCATTCCCCCGCACAAGCAGTGGGAGCCCGCGATCGAGCATGGCATGATCTACTCGGTGGCGCGCACCGAAAGCGCCTTCGACCAGCGCGACTATTCGCATGCCGAGGCCGTGGGCCTGATGCAGGTGACACCGGAGGCCGGCAAGGACACCGCAAAACGTTTCGGCGTCAGCTATGACTGGAACCGGATGAAGAAGGATCCCGTCTACAACACGCAGATGGGCGCGGGCGAGCTTTCGGCGCTGCTGAGCGAGTACAAGGGTTCGCTGATCATGACCTTTGCCGGCTACAATGCCGGCCGCGGCCGCGTGCGCGACTGGGTCAAGCTGCGCGGCGATCCCCGCGATCCCAATGTCGATGCCGTCGATTGGGTGGAGCGCATCCCCTTCTCCGAAACGCGCAACTATGTGCAGCGCGTGATGGAGAATCTCGCCGTCTACCGCGCCCGCTTCGGCACCGGCACCAGCGCGCCCGCGATGGCCAAGCAGGAACAGGCGCCCACGCTCGGCGCCAAGCCCGAACCGGCGATCGCCGCAAAACCCGAGCCGGCGTTGGCTCCGGCGCCGGCCAAGGCGGCCGCGACACCGCAACCTGCCGCCCTGGGCCAGACAACGGCGGCCGGTTCAGCCAAGGCCGCCGCGTCGACATCCGCGTCGGCCGCGCCCGGGGCGCAGTGACAAATCGCTTCGATGCGACATTGCCGAAGCTACGCTTCGGCGTTCTTGAGGACGGCCGCCGAAGGCGGCCTATGCCTCTGCCGCGCGCGGGGAAAGGTGAAGAATCAGCTACAAGTCGGCTGATTTTTCGGAGCAAGCGGGGACAGCCATGCCGACCATTGCGCGCGGACTGACATTGACGGCGCTTGCGGCGGCGCTGCTGCTATCGACCGCCGCCTCGGCACAGCTGTTTCAGCAGCAACCGCCGCCTGCGAGGCCTGCAACGCCAAGAGCCGCGCCCGCTGCGCCCGGCGTTGCAGCGCCGCGGCCCGCGGCCACGGCCCCCTCGCCGCGCGCGGCTTCGTGCCACGGCGGTGCATCCTTTGACAAGTTTCTCGCCGAGCTCAAGCAGCGCGCTGTAGCCGAGGGCGTGTCGCAAGGCACGCTCGCCGCCGCTGCGCCCTATCTCGTCTACGACCAGGGCATCGTCAACCGCGACCGCGGCCAGCGCGTGTTCGGCCAGATCTTCACGCAATTTGCGGGCCGCATGGCCGCGCCCTATCGCATGCAGCAGGGCCAGCAGCGCATCCGCACCTATGCGGCGGCGTTCGCGCGCGCCGAGAAGGAGTATGGCGTGCCGCCGGCGGTGATCGCCGCGTTCTGGGGGCTGGAGAGCGATTTCGGCGCCAACATGGGCAATCTGCACACGCTGCCTTCGCTGGTGTCGCTCGCCTATGACTGCCGCCGTTCGGAGATGTTCCAGAACGAGACCATCGCGGCGCTGAAGATCATCGAGCGCGGTGATCTTTCGCCATCCGAGATGATCGGCTCCTGGGCCGGCGAGCTCGGACAGACGCAATTTCTGCCGACGCACTACTTCAACTATGCCGTGGACTATGACGGCGACGGCCATCGCAACATGCTGCTCAGCGCGCCCGACGTGATCGGCTCGACCGCGAACTATATCGCGACCGGATTGAAATGGCGGCGCGGCGAGCCGTGGCTGCAGGAAATCCGCGTGCCATCGAATTTGCCGTGGGAGCAGACGGACCTTTCGACAAAGCATCCGCGATCGAAATGGGCGGCGTGGGGCGTGACCTATCCCGACGGGAAGCCGCTGCCCAATGACGATCTGCCGGCCTCGGTGCTCTTGCCGATGGGCCGCACCGGGCCGGCGTTCCTGGCCTATGAAAATTTCGCCGCCTACACCGAGTGGAATAACTCGCTGATCTATGCGACCACTGCAGGCTATCTCGCCACCCGCATCGCCGGCGCCCCGCCGATGCGCCAGCCCGCACAGCCGGTAGCGCAGCTGCAGTTTGCCGAAATCAAGGAACTGCAGCAGCTGCTTGTGCGCGCGGGCTTCAATGTCGGCAAGGTCGACGGCGTGCTCGGCCAGCAGAGCCGCGTTGCAGTTAAGGCGATGCAGCAGAAATATGGCCTGCCGGCGGATTCCTGGCCGACGGCGGAATTGTTGATGCGCATGCGTGGCCCGGGCGCGCAGGCACAGCCTTCGGCGGGGGCGATGCCACAGGCGCGGTGATCTCTTCAACTTCTCCCCTTGTGGGAGAAGGTGGCGCGGGGTCCTGACCGGCTACTTAGGTAACAGATTAGACCGGCGACATGGGTAACAGGTCAACTGATCGGCAAGGGAGGACTTGCCGATGGGGTGGAAGGAGACTTGTGCCGTGGAAGAGCGGATGCG
>Ga0187815_10000039_pt1 | contig 59199 bp, 52 predicted proteins | sample NC_S_5_FD_132962 | JGI IMG/M metagenome (GOLD analysis project Ga0187815, IMG submission 132962) | Wetland sediment microbial communities from Neuse River Estuary, North Carolina, USA - ASW-S_5 | ecosystem: Environmental > Aquatic > Freshwater > Wetlands > Sediment | place: USA: North Carolina... | reverse complement strand
GCCATGACTGTTCTCCTTAGACCTTCTCACCGCGGGCACGCAGCTCGGCGATCACGGCCTCGATGCCCTTCTTGTCGATGGTGCGCAGCGCATGGTTGGAGACGCGCAGCTTGATCCAGCGGTTTTCGCTGGCGACCCAGAAGCGGCGCTCGTGCAGGTTCGGCAACCAGCGGCGACGGGTCTTGTTGTTGGCGTGCGAGACGTTGTTGCCGGTCTGCACACCCTTTCCGGTGACTTGGCAAATGCGGGCCATGATGAGCTCCGTAATGTTCTGTTGACCGCCCGTTGGCCAGGGCGACATCGGCCCAGCGGCGCTGCGCGCCACGCGATGCTGGAGGGTGTTGCACTTGCCTTGCCGCAGGGCCCGCATCGCATGGCGGGCGCCCCGATTGGCTCGGGTCGGCAGTGACAAGCCGCGCATTATCCCGCAGAAACAGGGCTGTGCGCAATCGGCCGGGCCGAATCCTGTCCCGGCGCGTATGCACGGGGCGGGCAGGTATGAAACAATCAGCCTCTTTTGACGCCAGACCTACTAGAGGGATTCCCATGGCAGAAGTCATCGCCAACGGCCAGGCCAGCGCGCAGGGCAACCCGCCGCAGCTGGTGCTGCAGAAGATCTACGTGAAGGATGTCTCCTTCGAGGTGCCGGGCGCACCGCAGATCTTCCAGGAGTTCACCGGCGAGAGCGACCAGACCGCGCCGCAGGTTCAGCTGAACCTGGGCCACAAGGCCATGGATCTTGGCAACGACCTGTACGAAGTGGTGCTCAGCGTCACCCTGACCTGCGTGCTGGGCGAGCGCACCGCCTACCTGGCCGAGGTGGAGCAGGCCGGCCTGTTCGGCATCTCCGGCTTCAGCGACGAGGAGCGCGCCGGGGTGATCGGCAGCTACTGCCCGAACCTGTTGTTCCCGTATGCGCGGCAGGTGATTTCCTCGATGGTGCTGGAAGGCGGCTTCCCGCCGTTCCTGCTGCAGCCGATCAATTTCGACGCCCTGTACGCCGAGCAGATGCGCCGCATGGCCGGCGGCGGAGACGCGCCGGTCGTGCTCAACAGCTGAGCCCGCCGCATGACGCAGCATCCGACCCTGGCGGTACTCGGTGCCGGTTCCTGGGGCACGGCGCTGGCCGCCTTGACGGCGCGCAACGGCGTGCCGACCCGGCTGTGGGGCCGCGATCCGGACGCGCTGGCGGCGATGGCTGCGGCGCGCTGCAACCGGCGCTACCTGCCGGGCATCGAGCTGCCGGCGACGCTGGACTACGAGCCTGACCTGGCCACTGCGGTACGCGGTGCCGGCATCGTGCTGCTGGTGGTGCCCAGCCACGCGTTCGCCGCGATGCTGGAGGACGTCGCGCCGCTGCTCGACGACGGCGCGGCGATCGCCTGGGCCACCAAGGGCTTCGAGCCGGGCACCGGCCGTTTCCTGCACGAGCTGGTGGCGCGCCGGCTGCCGGGGCGCCCGGCCGCGGTGATCACCGGGCCTTCGTTCGCCAAGGAGGTGGCGGCCGGCCTGCCCAGCGCTGTCACCGTGCATTCCGAGGACGACGCCTTTGCGCAGCGCCTTGCCGGCTTGTTGCACGCGCCGAACCTGCGCGCGTATTCCGGCCGCGACGTGTTGGGCGCGGAGCTGGGCGGCGCGATGAAGAACGTGCTGGCGGTGGCTACCGGCATTGCCGACGGCATGGAACTGGGGCTCAACGCCCGCGCCGGCCTGATCACCCGCGGCATGAACGAGATGCTGCGCCTAGGCGTGGCGCTGGGCGCGCGGCCGGAAACTCTGATCGGCCTGTCCGGCCTCGGCGACTTGGTGCTCACTTGCACCGGCGACCTCTCGCGCAACCGTCGGCTGGGACTGGCGCTGGGCCGCGGCGTGGCGATCGACGAGGCGGTGCGGCAGATCGGCCAGGTGGTCGAAAGCGTGCTCACCGCCGACGAGGTGGCGCGACTGGCCGACCAGCACGCGCTCGACCTGCCAATCAGCGCCGGCGTGCGCGCCGTGCTGCACGGCGAAGTCACCCCCGCCGAAGGGTTGAAGATGCTGATGGCGCGCGAGCAGAAGCCCGAATACCCGCACGGTCTGTTCGGCAACGCCTGAGAGCCTGCTCCATATCTCCGCGAGTCATGCGGGGATATTGGGCAGGTTCCGATGCGCATCCCGACACGCGAACTCCCGCGCGAGGCTGCTAAGCTCGGCGTTTTGGTCGTCGCCACGGGGCGCATGCGCATGCAGCAACCGGACGGGAAACAGCACGCCACGCCGGCCGGCGGCCGCGACGAACGCCTGCCGCCCGTCTGGCAGCGTCTGCTGGAAACGCCCCGTGCCACGGGCGGCGACGAGGCGGGCGTACTGGGCTTCTTCCTGGAAGTCGTAGCGGAGGAGGGCGCCGCCTGGGCGCATCTGGAAGCGGCGCCGGTGCTGCTGGCGGTGGCCGAACACGGCCGCTACGCCCGCCCCGTGCCGCTGGACAGCCGGCTGCTGGTGCAGACACCGCTGCCGCCGCACGAGCAGCGGCTGGCCGCCACCGTGCTCGGCCTGCCGCAGAGCCTACGCAAGAGCCGCAGCTACGCCCGCCTGAGCGGCCACGTCGGCGACAGCCTGCTGATCGAGCTGCTGGACACCGCACCGTGTTTCCTGGGCGGCTTGGCTGGCTTGCGGCTGTCGCGCGGCAAGGCGCACCCGCTCAACTGGCACTGGCAACTGGAACCGGACGGCAGCCAGCGCCTGTTGCCTCTGCTGCCGCACAGCCAGCGCCTGCTACGCCTCGACGGCTTGTGGTATCTCGATGCCGAACACGCCACGCTCGGCCATCTGGAAGCCGCGCCCGAGGAAACGGCGTGGCTCGAACTGCCGCCGCTGAAGCACGAATACGGCCGCCGCCTCGCCGAAACGCTGCCGGTGAGCCGGCTGGCCGCGCGCATCCCGCCGCCGCAAGTGTTCGACGAGCTGCATCGCGCCGAACTGACGCCCAAGCCGGTGCTGACCCTGCACGCGTTGACCCGCCACGCGCGCCTCGCCGCCGGTACGCCGCCGCTGGCCTGGGCGCGGCTGTCCTTCGACTACGCGGGCGAACGCCTGCCCGGCCGCGGCGGCGAGCCGCTGGTGCGCCGCGTGCGCAACGGCCAGCTGGTGGAAATCGCGCGCCGCCGCGCCGAAGAGCTTGCCACCATGGAGCAGCTTGAGCGCGCCGGCCTCACGCCCGCCGTCGATACCGAAGGCCTGCCCTGGGACATGGCCGACACCCTGCCCGACGACGCCTGGCTGTTCCCCGGCACCGGCCACGCCGGCGCGCTGGAAGTGAACACGCCCGCGCGCTGGCTGGCGCTGCGGCCCAAGCTCGAAGCTGAGGGCTTCGTGCTGGAGTACGCGCCCAGCTTCCCGTTCGAGGTGCTGGAAGGCCCGGTACGCTGGTACGGCCAGGCCGCCGAGGACGCCGACGACCATGCCTTCGACCTGGAGATCGGCATCGAGCTGGAAGGCAAGCGCCACAATCTGCTGCCCGCGGTGGCGCAGGCGCTGGCCGAGCACCAGTTGAACCTCAGCCCCGCGCCCAACGAGCCCGAGGATGCGGTGTGGTACGCGCCGGTCGACGAGCGCCGCCGTGTGCCGGTACGCCTGAAGGTGTTGCGCGGCCTGCTGGCGCCGCTTGCCGAATACCTGGAGAAGCCGCGCAAGAAGCTCCATCTGCCGCGCGTGCAGGCGGGGCGGCTGGAGGAACTGGTCGAGGCGCTGCCGGGCGACGGTGCACTGGAAGCGCCGGAAGCGCTGCGTGGCTTCACCGCACGCCTGCGCGACGCCGCCGAACGCGCCAGCGACGCGATTCCGGCAGGACTCACCGTGGAGTTGCGCCCCTACCAGCGCGAAGGCCTGCGCTGGCTCAACGCGCTGGCCGAGGCCGGCGTGGGCGGCGTGCTCGCCGACGACATGGGCCTGGGCAAGACGCTGCAGCTGATCACCCACCTGCTGGCGCTGAAGGAAAGCGGCGCGCTCAACCAGCCCGCGCTGGTGGTGGTGCCCACCAGTTTGATCCCGAACTGGCAGGCCGAGATCGCGCGCTTCGCGCCCGCACTCAAGGTGCTCACCCTGCATGGCCCGCAGCGCGCGGATGCCTTCGCCCAGCTCGGCGCGCAGGACATCGTGCTCACCAGCTACGCGCTGCTGCCGCGCGACGTGGTGCCGCTGCGCAAGCAGCCGTTCGCGCTCACCGTGCTGGACGAGGCGCAGCAGGTGAAGAACCCGCGCACGCAGGCGCGCCGCGCCCTGCTCAGCCTGCGCACGCGCCGCCACGTCTGCCTCACCGGCACGCCGCTGGAAAACCACCTGGGCGAGCTGTGGTCGCAGGTGGATCTGGCGGTGCCAGGGCTGCTCGGCGACGAGAGCGCGTTCCGCCGCTATTACCGCGTGCCGATCGAGAAGCAGCGCGACGAGGAATGCCAGCAGCGGCTCAATCGCCGGCTCGCACCGTTCATCCTCCGCCGCACCAAGGCCCAGGTGGCCGCCGAGCTGCCGCCGAAGACTGAGATCACCCGCCGCGTGGTGCTGGAAGGCCGCCAGCGCGAACTGTACGAAGGCCTGCGCCTGTCGCTGGCCGAGGAGCTGCGCGAGGTGATCGCCCAGCGCGGCATCCAGCACTCTGGCATCGTGGTGCTGGACGCGCTGCTCAAGCTGCGCCAGGTCTGCTGCGACCCGCGCCTGGTGAAGCTGGAGGCCGCGCGCGGCGTGCACGGCTCGGCCAAGTTCGAGCTGCTGATGGACATGCTGCCGCCGCTGCTGGACGAAGGCCGCAAGGTGCTGTTGTTCTCGCAGTTCACCGGCATGCTCAAGCTGATCGCCCACGAGCTCGATCGCCGCCGCATCCCCTACGTCACCCTCACCGGCGAAACGCGCGACCGCGCCACGCCGGTACAGCAGTTCCAGAACGGCGAAGTGCCGCTGTTCCTGCTCTCGCTGAAGGCCGGCGGCGTGGGCCTCAACCTCACCGCAGCCGACATCGTGATCCACTACGACCCGTGGTGGAATCCCGCCGCCGAGGCGCAGGCCAGCGACCGTGCCCACCGCATCGGCCAGGACAAGCCGGTGTTCGTGTTCCGCCTGATCACTGCCGGCACGGTGGAGGAGCGCATCGAGGAACTGAAGGCGCGCAAGGCCGAACTCGCCGAAGCCGTACTCGAAGGCGGCGGCAGCCGCGAGAAGCTCAGCTTCGACCAGGACGATCTGGACGCGTTGCTGGCGCCGGGTTGAGTGTGCTGCTCAACCCCGTGCCGCCACCTCGTCGATGCGCCTGAGCATGTCGGCCGGGTCCTCGTACACGCGGAACGCGCCGGCGCGGGCGAGTTCGTCCTCGCCGTAGCCGCCGGAGAGCAGGCCGATGCCGAGCGCACGGGCGCGCTGGGCGGCGAGCATGTCCCACACGCTGTCGCCCACCACCATGGCGCTGGTGATGTCTACGCCCAGCCGCTCGGTGGCGGCGAGGAACAGATCGGGGTCGGGCTTGGCGTGGCGCACCTGGTCGCGGGTCACCACCGGCACCTTGGCAGGATCGACGCCCAGCGCCTCCAGGTTGTGCCGCGCGGTGCGCAGCTGACCACTGGTGGCGATCGCCCAGGGGATCCCTTCCCCGGTGAGGTAGGCCAGCAGTTCGCGCGCGCCGGGCAACGGGTTCACCGCGCCCTGCGCGTGCTGGCGGTTGAACGCGGCGGCATGGGCGTCGTACAGGCGGGTGCGGCGTTCCTCGCTGATCTCCTGCCCGGTCTCGCGCAGCAGCATGCGGGTGAACAGGCCGCCGCTCATGCCGATGCGGCGGTGGATGCGCCACACGGAGAGGTCGATGCCTTCGGCGTCCAGAGCCTCCTTCCAGGCGAGCACGTGCTGGTAGACGCTGTCGACGAGGGTGCCGTCGAGGTCGAACAGGAAGGCACTGTCGCGGCGTGACATGGGCGGGTCCGTAGGAGGCGGGAGCGATCTTGCCGGCGCACGCGTGATGCGCGCGCGAGCGTCTCAGCGTCGCGGCACGAGGGACTGGCCCGCGGCGCGCAGGGCGATCGCCGCCGCGCCCAGCAGACCAGGCTCCGGATGCACGATGGCCAGCGTGGGCACGCGTTCCATCGTTTCGCGGAAGCGGCCCTTGGCCTCGAAGCGTTCGCGGAAGCCGCCGCGGTGCAGCCACGGCAGCAGGAACGGCAGCACACCGCCAGTGAGGTAGACACCATCCCAGCCGCCCAGGCTCAGCACCAGGTCGCCGGCCACGCTGCCGAAGATGCCGGCCAGCGTCTCCACCGTGCGCACGCACAGCGGGTCGCTGCCGTCCTCGGCGTGCGCGGTGATGTCTTCGGGTGTGTAGTCTTCGGCGGGCTGGCCGGCGATGTCGGCCAGCGCAAGGTAGAGGTTCACCAGGCCGTTGCCGCAGATCATGCGTTCGTTGGAGACGCGGCCGAAGCGATCGTTGAGGCGATGCAGGATCTCCACGTCCTCGGCGGTGTGCGCGGCGAAGCCGGCGTGGCCGCCTTCGCTCTCCAGCACGATCCACTGTTCGTCGCGCCACAGCAGGCCGGCCACGCCGAGACCGGTGCCGGGGCCCATCACCACGAAGGTCTGCGGTTGCGTGCCGCCCAGTTTCGGTGCGCCCAGCGTGCCTACCGGCGCGAGCGCATCGGTGGCCAGCAACGGCACCGCCATGCTCTGCGCGGCGAAGTCGTTCACCAGCCGCACCGACTCCATGCCCAGCTCGGCCTGCAGCGCGTGCGCCACGATCGCCCAGGGATTGTTGGTGACCTTAACCGTCTCGCCGCCGGCGATGCGTCCTGCGGCGGCGATCACCGCCTGCGTCGCGGTGCGGCCGGTGTCGGCGAAGTACTGCCGCGCGGCATCGGCCAGCGAGGCGAAATCCTTCACCCGGTAGCGCCGCACGCTGCCCATCACGAGCGGCGTGGCGGTGTCGGTGCCGGCCAGTGCGAAGCGCACGTTGGTGCCGCCCAGGTCGGCAAGCAGGGTGGACGTGTTTCCTTGGGGCATCGGGGGACAGCCTGTGGCATCGCACAAAGGGTAAGCGTGCCTTGTCAGGCCGGTGCGCGTCCACTGTGTGCATACGTATGGTGCGCAGATGGCCGTCCAGGCGTGCCCCCTGGAACGATGTCAGCCCGGTCTGTGGGACGACGCACCCGCCGCAGGGGGACTCTGCGCGGCCAGTGCGGCCAGCAGGGCCTGGCCGTCCGGGCTACCCAGCCCGGTGCAGGCGTCCCAGCCCTGGCCCGCGTCGTAGCTGCCATTGTTGCCCTGGGTGATGTCGTTGAAGGCCATTTCGCCGATCTGGTACAGCGCGGCATGCACGTCGCCCACGGGGCGGCCCAGCGACTGGTTACAGCGCGCCAGCAATGCGGCCCACAGCGGCGCCACTGCGCTGGTGCCGCCGATCACTTCGTCCTGGCCGTCCACGCGTACCTGGTAGCCGGTAAGCGGATCGGCGTCGCCCGCCACGTCAGGTACGCCGCGGCCCACGTAGCCGTTCGGCGCCTTCGGCACGGTGCTGCCCCGCTGCCACGCGGGCAGGGCGTAGTCCACGCTGACGCCGCCGCCGGTGGAGCCTTCGTTGGCGGCGGTCTCGTTCCACACCACTTCGCTGGTGATCGCGTTCGTGCTGGCGGTCAGCGTGGTGCCGCCGCAGGCCAGCGCGTACGGGCTGGAGGCGGGGAAATCCACGTGCAGCTGGCCGTCGCTTTCGCCGTCGCTGGAGCCGTCGCTGGAGCCGCTGTCGCCCGCGGCGACGGTCACCGTGACGCCCAGCGCGGCGGCGTCTTCCAGCGCGCTCTGCATCGCAGCGAGCGAAGCGGCGCTCCAGCTGTCTTCCGGCCCGCCCCAGCTGATCGAGATCACCGAAGGCTTGCGCTGTGCGTCGTGCGCGGCCTGCGAGATCGCTTCGTAGAAGCCCTGGTCGGTGTTCGGCGCGAAGTACACCGCGATCGTCGAGCCCGGCGCCAGCGCACCCACCATCTCGATGTCCAGCATCACCTCGGCGTCGGCCGCGCCGCCGGGGCGGTTCCTGCCACCGGCCACCGACACCGCCGTCACCGTGGGCGGCGTGGCGATGCCCAGCGCGGCGAAATACGTGGCGAGGTCGGTGGCGTTGAACCCGCCGCCCAGCTCGATCAAGGCCACGCACTGGCCGCTGCCGTCGGTGTTGGCGGGGAAGTTGTAAAGCTGCCCCACCTGGGGCGGCGTGTAGGTCTGGTTCGGCGTTGCCAGCGCCTTGCGGAAGTGCGGCTTCGCCACCGGGCGGCGATCCAGCCCCAGCACGGCGAGTACCGACGGCGCGATGTCGGCCGGCAGGGCAGGGGCATGCTCGCAGCCCACCACGTAGCGGGGCAGGCCGGGCAGCCGGTAGCGTCCCAGCTGCACGCCGAACGCACGCTGCAGCGCGTCCACCGAACCCTTGAGATGCATCACGCGCCGATGCGGTTCGCAACCGGTTTCCGTAAGGCCGTGCAGGTTGGCGTAGTGGCGCAGGCGCTCGATGTCGGCCGGGTCGGCGCCGCAGTGTGCGCCGAATTTGTCGCGCGGCCAGCGTGGGGCTTGCGGCCATGCGGCCGGCGTGGGCCGCTGGCCCATGCGGCGCAGCACGACGGTGACGCCGATCGGTGTGTGGCTGGTGTGCGGACCGAGATAGCGCGCCCCGGCAGGGAGGGGGTGGCCGGCATGGATGACGCGATGCGCAAGAGTATTCATGTCGATGCCTCGCAGTTGTCCATGGGAAGACTGCACCGGATCGTGTGTGCGTGGCGTGCGTTTGATGTTGACGCTTCGTGTGCTGCGGCTGCGGCAAACCGCCTGCATCGGCCATGGCCGGCGCCGGGCGGCGCTAAAATGCGCGGATACCCACGCGAGACCACGCCATGAGCTTCCCCGCCATCCGCCTGCGCCGCATGCGTCGCGATGCCTTCTCCCGCGCATTGATGCGCGAGCACAGCTTGCTGCCGTCCGATCTCATCATGGTGGCCTTCGTGATCGAGGGCGAAGGACGGCGCGAGGCGGTACCGTCGATGCCGGGCGTGGACCGGCTCTCCATCGACGAACTGCTGAAGCTGGCCGGTGAATGCGTGCGTCTCGGCATCCCCGCGCTGGCGCTGTTCCCGTCGCCGGGGCAGGGCGTGAAGAGCGAGGACGCGCATGAGGCGTGGAATCCGGACAACCTGATGCACCGCGCCACGCGTGCCCTGAAATCGAAATATCCCGAGCTGGGCCTGATCGGCGACGTGGCGCTCGACCCCTACACCACGCACGGCCAGGACGGCCTGATCGACGCAGCGGGTTACGTGATGAACGAGCCTACCGTCGAGGCGCTGGTGAAGATGTCGCTGGCGCAGGCCGCGGCCGGCATGGATTTCGTGGCGCCGTCGGACATGATGGATGGCCGCATCGGCGCTATCCGCGACGCGCTGGAACGGGCCGGCTACATCCACACCCGCATCCTCGCCTACTCCGCGAAGTACGCATCGAGCTTCTACGGCCCGTTCCGTGACGCGGTAGGTTCGGCCGCCAACCTCGGCAAGGGCGACAAGCACACCTATCAGATGGACGTGGGCAATTCCGACGAGGCGCTGCGCGAAGTGGAGCTGGACATCGCGGAAGGCGCCGACGCGGTGATGGTGAAGCCCGGCCTGCCCTACCTCGACGTGCTGCGCCGGGTGAAGGACGCCTTCGGCATGCCCACCTTCGTGTACCAGGTCTCGGGCGAGTACGCGATGCTCAAGGCCGCCGCGCAGCACGGCTGGCTGGACGAGAAGGCGGTGGTGCTGGAAACGCTCACCGCGTTCAAGCGGGCGGGCGCGGACGCCATCCTCACCTATTACGCGTTGGATGCGGCGAAGTGGCTGCGCGGGGAGTGATCCCGGTGCGCCGCCGACCGGCAAAACGGGCCTGTCGTTGAGCGACAGGCCCGCAGTACGGCCACTTTAAGGTACTTCCATCATCGAAGCTCTTTCGGACGATGGTGTATCCGACGCTCTCGATTGGATGGTGATGCAGTCGTGCAGCGATGCCAGTTGCGCAAGTGATGAGGTAGAGCCGGGTTTCGAGATTCGTGCCCGGTACATCGCTGTGTTTGCGCTCGATTCGGGTAATCGCTGCCAGCGTTCGTGCGGAAGCAAGCGTCGGCGGTGTGCCGCCCGATTCCGCAGCGGCCATCGGCAGCGCGATCAAGGCCAGGATGAATGGAGCCGGAGTTGCGGCCTCCGTGCAGTCGCTCCATGAGCATGATGAGGCGACCCAGGGGCAGCAATACCGCGCGGGTGGGGTATCAGCCCGCCGCGGCCCCTTGGATCGCTGCGCCCAGCTCGTCGTTGGTGTAGGCCTTGCCGCCGATGCCCCAGGCTCCGTCGAGCGTATACGTCACGTTGACGAAGGTCCGTTCGCGTGGATGCGAGCCAGCCTTGAACCGGTCGATGATGTCGGTGACTTCGCTCACGAAGGCCTGCTTGACCCGGGTATCGGGGGAGGTCGTCGCCGGCACTTTCACCTCGACGACGGCGAGCGATTGCGGCCGGCCGCCGGCGTAGCTGGTCGATTCCGGGCTCACCACCACGTGGCCAATGACGTTCGGCGTCATGAAGGTGTTGCCGTCGAGGCCGTGCGCGCGCAACAGCGCATCGGCGACAAGAGGAAACACTTCGCGCTCGCCCTGCGGGGTGAGCAGGTCCTTGCTGAGCTGGATGGAAATAGGCATGGCGATAACTCCTCGGAATCCGGTGGATTGATCGGGTCGTGAACCTTGCTCCTGCGCCACGCTCGCCATATAACGATCGTGACGCGGCGATCTTTTCATAACGATCGTTATGTCGTCAAGCACCACATTGCGATCGTTATTAGGAGGTTCCGGTGGCGCACAAGACAGGACAGAAAGAAGCCGGCAGGGCGAGAATCCTGCAGAGCGCAGGACGGATGTTCCGCAGTCACGGATTCGGCGGCTGCGGCGTGGACGGCTTGGCCAAGGGTGCCGACGTGACATCGGGGGCTTTCTACGCGCACTTCAAATCGAAGGCGGATGCTTTCCGCGAAGCGGTGGTCGTCGGCTTGGCGGACCTGCGGCGTGGCGTCGAGCAGACGCGCGAACAGCTTGGCGACCGTTGGCTCAATGGCTTTATCGACTTCTACCTCGGTGACCGTCGTACCTGCGATCTGGCCGAAAGCTGCGCTGCGCAAAGCCTCTCCAGCGAAGTGGCACGCGCCAGCGACGACACGCGTCTGGCCTACGAGACGGAACTGCAAACGGTCATCGAGGCCATGGCCGCCGGGCTGACCGGCAAGCCCAAGGCACGGCGCGAGGAGGCAATCGCGCTATTGGCGCTGCTGGTGGGTGGGGTCACGCTGGCGCGGGCGGTACAGGCTCCCGCTACCAGTGATGCAATCGCCGCCGCGGTACGCAAGGCTGCGCTCACGCTGGGCTCGCCGGAAGCACGTTGATGCCGACGCCGCGCGGAATGAGCACCACGGCGTTGCCTGCAAAAATTCATGGAAGCGACGGCCAATGGCCCGAAGCCGCATGCACGATGGTAAAGAGGGAGTTCGCCTGAGTTTCCATCCTGACCATGCAGCCTTGGTCGAGCACCGGGGCGAAGGAGCGCCATGAAGCCGTGGATCGTGTTGCTGTGCCTGTCGTTGCCGTGGGTAGGCGTGCAGGCGAAGGCCGATGTGTGGCAGCCCGGCGCGGGGCACACGCAGCTGCCGCTGTGGCCGGGCAGGGTGCCCGATGCGCAGCCGATGCCGGGGCCGGAAACGGAAACCTTGCGGACAGAACATCTGATCGCCGGTCGTCCGTGGATGGCGGTGACCAATGTGAGCAGGCCCACGCTGACAGTCTATGCACCCAGGGGCAAGAACACGGGGGCTGCCGTGGTGGTGTTTCCAGGTGGCGGCTTCCAGGTGCTGGCCATCGACCTTGAAGGCACCGAGATCTGCGACTGGCTGACTTCGCGCGGCATTACCTGCGTGCTGTTGAAGTACCGCGTGCCGGGCACGCCCTACGACTGGCGGCGCAAGACCTATCCCGACGATTTCGCACTGTCGGTGCCGTCGCTGCAGGATGCGCAGCGAGCGATAAGGCTGGTGCGCTTCCATGCCCCGCAGTGGCATGTCGATCCGCACAAGGTCGGCGTGATCGGCTTCTCCGCGGGTGGCTTCCTGGTGGCCGAGACCAGCACGGACTTCAAGCGCCAGCTGTACAAACCGGCGGACGCGGCCGACAAGGAAAATGACCGCCCGGATTTCGCCATGGCGATCTATCCCGGACACCTGGCACTCGACGATGGCAGGCTCAACCCCAGCCTGCCGGTCACCCATGAGACCCCGACCACCTTCCTGGTGCAGGCGGAAGACGACTACACGGATGGCGTGAAACAGTCGCTTGTCTACTACACCGCCCTGGCCAAGGCCCGCGTGCCGGCCGAGCTGCACCTGTATGCGCACGGCGGCCACGCCCTCGGCCTGCGGCGCACGCCGCAGCCGATCACCGGCTGGACCGGCCTGGCCGATGCGTGGATGCACACGATCGGCGTGCTGCCGCATTGAGCGTGCTTGGCGCGGTGCTCACACGTACTGCGCGATCCCGTTGCCGAACGACCAGTCTCCGCCTTCGTCTCCAGCAGGTTGATGAAGATGTCCTCGGGGCGCAGGCCGGGATCGGCGGCGAGGTTTTCGGCCACGCGGCGATAGAATGCCTGCTTCTGCGTCGTGTCACGCGTGTCGTTGCAGGCGATCTGCACGACGACCAGGTCGTCGCTGCGCTCGATGCCGAGGTAATGCGGGTCGCAGTCGAACTCCTCGGCGTCGTGCTGGTGGACCAGGATGAAGCGGTCGTCCTCCGGCACGTTGAAGCTTTCGCGCATGGCCAGGTAGATACCGTTGCGCAGCGCGGCGAGGTAAGCGGTGGGTTTGCCGCGGCGCAGAGAGATGCGGACGAGAGGCACGAGCTTGCTCCGTTGACGGTGAGGTTCAGCGCGTGGCGCCGGGTTGCGAGACGTGGCCGACGCGATAAAGCTGCCGACCTTCGCCAGCGAGGTCGATGCGCAGGGCCGGCCACAGACGGAAGCGCAGCAGGGTCCAGCGCGCCGGATCGTAGGCGCCGATCGCGGCCAGTGCGTCGGCGGCGCGATCCTGCCGTGCCGAGGCGGCTTCGGTTTCCAGCAGCTCGCCAAGATCGGCGTGAGCGGGAATGGCGACCAGCTCACGCGTGGCGCAGATGGCGCCACGCAGGTCGTTGGCCAGTTCCGCCCGGCATGGGATCCAGGTGCGTACCGCCGGGCGGCCGAAGTCGCGCGACAGCACGGCGAAACCGGCGCCGCCGAGAAAGGCGTTCATCCCTGCGCTGTCGCGCCACAGATAGAACGGCGCGTACAGGTTGTCGCGGCTGGGCAGCGCGTCGTCGTCGCGCGCGGCGTGCAGCCAGGCCTTGAACGCGAGGCCGGGGAAATCGTCCAGCAGGTGGCCTTTGTCCGCGATACGGCGGCGAATGATCGCCATGTCGTAGTCGGCGGGCAGGGCGATGGTGTATTGCATCGCGATCATGGCGCGTGCTCCGCCTGCACCTGGCGCAGCACACCGAGGGTCGAGAACGCGCAGGGCCAGCCGGCGTAGAACGCGAGATGGGTGATCAGTTCGGCCAGCTCTTCGTCGGCAAGGCCATTGTCGCGGGCGCGCTTGAGGTGGAACGGCAGCTGCTCCGTGCGATTCAGCGCCACCAGTGCCGCCACCGTGGCGATGCTGCGTTCGCGCGGGCCGAGTTCGGTGCGCGTCCAGACATCGGCGAACAGCACCGCGTCGGTGAGTTCGGCCAGCTTCGGGGCGATGTCGCCGATGCTGTTGCGGGCGTAATGCGGATCGTGCGCCATGTCGGAAGCCTCCGGTGATTTGACGGTGGCCACCATAGCGATCCATGATGATCCTGAAAATCGGGAAGTTTTGAACTTAGAATCCCGAAAAACAGGATGATTGCGATGCCTCGCATCAACTTCGACATCGACACTTGCGCAGCTTCGCCACCGGCATCGAGCTGGGCAGCTTCGCGCAGGCGGCGGAACGGCTGAACCGCTCCACCTCGGCGGTGAGCTCGCAGTTGAAGAAGCTGGAGCAGCAGGCCGGCACGCCACTATTGCGCAAGGCTGGACGCGGCATGGCGCTGACCGAGGCGGGCGAGGTGATGCTGGGCTACGCGCGGCGCCTGCTGGAACTCAACGACGAGGCCGTCGCGGCGATCCGCGGCGCCGAGCTGGAGGGGCGCGTGCGGCTGGGCCTGCAGGAGGACTTCGGCGAGAGCCTGTTGCCCGCGGTGCTGGGCCGCTTTGCGCGAGCGCATCCCCGCTTGCGCATCGAGGCGCGCATTGCACGCAATGCGGAACTGCTCGACGGCGTGAACAAGGGCCGGCTCGATCTGGCACTGGCCTGGGAGACCGGTGCGGGCGGCCTGCATGCAGAGCGCGTGGGGCGCTGGCCGATGCGCTGGATCGGCGCGGCCGATGCACCGGTGCATCGGCCGCGCCGGCGCGGCGAGCCGCTGCCGCTGTCGCTGCTGGAGTCGCCCTGCCTGCTGCGCAACGCGGCTATCGAGGCGCTGGACCGCGCCGGCATCGCCTGGCGCATCGCGTTCAGCAGCGCCAGCCTCGCCGGCACCTGGGCCGCAGTGAGCGCGGTGCTGGGCGTGAGCGTGCGCACGCCGCTGGGTCTGCCGGCCGGCGTGCGGGCGCTCACTGCGAAAGAAGCCGGCTTGCCCGCGCTGCCCATGCTGGGGCTGTCGCTGCATCGCGCCGAAGCGGAACCGGCGCCGGCGGTGGCGCAACTGGCACAGATCATCGTGCGGACGCTGGCGGCGCACTGACGGCGCCGATGCCGCGGCAAACGGACGGCGTCAGTGCGTGCGCTTCGGCGCGGTCAGGCGGATCTCGTACAGCTTCGGCCAGCACTTGCCGGTGACGAACAGGCGATCGCGCTGCGCGTCATAGGCGATGCCGTTGAGCACGTCGTTGGTGGGGTCAGCCAGCGCGCCGGGCGGCGGCACGAGGCCGGCCAGCTCGATCCAGCCGACCACCTTGCCACTGGCCGGATCGATGCGGGCGATGCGCGTGGTGAGCCACATGTTGGCGAAGATCTGGCCCTTCACCCATTCCAGCTCGTTGATGTTCGCGAGCGGCTGGCCGTCGGCGGTCACCTCGATCTGGCCGGTCTGCTTGAGCGTGTCGGGATCGAGGATGCGGATCACCGGAGTGCCGTCGCTCATGTAGAGCTGCCGGCCGTCGCTGGTGAGCGCCCAGCCTTCGCCCGGATAGGGGAAGCGCGCCTGCGGCTTCAGCGTGGCGAGGTCGTAGATGAAACCCTCGTGGCTCTGCCAGCTGAGCTGGATCAGCTTGTCCTTCCATACCGCGATGCCTTCGCCGTAGTCCGGCCACGGCGTGGGCGCGGACTGCAGCACCTTGCCGCTGGCCAGGTCCACCTTGCGCACGCTGGAGCTGCCCACCTGGCCGGTGCTCTCGTAGAGATGGCCGTCCAGGTAGAGCAGGCCTTCGGTGTAGGCCTTGGGATCGTGCGGGTAGCTGTGCACCACGCGATAGCCGTAGACCGGGATGCTGTCGTGCGCGCGGGCCGGGGCGAGGCAGAGCAGGGCGAGCGCGGCGGTGGCGATGGCGGCGAGGGTTTTCATGGCTGGGGATGATCCCATGCCAGGGAGGCGAACGGCAGCACCGTCCATGAACGCGGGCGCGTGGAATAATCGAGGCTCGCGAACGGACCGGAGTACACGTGGACAGCCATCATTTCCTGCGGGTTGCCGTGGTGTTCCTGCTGGCCACGGTGATCGCGGTGCCGCTGACCAAGCGCTTCCGGCTCGGCTCGGTGCTGGGCTATTTGCTGGCCGGCATGGCGATCGGGCCGCAGGCGCTGCGCCTGGTGAACGACACCGGGGGCATCGCCGCGATCTCCGAGTTCGGCGTGGTACTGATGCTGTTCGTGATCGGCCTGGAGCTGTCGCCGCAGCGCCTGTGGGTGATGCGGCGCTCGGTGTTCGGCACCGGCCTGCTGCAGGTGCTGGCCACCAGCGCGGTGATCGGCACGATCGCCTGGCGCCTGCTGGGCCTGGTGCCGGGCGCAGCGCTGATCGTGGGCGGCAGCGTGGCGCTGTCTTCCACGGCGTTCGGCCTGCAGATCCTCGGCGAGCGCAAGGAGGCCGGTTCGGCCTACGGACGGCAGGCGTTCGCGATCCTGCTGTTCCAGGACCTGGCGGCGATTCCGCTGATCGCCGCGGTGCCGCTGCTGGCCAGCAGCACCGCCCATCACGGTTTCGATCTCGTGGGCACGCTGCGCACGGTGGGCGTGATCGTGGCCGTGGTCGTGGGCGGCCGCTACCTGCTGCGGCCGGTGTTCCGCTTCGTGGCGAAGGCGGACGCGGTGGAGGTGTCCACCGCCACCGCGCTGCTGGTGGTGATGGGCGTGGCGCTGCTGATGGAGGTGGCCGGCGTATCGGTGACGCTGGGCGCCTTCCTCGCCGGTGCGCTGCTGGCCGATTCGGAGTACCGCCACGAGCTGGAATCCAACATCGAGCCGTTCAAGGGCCTGTTGCTTGGCCTGTTCTTCATCAGCGTGGGCATGTCGATGGACATCTCGCTGTTGCTGCGCGAACCCTTGCTGGTGCTGGGCGTGGTGGCTGCGCTGATGCTGCTGAAAGGCGCCCTGCTGTGGCCGCTGGGGCGCATCGTGGGTGGGCTGGAGCGTGGCGATGCGCTGCGCCTTGTGGTGCTGCTGGCCTGCGGCGGCGAGTTCGCCTTCGTCGTGCTCAAGCTCGCCGGCGAGCAGGGACTGATCAGCACGCGCCAGCACAGCCTGCTGGTGCTGGCGATCACCTTGTCGATGGCGCTGACGCCGCTGCTGGTGGCGGGGCTGGCGAAACTGCTGGGTGCGCGCAAGGTGCGCAAGCCGGCGCGCGATTTCGACACCATCGTGGCGCACTCGCCGCGCGTGATCATCGCCGGCTACGGCCGCATGGGGCAGATCGTGGCGCGCGTGCTGCGCGCGGAAGGCATACCGTTCGTGGCGCTGGATCACTCCGTCGAGCAGATGGACCTGATCCGCCGCTTCGGCCGCTGGAACGACATCTTCTACGGCGATCCCGCGCGGCCCGAACTGCTGCGCGCGGCGCAGGCGGACAAAGCCGAGGTGTTCGTGCTGGCCAGTGACGAGCCCGAGTCCAGCCTGCACGTGGCGCGCGTGGTGCGGCGCATGTATCCGCACCTTAAGATCGTGGCCCGCGCGCGCAACCGCCAGCACGTGTGGCGGCTGATGGACCTCGGCATCGACGAGCCGATCCGCGAGACGCTGTTCTCCAGCCTGAAGATGAGCAAGCAGGCGCTGATCGCGCTGGGCATGACGCCCGAGCACGCGGTGGACCGGGTGGAGCGTTTCCGCCGCCAGGACGCCGAGCTGATCAAGACGCAGTATCTCGTCTACGACGACGAGGCCAAGCTGGTGCAGACCACCCGCGAGGCGCTGGCCGAGCTGGACCGGTTGTTCGAGGCCGATGCCGAACCGCAGGCGCGCGACACGCGCGAACGCGATGCGGGCACGCCGCTGACGAGTGCGGACTGACAGGAGCGACCGAGCCAGCCGAGCCTGACGGGTTCCCGCGCGCAAATTCCTGCCGTCAACGGGGTTCGGTATCCGGCGTTGCGATGGGTATGCCTGCTTCGCCGCATCCCGTCGTCATCCGCTTCGGCCGCCTCGCCGACACCGTGCTGCTGCAGCCCTTGCTGCACAAATTGCAGCAGCGCTACGACCAGCCCTGCGACCTGCTCGCCACCGGCGTGTGGCCGGCGGAGCTGTACGCGGACCAGCCGGAGGTGGCCGAGGTATCCGTGCTGCGGGCGCCACGCCGGCCGTTGCTGCTCAGCCGCGAACGCTGGCGCGCGATCGGCTGGCTGCGCCAGCGGCGCGACGCGCCGGTCTACGTGTGCGAGCCGCAGCCACGCGCGCTGCCGCGGATCCGGCGCATGCTCGGGCTGGCGGGCGTGCCGGCGGCGCACCACGCGTATCTGGTCGACACGCCGCTGCGGGAAGGCGAGCACTGGGTCGACTGCCTGCTGCGTTTCGGCGACTGCACGCCATCCGCATTCCAGGGCCGCTGCGATGCGCTGGCGGTCGATCCCGGCGCCGCACCGCAGTTGCGGGTCGAAGCGGCGGCGCGGGCCGATTGCGCGCGCTGGCTGCGCGCACGCGACCTGCACGGCCGCCCGCTGGTGCTGCTGCAGCCGGCCGGCGAGCGCAGCTTGCGCTGGAACGGTGTGCACGCGATTGCGGACGACGACAAGGCGTGGCCGCTGCAGCGCTGGGCGGCGCTGGCCTGGACCATCCTGGAAACCCTGCCCTCGGCGCGGGTGCTGCTGTGCGGCGGCCCGCAGGAGGCCGATTGCCTGGAAGGCATCCGCGCCATCGCAGCCAGCGAGGCGGTGGTATCGCTCGCCGATGAGTTGCCGCTGGCACGGCTGAAGGCCTTGCTGGCTTGCGCGCACAGCATGGTGGCGGTGGACACGGGGCCGGCGCATCTCGCCGCCGCGCTGGGTTGCCCGCTGGTGGTGATGTTCGGCGGTGCCGCGCCGGCGCGCTGGGCGCCGCGTGCTGCGCCGGGCGGCGTGGTGACGGTGCTGGGCGGCGCGCCGCACGGCGCGCGGGTGGACGCCCTCAACGTGGGGCAGGTCGCCGATGCCTGGCGCAGCCTGCCGCCGCTGCGTCTCGCGCGTTGGCAGGCGGCGGTGGCCTGAGTCTTCACTCCGCCGGCTGGGCCGGCTGGCGCAGGGTCTGCCGCACGCTGGGGATCGCGCTGCTGCGCACGGCGAGTTCGTGGGCGATGTCCACATAGCCGAGCTGGCGCGCCACGTCGGCGGCGGTGCGGCCGAACGCGTCGGCGGCGGCACGGTCGGCGCCGCGCGACAGCAGCACACGGGCCGGCGGCAGCAGTGCATGCATCGCGCAGGCGTGCAGCGCGGTGACGCCGCGCTGGTCGGCGTGCGCCACGTCGGCGCCGGCCTCCAGCAGCACGGGAACCAGCGCGCCGAGGTGGGTGGCGTCGCAGTCGCTGCCAGGGCGCAGCTGAGCGCCGAGCAGCAGCAGCAGCGCGGTCTTGCCCTCGCCGTCCGCCTGGTTGACGGCTGCGCCATGGCGCAGCAGCGCATCGAGCAGGCGCCGCGCGCGCAGGCTGTCGTTGTGCTCGAAGCCGTATTGCGCGGCGGCGTGCAGCGCACTGTGGCCGTGCGCGTCGACGGCGTTGACGTCGGCACCGGCGGCGAGCAGCGCCTCAGCCAGTTCGGGGCGGCCCATCGCGGCGGCCACCATCAAGGCGGTGCTCTGGTTCGGCAGGCGCTGGTCGATGTCGGCCTTGCGCTCCAGCAGCAGCGCCACCGTGCCTTCGCGTCCGCCGGCCACCGCGGCAGCGAGCGGGGTGATGCCGTTGGCTGTCGTCAGGCTGGGATCGGCGCCGGCATCGAGCAGGCAGGCGGCGATCTCGCCATGGCCCGCACCGCAGGCATGCAGCAGCGCGCTGGCGCCGCGCGCGTCGACGGTGTCGACCGGGAAGCCGAGTTCCAGCAGGCGTTGCACCGCGACCAGCGCGCCGGCCTGCGCCGCGGCGGGCAGGTCGTCGGCGCGCAGCGGGCGGCGCGGGCGCGGCCAGCGGCCCCAGTCCAGCCAGCGTTCGATCGCCGGATGCTCCAGCGCGAGGCCCAACGGGGTCTCGCCGCTGGCGTCGGCGGCTTCCTCGTCGGCCCCGTGCGCGATCAGCGCGCGCACCAGCGGCAGCGCCGCCTCGCCGTGTTCCAGCGCGGCGAACAGCGGAGTGCGGCCGTCGCGGTCGCGGCCATTGGGGTTGCAGCCGCGCGCCAGCAGGGCCTGCAGCAGTTCGCTCTGGCCATTCATGGCGGCCAGCTGCAGCGGCGTGCGCTCGCGCGCATCGGGGCCGAACGGATCGGCGCCGCGTTCGAGCAGGGCCAGCGGCAGCGCAGCGCCCTGCGCTGAGCCACCCAGGCGCAGCAAGGCCTGGGCGAGCAGGCCGGCGCCGGCCGGCGTGGCGCCGGCCTGCAGCAGGTCTTCCACCGCTTCGGTGCTGGCCGGCAACTGCAGCAACAAGGCATCGAACAGGCGGCGACCCAATGGCGGCAGCGCGGATGGCGTGGCCTGTTCTCCATCGGCCGCGGCGGCCAGTTCGTCGCCTTGCTCGTCGTCGGGCTGCTGCGCGGCGAGGCGCGCCTCGGGGTCGAGGCCATGGTCGAGCAGCCAGCGCCGTGCCTGGCTCTGGCCCGGCTGGGCGAGGTCGAGGTAGAGCCGGGCCAGTTGCGCCTGCGGCCATTCGCGCACGCGTGCGGCGAAGCCGGAGACGATCGCCCAGTGGCCGAAGCGCAGCGCATCGAGCAGGTGCGCCGGAGTGTCAGCGCCGGAAGGGATGGCCGCGTGACCGAGGCTGGCCGGCAGCGGGGTTTCCGGGTCGAGCAGGGCGACCAGGTCCCAGCGGCCGGCGGCGGCGGCATGGTCGAGCGCGCTGCGGCCGTCGCTGCCCGGTGTCTTCGGCTCGGCGCCCAGCGCGAGCAGGGCGCGCACGGTGTCGGCGTGCGCGCGCGGCGACTGGCAGGCGAGCGTGAGCGCGTCGCGGCCGTGGCTGTCGCGGGCGCGCGCATCGGGCTGCGCCTCGGCCAGCCGCTGCACGATGCCCACGGCGCCGGCACGCGCAGCTTCCATCAGTGCGGTGCTGCCGTGGCGGTCGGCCAGCGTGGCGTCGGCGCCGGCCGCGCAGAGGGCGCGGGCGATCTGTTCGTGGCCTTCGGCGGCGGCGGCGATCAGCGCGCTGCGGTGGCGCGCGTCCACCGCGTTCACTGCGACGCGATGCTTGAGCAGCAGCTTCACGCCGGCCGGATCGTCGTCGGCGATGCCGGCGGCGGCGACCAGGGCGGGTTCGCCGTTGGCCGGTGCAGGCTTCGCGCTGCGTTCGAGCAGGAACTTCGCCAGTGGCCAGTTCGCCGCGCGGCAGGCCACGGCGAGCGGGCTGGCGCCGCCCTGGTCCAACGCGTTGATCGGCGCGCCGGCGTCGAGCAGCATCGCCGCCACCATCGGCTCTTCGCTGAGCACCGCGCCGTGCAGCGCAGTGCGGCCCTCGGTATCGGCGGCAAGCGGATTCGCGCCGTTCGCGAGCAGGGTCATCACCGCTTCGGCGCGGCCGTGCCAGCTGTCGCGCGTGGCGGCGAGCAGCGGGGTGAGTCCGCCGCTGGCGCGGTTGACGTCGGCGCCCTTGGCGATCAGCGCACGCAGCAGGCGGGTGTCAGGCAGCAGTGCGGCGAGCATCAGCACGGGACGCTGGTCGCGGTCGCCGGCGATCGGCGCGGTGGCCGGATCGGCGCCGGCCTCGACCAGGGCCAGCGCACGCTCGATGTCGCCGTCACGGGTGGCGGCGAGCAGGGCGGCAGCCTGTTCGGGCGTGCCCGCGGTGCGTTCCTGTTCGCTCAGCGGCACGGCGGCGACCGGCGCGGCAGGCTTGGCGCCTGCCGGCGCATCGGCGCTGGCGGCGCGCTGGCGATGGCGGTCGTGCTGGGCGCACAACAAGGTGCGCAGGGTGCGGTTGGCCACGATCAGGCAGCCCAGCGGCAGCAGTAGCACCCCGTACAGCGCCAGCGTGGCGATGCGCAGCTCGGACGGCAGCATGCCGTACAGGCCGCTGAGCGCGATCGCGCCCCAGGCCAGCGCCAGCAGCGCCAGCGCGGCAGGCAGGAAGTGGCTGAAGAAGCGCTCCTCGCGCGCCAGATGGCGCCCGAACATCAGGCTGCGCAGGGTGGCGGTGAAGATCCACGAACCGTCGTGCCGCGCCGGGTAAGCGTCGTCCCACACGAACACCAGGCCGAACGCGGGCCACGGCCGCCACAGCACGGCCAGCGCCAGCACCAGGGTGGCGACCAGGGCCAGCGTGGCGGCGAGGCTGTGCGACTGGCTCAGCGCCAGCATCGGCCAGGCCACCAGCACGAACACGATCACCGCGTAGACGGTGAACATCACCAGATGCGCGGCGCCCCGGCGCAACACCGTGCGCGTAAAGCTGGGCTCGGGATCGAAGCCGATCGCATGGCAGACCGCGGCCATGGTCAGCGCGTTCGCCAACAGCAGCGGGATCAGGGTCAGCGGGTGGGCGACCATGCCGGCCAGCGCCACGGCGATCAGTCCGGGAGCGAACCAGGCGAGGGCCTGCAGGAGCGGAGGGCGTCGGCGCGATTTGGGCTGGGTCATCGTCACAGTATAGGAATCGTGATGGACGCAGACGGTAACCTCGCGTTAACGCGACAGCCAGCGCACTGCAGCATTCGGCGCATTCCGGCTCAGCGATCCTGCGTGGTGTCGCGCAACGGCTCGCCATAGCCGGGATGGTTGGCGCCCGCCAACGCGCCCTCCGGCGGCAGTTGCAGATGCCAGCCCCGCTCGCGCAGATGCACCAGCACTTGCCTGGCATCCTCGCGTGGCAGGCGACGCTGTTCGTCGAGTTGCAGCTCCAGCGCGAAACGCAGCTCGCCCAGCATGTCGCGCAGCGGGTCGGGCAAGCCGCCGAAGCCGTCGCGCTCGGCCAGCCACAGATAGGTGTCGGGTTTGCGGCGGCTGGCGTAGACGAAGCACTGCATGGACGTTTCCCTCGGTTCGCGGATGTGGAGCCGGGCATTGTTGCGGCAGTCGTGCGGCGATTGCTGCGCCAGCACTTGCAACACCCGGGATGAGCGGGCACAGTGCCGCGCAGGGATGTTAAACGCCCGTATGAATTTCGTGTGAAACCCGTGGGGCACGCGAACCGCCCATCTCGATCCGCAGGAGCACGTGATGCACAAGTCTTTCCGTTCCCTCTCGAGCGCCGCCCGCCCGTTGGCGCTCGCCGCGCTGAGCGCGGCTGTCGCGGGTGCCCTGGTCGCGCCCGGCATGGCCCATGCCAGCGCCTTCCAGTTGCACGAGAACAGCGCCAAGTCCATGGGCCGCGCCTACGCGGGCTCCGCCGCGGCCGGCGGTGACGTGTCGGTGGTGGAGAACAACCCGGCGGCGATGAGCGACCTCGACGGCACCTACATGCAGGCCGACATCACCGCGATCAATTTCAGCGCCAAGTTCAGCGGCAGCGCGCACGACGTGCTGGGCAACCCGATCAGCGGCGGCAACGGCGGCGACGCCGGCACCACGCTGCCGGTGCCAGCGCTGGCCATCGCCACCAAGGTGAGCGACCGAGTGAACCTCGGCATCGCGTTCGACGTGCCGTTCGGCTTCCAGACCGAGTACGACCGCAACTGGGTGGGCCGCTATGACGCGGTCAACACCAAGCTGCAGTCGTTCGACACCACGCTGTCGGCCTCGTTCAAGATCAACGACCAGTGGAGCGTGGGCGCCAGCGCGATCGCCGAGCGCACCAATGCCAACCTGACCAACGTGATCAACTTCAACGCCGTGGGCCTGGGCGTGCAGCAGGGCATCGCGGCGCAGACGCAGGCCGCGGTGGCGCAGATCCAGGCGGCGGCTGCCGCCGGCCAGATCCCGCCGGCGCAGGCCGCCGCGATGATCCAGGCGGCCGTGGCGCAGGGCCAGGCTGCTGCGGCCGGCGTGGCTGCGGTGACGCCGCCGGGCGGCGACGGCTATGCCCAGGTCAAGGGCAACAACTGGGCCTGGGGCTGGCAGCTGGGCGCGTACTGGAAGCCGACGGCGAACGATCGCGTGGCGCTGGATTACCGCTCGCGGATTACCCACGACATCGATGGCACCGCGAACTTCACCACCACGCCGGGCTACGACCTGCTGCTGGCCAACCCGGCGCTGGCCGCCAGCATCCCGCCGTTCCAGCGCACCACCGGCAAGGCTCGCCTAAGCAACCCGGCCGTCGCCACCCTGAGCTACTGGCACCAGGAAGAGAAGTTCGGCATCGGCATGGACCTGGCCTGGACGCAGTGGAGCGTGATGCGTCAGCTCACCCTGAACTATGCCAACCCGGCGCAGCCGACCACCGTGCTGCCGTTCAACTGGCGCAACACCTGGTACGCCTCGGTGGGCGGCGAGTACTACGCGACCGACAAGCTGACCCTGCGTGCCGGCGTGGCAATCGACCAGGCGCCGATGGCGGCCGGCAACCGCGACCCGCGCGTGCCCGACGCGGCGCGCCGCATGGCCACGTTCGGCATCGGCTACAAGGCGAGCGAGCATTTCGAGATCGACGCCTCGTACGCGCACATCTTCGTCAGCCATGCGGGCGTGAACGGCGCCACCAGCGCGACCGGCGACGTGCTGACCGGCAGCTTCGACGACTACGGCAACCTGCTGAGCCTGTCGGCGCAGTACAAGTTCTGACCGGTTCCGGTCGAGGCGTCCGCCAACGAACCTCCCCGCGCAGGCGGGGAGGTTTTTTCATGTCTGCGCCGCGGGTTTTCAGCCGCGCCTGAGCAGCAGATCCAGCATGCGCCGGAAGCGCGTGCCGTAGGGCGGGTTGAGCAGGCCGGCGCCGTTCCAGCGCGCCTGGCGGAACACCGGCTTCAGGTGCGAGAACGTGCGGAAGCCCGCCTCGCCGTGATAGCCGCCCATGCCCGAGGCGCCCACGCCGCCGAACGGCAGTCCGTGCTGGGCGATGTGGTAGAGCGTGTCGTTGACGGTGACGCCGCCGGCATGGCTGCGCGCGAGCACGCGGTCGATCAGCGACGGGTCTGTCTCGAACAGGTACAGCGCCAGCGGATGCGCGCGTGCGCCCACGTAGGCGATCGCTTCGTCCAACGTGTCGTAGGGCACCAATGGCAGCAGCGGGCCGAAGATCTCTTCTTGCATCACCGCCATGTCGTCGCGCACGTTCGTGAGCAGCACGGGTGGCAGCAGGCGGCGCGCGGCGTCGGGGGCGGCGTCGGTCAGCGATTCGATCGAAGCGCCGGCGGCTTCCGCGTCGTCGCGCAGCGCGGACAGCCGCGTGTAGTGGCGGTCGGTGGCGATGCTGGCGTACTGCGGATTGCGTGCGAGGTCGGGGTACAGGCGTGTCGCCGCCGCACGTGCGGCAATGATGAACGTCGCCATCTGTGCGCGCGGCAGCAGCACGTAGTCGGGGGCAATGCAGGTCTGCCCGGCGTTGATCAGCTTGCCGAACACGATGCGCTCGGCCGCGTGTTCCAGCCGCGCGCCGGGGCCGACGAGCGCGGGCGACTTGCCGCCCAGCTCCAGCGTCACCGGAGTCAGGTTGGCCGCGGCCGCGCGCATCACGTGATGGCCGACTGCGGTGGAGCCGGTGAACAGCAGGTGGTCGAACGGCAGCGCGGCGAAGGCCTGGCCCACGGCGGCGTCGCCGTTCACCACCTGCACTTCGTCGTTGCGGAAATATCTGGCGACGAGCTCGGCGAACAAGGCCGAGAAGCGCGGCGTGTACTCGCTCATCTTCAGCATCACGCGGTTGCCGGCAGCCAGCGCGTCGACCAATGGCCCCACCGCGAGGTAGAGCGGGTAGTTCCACGGCACGATGATGCCCACCACGCCCAGCGGCTGCGGGCGCAACTCGGTGCGCGCGGGCATGAACAGCAGGTCGGCGAAACGCCGCTTCGACAGCATCCAATGCTTGCCGTGGCGCAGCGCGTGGCGCACGGCCGAGAGGCTGGGGAAGATCTCCAGCAGTTCGGTTTCCTCGGCCGGGCGGTTGCCGAAGTCGGCGTGGATCGCCGCGGCGATCTCCGCGCGATGCGCCAGCAGTAGGCGTTCCAGCGCGCGCAGGCGCTCGGCACGCACCGGCCAGGCCGGCAGCGGGTCGCGCGCCTGCGCGTCGCGCATGCGTCGCAGGGCGGTGTCGAGATCGGACATGCGTTGGGAGCCTCTGGTTCCATCGTGCCGCCCGCGTGCGCGGGCAGCACGACAATGGGGATGGTGCAGGTCTTCGCTAGAACTTCGCGTGCAATTCCACGCCCCAGGTACGCGGCGGCATGATATTGGCGTAAGGCGTGCCGAACACCTGGCCGGCGGTATTGTCCACGCCGTACACGTAGCGGTGGTTGAACAGGTTGTTGGCGAACACGGCCACGCCCCAGTGGTCATGCGCCGCATTCCAGCCCAGCCGCACGTCCGTGCGGTTCTGCGCGGTGCCGACGGAGAAGTTGGGGCTTACCTGGCAGGTGCCCTGCAGTTGCGAGCCGCTGTTGCAGCGCGTCCTGGAGCGGTAGCCGTAGGTCCAGTTGAAGCTCACGTCGCCGTTGGCCACGTCGTACCACGTATAGCTCGCGTGGGCGGCGAAGGAATACTTCGGCACGCCGGTGGGCTGGCCGCTGACGTCGATGCCGTTCTGAACGGTGTTGAGATAGGTCTGGTCGATGTAGGCGGCGTTGAAACCGATCTGCAACGCATCGATCGGCTGCCACTGCAGCTCCAGCTCCGCGCCGGTGGCCTGCTCGTTGCTGCTGCTGATGCCGTAGTGCGGGATGGTGGTGTCGGTGAACAGGATCAGGCTCTGCTGATTGAGATACCGGTAGTGGTAGATCGACCCGTTGAGCAGCAGGTTCAGTTCCGGGAACAGCGTTTTGACCCCCGCCTCGTAGTTCCACACTGTCTCCGGCGCATAGGTCGAATTGAACTGCTGGAAGCCGAAGCCGCCGGCCTGGTAGCCCTTGGCCGCTGAGACGTAGCCCATGACGTTCGGCGTGAACTTGTAGTCGAGCACCGCGCGCGGGCTGACGTCGGTCCAGCTATGGTCGGCGTTCACCAGCACGCCCACCGGCGAGCCGGTGCCCTGGGTGAAGATGACGTTCTGGCCGAACGCGGCCAGCGCGTACTGCGCCTCGGGCGGCAGCATCGCGGTGATGCCGGCGTCGTTCAGCGCCTGCACGGTGGCGTCGAACTGCGGCGCGTCGCGCGGCGGGTTGTACCAGCTGAAGCTCTTCTGGTCGTGGGTGAAACGCACGCCGGTGGTGAGGTTGAGGCGGTCGCTGAGGTGCCAGATCACGTCGCCGTACACCGCCCACGACTTGTAGTTCTCGTCGTTCATGATGCGCTCGCGCCACATGTCGCCGAGCAGGGTGTAGGGCAGCCCCATCGCGGCCAGCCCGTTGCTGATGTCGGTAAGCGGGGTGCCCACCCCCATCACGTTCTGCGCCAGGGTGTCGAGGCTGTCGGTGGTGACGCCGGCCTCGCTGGTCTGGCGCCCCTGCTCGCTGTACCAGCTGGTGCCGGCCACCCAGTCGATCAGGCCGGTGTTGCCGGTCAGCTTGAACTCCTGGTACCAGCTGTTGTTGTGCTCGTAGTTGCCGGTCTCGAGGTAGTCGACGATGTGGTTGGTGCCGTCGTAGTCGCCCAGGTTGGAGGTATCGAAGTTGCGCCACGCGGTGGTGGAGGTGAAGCTGCCCCAGCCGAAGCTGTGGTCGACGACGAGCGTGCTGCCGTCGAAACGCCGCTTCTCGATGGGATTCACCGTATCGTTGTAGAGCGGCGCATGCAGCGGGTTCAGGAACGTGGCCGGGTCGGCCGGGAACGGCGCACGCTGGTTGGTGTCGTTCGACAGTGGGATCAGCCCGAACGCCGGGTGCGGCGGCTGCTTCAGCTGCTCGTGGTCCCACGACAGCAGCACGCGGGTATCCGGCGTGAGGTTCCAGCGGAACACCGCGCGTGTGCCCCAGTCGTCGTTGAGGCCGTAGTGCTTGCCGGTGGCGGCATCCTTCACCCAGCCGTCGCTCTGGTTGTCCATCACGCTGACGCGCAGCGCCATGTCCTGGTTGAGCGGGATGTTGACCAGCGCGTCGCCGTAACGCTCGCCGTAGTTGCCAAAACGCAGCTTGCTCTTGGCCTCGAAATGGTCGCTGGGCTCGTTGGTGACGATGGAAATGGCGCCACCCGCCGCGTTGCGGCCGAACAGGGTGCCCTGCGGGCCTTTCAGCACTTCGATGCGCTTCATGTCGTTGAAGGCCAGCAGCGCGCCGCCGGTGCTGCCGGCGTAGACGCCGTCGATGTACACGCCCACCGGCTGGTCTACGCCGATGCCGAAATTGCCGGAGGACTGCACACCGCGCAGTTCAAACGAAGGCTGAGTGAGCTGGGTGGCCCCCACCACCAGGCCGGGCACGAAGATGTCGATCTTGCTGATATCGGTGGCGGCCAGGGTGTCGACCTGTTTTGCCGAGACGATCTGCAGCGCGATCGGCACGTCCTGTACTTCCTGGGTACGGCTCTGTGCCGTGACGGTGACGGCACCGAGCTGCTTGGCCTTGTCGGCGTCGGATTTCGCGGCCGACTTGGCCGGTGCGTTCGATGCCGTGTTGTCCTGCGCGGCCAGCGTCGGCAGTGGCGCGCACAGCAGCAAGGCGGCACCGCCGTACAGCATCTGGCGCACTATCGCGGACAGTGGTCGCAGGCGCATCGTCATCCCCGTTCTCCCCAGGCTTGGTCACGCATGGCGCGGTGGCCGCGCCGGAAGTTTTCGTCCCCTGCGACGGTGCTCAATGCACGATGTCGCAGTTCCCCTTGAGCGAAAGGATCCAGTCGCGGATCAAGGCTTCGCCTTCGCGATCCACCGTGCTGCGGCCGATCTCCGGCATCATCACGCCGGGCCGGGTGGAGCCGATGCGGTGCATCAGGATCGACTCGTCCGGCTTGCCAGGCACGATGTCGAACAGGCGCCCGCCGGTGGCCGGGCCGGCTGCCTCGGGCGATTTGCAGATGCCGAGGTGGTGGTCTTCCGGCACGTCGTGGCCCAGCGAGAAGCCGGTGACGCTGGCCTCGCCGTGCGGGTTGTGGCACATCGCGCAGTTGATATCGAGATAGGCGCGCGCACGCGCGTCGAGCGACGCGCTGGGGTCGCGCCAGTTGGCGTCCTTCGGCACCTCGGCCAGCTTGGGCATGTCCATCAGGTAGCCCACGGCGACCAGGTGTTCCAGTTGGTTCTCGCGGCCGCTGCCGTAGTCGTAGTCGCGGTTGAGGTGGCGCGACTTGGGGCCGATCGGCTGGATGGTGCGGCCGATCATGTCGGCCTCGTGGCAGTTCACGCACTGGCCTTCGTCGGGCACCACGTAGTTGAAGTCCTCGCGCTGGCCCTGCGCATCGACGAGGGTGAGCGCCTGCACGTCACCGGTACGCATCAGCGTGGCTGCGGTCTGCTCCTTGTTCCACACGTAGACGAACGGCGTCCAGCCTTCCTTGCGGCGCACCAGCAGGCGCGTTTCCACCAGGTGCACGCTGGCGAGCCGCAGCCCCTGGCCGGCGAAGTCGCCGGTGTAGTCCAGCGTGCGCGCCACGTCGCTGTACTTGCCGTCGGCGGCGCGTGGGTAATAGAACGTCTTGGTGACGACGGTGCCGACCGGGAAATCCAGCGGGCCGTTCGCCGTGTACTTCGCCGCAACGCCCCTGGGCATCCAGATCGTGCGCAGCTTGTGCACGTAGTCGGTGAACAGGTGGCTGTTGAGGTTGTACGGCACCACGCCGGCGTTGAGCTCCAGCCTGCCGTCGCGGGCCTCGACCATATGCCAGTCGCTGAGCCTGGTCGGGCGGCCGTCGGCGTGGAACTCGGGCTGCGGCATGCCACGCTGGCAACCGGCAAGAAGGAGCAGTGCCAGCAGTGCGGCGGTGTATTTCGCAAACTTCACCGGCACGCCCTCAGAGCTTGGGTTCGGGGTTCAGCGTCACCGCCGGCAGCTTGTCCAGCGTGCACTGGAACGGCTTCATGTCGGTGCTCGGATGCTTGTAGCCGCCGGGACCATCGGCATCGACCACGCCACTGACGTCCTGGATGCAGATGCGGTCCTGCGGCGGCAGCGTCTTGTCGGTGAATTTCGGGTCGCTGTAGCCGTCCCACAGCACGTCGGGGAAGTGGCCGCCAATGCCGAACAGCGCGACCTTCAGCGTCTTGAAGTCCAGCCCGCTGGGCGAATCGCCGCCGCCCTTGAGGCGGTTGCCGTAGACGAAGATGCCCTTCGGGTACGGGTCGTAGCTGGCCGCCACGCCGGTCTTGCTGGCGTAGTTGGTGGAGTAGAAGCTGGAGATGATGATGTTCGCCGTCTTGTTGTCGGCGATGTCGTTGTCGAAGATCTCCACCTTCGGGTTGGAGTTCACCACCACGCCGGAGCCCGCCGGCACGCTGGCCACCGCCGAGCCGTTCGCCGCGAAGTTGTCGTGGTTGTTGGCGACCACGTGGTTCTTGAACACGCGCGTGCCATGGCCCTCCATCAGCAGGTCGGGCATGTTGAACACGAGGATGCCGCCGGAATTGTTGGTGGCGGTGTTGCCGTACACGTCGGCATTCACCGTGTTCTCGATCTCGATGCCGGCCACGTTCTGTTCCGCGCGGCTGTTGCGCACGATCACGTTGTTGGACTGGCCCACGTAGATGCCCGAGTCGGAAGCTCCGATGGCTTCCGAATCCTCGATCAGCACGTTCTGCGTCTTCACCGGATAGATGCCGTAGGGGCCGTTGTTGGTCTTCGAGCCATCGGTCCATTGCGTGCGCACGCCGTGGATGGTGATGTTCTTGCCGTGGTTGATCTTCAGCGCGTCGCCCTTGGTGTCCTCGATGGTGAGGTTCTCGATGGTGAAGTCGTTGGCGTTCACCAGCAGGCCCTCGGGGCCGACCACCTGGCCCTTGAACGAAAGCACGGTCTTGTCCATGCCGGCGCCCTTGATGGTGACGCCGTCGGTGCGCAGGCTGAGGCCGCGCTTGAGGTGGTAGTGGCCTGCGGGAATGTCGATCACGGTGCCGGGCTTGGCGTCCAGCAACTGTTCCTGCAGCTTCGCTTCGAAGCTGGCGTCAGCCTGGTTCTGCGGTGCGGGCGTCTGTTGGCCACCGCAGCCGGCGAGTGCGGCGGCCAGCGCCACGGTGATGAGTGTCTTGCGCATGATCGTTGAACTCCCCCGGTCGAACGTAATCCGCGATGCCTCCACTGTCCCGCAAGACGTTGCAGCTGGGGAGGGCAAAACGGCCAAGGTACGGGGGTCAAAACGGCCAGTCTCGGCCGCGGAAGACGATCAGGCAGCGGCGCGGCGTGCCTCCTGCGGCGCCATGCCGGTCCAGCGCTTGAATGCGCGGCGGAATTCGCGCGGGTCGCTGAAACCCACCTCGCCGCCGATCTCCGCCACGCTCAGCTCGCCGGCCTGCAGCAACTGCAGCGCGCGCTCGGCGCGCACGCGGTCGTGGATCTCGCGGAACACGCGCCCGCTCTCGGTGAGCCGACGGCGCAGCGAGCGTTCGCTCAGGTTGAGCGTGCGCGCCACGTCGTTGAGCGTGGGCTGCTGACGCAGCCGGCCGCGCAGCAGGCGTTCCACCGCCGCAACGATTTCCTGATGCGGCTCTCCGCCGTCGGGCGTGCGCTGCTGCGCGCACAGCGCCAGCGCCTGCTGCGCGGTGAGCGGGTTGTAGCCTGGCAGCGGCTGGGCCAGCCACTGCGTGTCGATCAGCAGGCGGCAGCGCGGCGTGTCGAAGCGCAGCTCGCAGCCGAACAGTTGCGCGTACGCGTCGGCGTAGCCAGGGCGCGGATAAGCCAGTTCCACGCGCAGCGGGCGCAGCTCGGGGCCGACCAGCTCGCGTGCGATCAGCGTCGAACTGGCGAACAGCTCTTCGCAGAAGAACGGCAGCAGGCTGGCGTCGTCGAACAGCGGCAGCGCCACCATCGCCACGGCGTGTTCGTCCACCGGCTCGAACGCGAGGTCGAGCAGACAGCCGCAGATCTTGTGGTGCGCGATGCCGGCCAGCATCGCCTCGCCGAACGTGCGCGAGGTCATCATCGCCAGCCCCAACAGGCCGAAGCCGCCGATGGTGCCCTCGCGACCGATGCGCAGCCCTGCGTCGGGCACGCCCGCCGCAGCCAGCGCGGTGAGCGCGCGGTGCACGAACAGGCTGGCCTGCCGGTACGAAACGCGCAGCGCCGGGTCGGCGATCTGCGTGCGATTCAACCCCAGCCCGCCGAACCATGCGCGACTGTCCACGCCGCAGCCATCCGCCAGTTGCACCAGGTAAAGCAGCTTGTTGGTGGGGAACTCCGCGGCGGTGTAGCGCGGATCGCCCATTGCCGGCGTGGTGTGCGCGCTGGAATGGAAGCCGATCATGCCGGCGGGACGTGCCATGGTGTCGATGCTCCGACGCAGGCGGGCCGTAGCGGTCCGCGGTCCGGACTTTCTAGCACGTTCGCGTCGCCGATCGCTTGTGCATTGCGCAAGCGGCCGGTCGAGGCGCCGTCTGCCGATCGGCCGCCGATGCTGGTGCGTTTCCGGCGTCGTCAGCGTCGGAAACGCGCCTGCCCGTCGCCCGGGATTCAGCGCAGGCCGCCGCTGGCGTAGAGCTTCTCGCCGGTCAGCCAACCGGCGTCGTCGGACGCGAGGAATACCGCGACGGACGCGATGTCCTGCGGCTGGCCGATGCGGCCCAGCGGCGTCTCCGACGCGGCGTGGGTGTGGAAGTCGGAGCCGATGAAGCCGGCGCTGCGGGTGCCTTCGGTTTCCACCAGCCCAGGATTCAGGGCGTTGACGCGGATACCGCGCGGGCCCAGTTCCCGGGCGAGCGCGCCGGTGATGCCCTCCACCGCGGACTTTGTAGCCGTGTACACCGCCGAAGCCGGCGGCGTGATGCGGCTGACCAGCGAGCCGATGTTGATGATGCTGCCGCCCTGGCCGAGGTGCTTCGTCGCCGCCTGCGTGGTCAGCAGCAGGCCAAGCACGTTGACGTCGAATTGCTTGCGGTAGTGCGCTTCGGTGATCGCCTCGATCGGCGCGAACTCGTAGACGCCCGAGTTGTTGACGAGGATGTCGAGGCGGCCGAAACGCTCGACCGTCTGCGCGACGATGGCCTGCGCATCGGCGGCGTCGGCGACGTTGCCATGCACGGCGAATGCCTTGCCGCCGGCCTGGACGATCTCGGCCACCACGGCGTCGGCGCCGGCCTTGCTGGAAGCATAGTTCACGGCGACGGCGGCGCCTTCGGCGGCGAGCGCCTTGGCGATGGCTGCGCCGATGCCCTTGGATGCACCCGTGACGAGGGCGGTCTTGCCTTGGAGCTTGCTCATGGGAGATTTCCTGCGGGGTGTGGGTGGGGAAGCTTGTCCGTTGATGCCGTAGTTCACGATATACGAACTATGGAACAATGATCAAGGGGCGACTAGAATGCCGCCATGCGACCGCTGTTCCATCCCGCTATCGACGATGTCACCGTGGAGGGCATCCTCCACGCGCTGTCCGATCCCGTGCGCGCGTCGATCTACGCCAGGCTGGCGGGGCTGGACTGCGCCGCGACCTGCACCGCCCTGCAGCAGGCGGGCGACCGCACCATCCCCAAGTCCTCGCTGTCGCAGCATTTCCGTGTGCTGCGCGAAGCCGGCCTGGTCCGCAGCGAGCGTGCCGGCGTGGAAATGCACAACACCACGCGCTGCGCGGAGATCGAGCAACGCTTCCCCGGCCTGATTCCCGCTATCCTCAATGCGCATCGCATGCAGATCGCGGGCGCGTCATCGCCACGCCCGCCAGCCCGGCGGACGGCGACGGCTCCGATTAGGAAGAAGGCGAAGGCGCGCTGAGCGATAGCCTCATGCCGGCATGGCCCGTACTTGGATGCGCAGTCGTGCCTCAGGCTTCGCGGCGGAATTCGTTGAAGAAAGCGTGGTCGATCTCAAAGATCGTCTTAGGCTTCACGCCGATGAGCTTGTCCTGGAACAGTTCCACTAGTTGCTCGCCGTCGATGAGCTCGATCGGCACCACACCGTCGCGCGTGGCTTCGGATTCAGCGTCCTGCGTGAAGCGCCCGGTGGTGATGAACACCCCCTTCTCGGCGCGGCCCAGCAGCGCATTGCGGAATTCGCCCACGGCGCTTCGTGTGACGACATCCTTGTAGCGTTTGGCCTGGAACGCCACACGCAGGCTCACGAAGGGGCTGAGGCGCAGCAGGCCATAGCCGTCGATGCCTCCGTCGCGCGAGCGCTGGGTGACTTCCACATCCTCGAATCCGTGCTCGCGCAGCAGGCGGCCGCAGATCAGCTCGAAGCCGTGCGGCGGTAGGGACTTGAGGATGTCGAGCAGGTCGAGATCGCGGGCTTCTCCGGGTGGCTGGGTTTCGGCCAGTTCGGGTTCGAAGTGCGGTGCTGCTTCTGCGTGCTGCTTGCGTTCGGCCTGATTGGTCTTCACTCGATTGAGAAAGACGCTGTGCGACGCATCCTCGTCGAGATGGGTTTTCCAACCCAATGGAGTAAGCGTCCAGATGCCGCGGCGGCTGTCATCCAGCAAGCCTTCCCACACCAGGTACTGGCGTGCCCATTGCACTTGGTTATGGAAACGATTGGCGCCAGATTTGATAGTGGCTTCGGTAATTTCGCGAGACAGTTGCAGTTCGTGCGCTATCCACCGCGATACTTCTTGCGGCTTGGCCGAACCACCGAGTGCGCGCAAGCAGTCGAGCAATGGCCCCATCCAGCGGGTGACTTCGGCTTGCCCTCTCCGCTGTTGTCTTGCCATGCAGGCGCTCCTCAGCAATGGCGCGAAGCTACTCGCTGCGTCGGCATTACGCCAATGCCGAGAGGCATTTCCCCTTCGCCTCAGCCCACTCTCTCAACGAATTGGGAGAGTGGGCGCGGGGCGATGGCTCACTCGCCGATGGTCAGCAGCGACGCGTTGCCGCCCGCCGCCGTGGTGTTGATGGTGAGCGTGCGCTCGCCGGCGAAGCGCAGCAGATAGTGTGGGCCGCCGGCCTTGGGACCAGTGCCGGAGAGGCTCTCGCCGCCGAACGGCTGCACGCCCACCACCGCGCCGATCTGGTTGCGGTTGACGTAGCAGTTGCCGACGCGGGCGTGGCTGCGGATGTATTCCACGGTGTCGTCGATGCGGCTGTGCACGCCCAGGGTGAGGCCGTAGCCGGTGGCGTTGATCTGCTCCACCACCTGCTTCAGCTCGCTGCCCTTCCAGCGCAGCACGTGCAGCACCGGGCCGAACACCTCGCGGGTCAGCGTGGCCAGCGCGGGGATCTCGTAGGCACGCGGCGCGAAGAAGGTGCCGTGCGCGGTGGCGGCCGGGTCGAGCGGTACCTCGGCGATCTTCTTCGCCTCCTTGTCCATGCGCGCGGCGTGGTCGACGAGGATCTTCAGCGCGTCGGCGTCGATCACCGGGCCCACGTCGGTGCTGAGCTGGCCGGGGTCGCCCACCTTCAGTTCGGCCATAGCGCCGGCGAGCATGCCGATCACCTTGTCGGCGATGTCGTCCTGCACGAACAGCACGCGCGCGGCCGAGCAGCGCTGACCGGCGGACTGGAACGCGGAGGCGATCACGTCCTTGACGATCTGCTCGGGCAGGGCGGAGGAGTCGGCGATCATCGCGTTTTGGCCGCCGGTCTCGGCCACCAGGGCGGCGATCGGCGCGTTGCGCGCGGCCAGCGCGCGGTTGATCGCCCAGGCGGTTTCGGTGGAGCCGGTGAAGGCCACGCCGGCCACGCGCGGATCCTTCGTGAGCGCGGCGCCGACCACGGCGCCATCGCCGGGCAGGTACTGCAGCACGGCCTCGGGTACGCCGGCTTCATGCAGCAGCTTCACTGCGGCGTAGCCGATCAGACTGGTCTGCTCGGCGGGCTTGGCGATCACGCTGTTGCCGGCGGCGAGCGCGGCCGAGACCTGGCCCAGGAAGATCGCCAACGGGAAGTTCCACGGACTGATGCAGACGAACACGCCGCGGCCGTTGAGGAACAGCTGGTTGCTCTCGCCGGTGGGCCCGGGCAGCTGCTCGGGCTGGCCGAACAGGCGGCGCGCCATGGTGGCGTAGTAGCGCAGGAAGTCGGCCGCCTCGCGGATCTCGGCGATGGCGTCGGGCAGGCTCTTGCCGGCTTCGCGCACGCACAGCGCGATGAACTCGGCGCGGCGCGCCTCCAACTGCTCGGCGGCGTGTTCGAGGATGGCGGCGCGGCTGGCGGCGGGCAGGCGGTCCCAGTCGGGCTGTGCGGCCACGGCATTGGCCAGCGCCTGGTCCACCAGCGTTGCGTCGGCGCTGACGTAGCTGCCCACGGCCTGGCGGCGGTCGGCGGGGTTGGTCACCGGCACGGCGGGGCCGTTGCCCTTGCCGCCGGGCACCAGCGGCTCGGCGTTCCACGGGCCGATCTTGGCGTTGACGGCCTCGGCGAGGGCTTTCAGTTCGTTGTCGTTGGAGAAGTTGATGCCCATGGAATTCTTCCGCAATTCGCCAAAGAGGTTGACCGGCAAGGGGATGCGCGGGTGGGGAATGGAGGCGAAGCCGCGTACGGTTTCGCAGGGGTCGGCGACCAGGTCGCGCACCGGCAGGGTCTCGTCCACCACGCGATTCACGAAGCTGGTGTTGGCACCGTTTTCGAGCAGACGGCGCACCAGGTAGGGCAGCAAGTCTTCGTGCGTGCCCACCGGCGCGTAGACGCGGCAGGGCACGTTGAGGTTCTGCGGGCCGATCACCTCGGCGTAGAGGTCGGTGCCCATGCCGTGCAGGCGCTGGAACTCGAACGGGCGGCCGCGCGCTACGTGATGCACGGCGGCGATGGTATGCGCGTTGTGGGTGGCGAACTGCGGGTAGATCAGCTCGCTGCCGGCGTCGAACAGCTTGCGCGCGCAGGCGAGGTAGGAGACATCGGTGTTCGGCTTGCGCGTGTACAACGGGTAGCCCGGGAGGCCCTGTTCCTGGGCGCGCTTGATCTCGGCGTCCCAGTAGGCGCCCTTCACCAGGCGCACGTACCAGCGACGATTTGCCGCACGTGCGGTCTCGATCAGCCAGTCGATCACGAACGGGGTGCGCTTGGAATAGGCCTGCACCACGATGCCGAGGCCGTTCCAGCCGGCCAGCGAGGGGTGAGCGAACACGTCGCCGATGATGTCCAGCGAGAGTTCGAGGCGGTCGGCCTCCTCGGCGTCGACCGAGAGCGCAATACCCTGTTGCATTGCCAGCTGCGACAGCTCCAGCAGCTTGGCGGTGAGCATGCGGCGCGCGTCCTCGCGCTTGGCCACCTCGTAGCGTGGGTGCAGCGCGGACAGCTTCACCGAGATCGACGGCGCGTCGGTGTGGTTCGCGAACGGGCCGCGCGCGCCTATGCGGGCGATGGCGCGGCGGTAGTCTTCCTGGTAGCGCTCGGCGGTCTCGCTGGTGAGCGCGGATTCGCCCAGCATGTCGTAGGAGTAGCGGTAGCGCGCGTATTCCTTCTTCGCGCAGCGGTCCAGCGCCTCGTCGATGGTCTGCCCCATCACGAACTGGTGGCCCATGATGCGCATCGCCTGGCGCACCGCCAGGCGGATCGCCGGTTCGCCCGCGCGGCCGGCCAGGCGCTTCAGCGCACCGGTGAAGTCGCGGCGGGTTTCCTCGGCCAGGTTCACCAGGTGGCCGGTGAGCATCAGGCCCCAGGTGCTGGCATTGACGAACAGCGACTCGCTCTGGCCCAGATGCTTCTTCCAGTCCGCATCGCCCAGCTTGTCGCGGATCAGCTTGTCGGCGGTGGCCTTGTCGGGGATGCGCAGCAGCGCTTCGGCCACGCACATCAGCAGCACGCCTTCCTCGGAGGACAGGTCGTACTGGCGCATGAAGGATTCCACCGCGCTCTGATCCTTGGCGCGGGCGCGCACGCGCGTGACCAGACCGGCGGCGACGTCGATCACCTGCTCGCGCTCGGCGGGCGGCAGGGTAGCCTGGGCGAGCAAGTCGTTGACCGCTTCGGTCTCGTCGCGCAGCCACGCGGCGGTGATGCGCGCACGGGCGGGCTCGGCGCCGGCGGGGAGTTCGGGGCTGAGGATGGGCAGGGTCACGGTGGGGCCGATGTGATGGGTGGGGCGGACGGGAAACGCGCGATTGTACGCCGTGCGCCACCAGGCCGCCGCAATCGCGGCGGCGGCACTGGGTACGCGAAGGTATGTGGTGCGCCGGCAAAACTGACCGGGATCAGGCTGCTGCGGCATTCTTGCCCCTTGCGTCCATGCGACCTATTATCGAAGCGCTCTTGGCACGCCGGATCTCCATGATCGTGCTACGACCAGCCGCCGCCGGCTTGCCGCGTGTGACGATATGGCTAAGGCCCAATCGCACGCTCAGTCGACGCGGCCTGCGTCGGCTCATCATGCTTCTGGCGGCGCTGGCGCTGACGACCGCCGTCCTGGGCGCGTGGCAGGGGAATGTATTCGCTCCGCTGTTCGCCCTGGTCGAGTCGTCTGCCGTGGCTGTCGCCCTGTGCGTGGCTTGGCGGGCCGGCGACCGCAGCGAGTGCATTACCCTCGACGACACGTCGCTGGAAGTGCAATCGTTGCCGGGCCGGCGCCGTGTGCGTTTCCAGCCTTACTGGGTACGCGTGCGGCTGGAGGAGGGGGAAAGCGGATGTCGCCGCCTGCTGCTGTCGTCGCACGGGCGTGAGCTGGAAATCGGCGGGTTCCTTGCCGAACAGGAACGCGTTGAGCTGTTGCGGAAACTCAAGGTGCTGCTGGAAGGGATCAACGACCGGCAGCGCGGATAGGTTCAACAAAGGGCGAGAGCATGACATCTGGCAGCATCAGGACTGACGGGACCGGGCCGAACGGAAATCGAATCCGTTGCGGCCGATCCAGCCGCGGCAGGATGACCGGCATCAGGCGCGCCGTTGTGGCGTCGACGGCCCTCGTGCTGGCGCTGTGCGCCGGTCTTGCGCAGGCCGATCCCCGCCCCTGGCAGCTCAACATGACGCGTGGCGTGACCACCTGGTCCGGTGTGCCGCATTTCCTGAACAACGTCGCGCTCGGTGTGTGCGTGGTGATCGGCACGCTGGTGTTCGGCGCGATGTTCATCGCCATGTTCCGCTTCCGCAAGTCGCGCGGCGCGGTGGCGGAGAAGTGGTCGCACAACACCACCGTCGAGATCGTCTGGACCACCATCCCCGTGCTGATCCTGGCGACGCTGGCGTGGCTGGCCACCGACGGCATGCGCACGTTCTACGATACCACCGGCTCGCAGATGACGGTCAAGGTCACCGGCTACCAGTGGAAATGGCGCTACGACTACGTCGACTACCTGGGCAAGCCGGTGGACAAGGTCGGCTTCATGTCCCGCCTCGACGCGCAGAGCGACAAGACGCGCCAGCTCGGTTCCGGCCTGGACCCGTACGCGGTGAAGGTGGGCGACGAGAACACCTACCTGCTGAACGTGGACCATCCGCTGGTGGTGCCGATCCACACCAAGATCCGCTTTCTTGTCACCGGCGGCGACGTGATCCATTCCTGGTTCGTGCCGCAGCTGGGCTGGAAGCTTGACGCCATCCCGGGGCAGATCAACGCCGCCTGGGCCGACATCACCAAGCCCGGTGTGTACCGCGGACAGTGCGCGCTGCTGTGCGGCCAGGACCACGGCTTCATGCCGATCGTGGTGAAGGCGGTATCCAAGGCGGATTTCGCCGCTTGGCTGGCTGCACAGGAGAAGGCTGCGACACCGACACCCACACCCGCACCCGCAGCCTCCAGTGCTGCCGCGCCGGCAACGGCGCAGGTTGCGGCACCTGCGCGCGGCGGGCAGGGCTGAGCCCAGGCGATCGCAGTCAAGACGTGTTGCGGCCGTCCCGGCCGCGAAATTCCGGAGAGCAGCCGCTCGCGGCTGCGCCATCGACAGACTCAGGCAGAGGTGCAAGGCCATGGCCCACGAAGCCACCCACGATCACCACGACGACCACCACCACGGCGCGCCGCAGGGTTTCTTCCAGCGCTGGGTGATGTCCACGAACCACAAGGACATCGGCACGCTGTACCTGATCTTCTCGCTGACGATGTTCTTCATCGGCGGCAGCTTCGCGATGGTGATCCGCGCCGAGCTGTTCAGGCCGGGCCTGCAGCTGGTGCAGCCGTACTTCTTCAACGAGATGACCACCATGCACGCGCTGGTGATGATCTTCGGCGCGATCATGCCGGCCTTCGTGGGCCTCGGTAACTGGATGATCCCGTTGATGATCGGCGCCCCGGACATGGCGCTGCCGCGCATGAACAACCTCTCGTTCTGGATCCTGCCGTTCGCCTTCACCCTGATGCTGTCGACGCTGTTCATGCCGGGCGGCAGCATGGCCGGCGGCTGGACCATGCTGCCGCCGCTGTCGCTGCAGAGCGGGGCGTTGTCCTACACGGTGTTCGCGATCCACTTGATGGGCATCAGCTCGATCATGGGCGCGATCAATATCATCGCCACCATCATCAACATGCGCGCGCCGGGCATGGACCTGCTGAAGATGCCGGTGTTCGTGTGGAGCTGGCTGATCACCGCCTTCCTGCTTATCGCGGTGATGCCGGTGCTGGCCGGCGCGGTGACCATGCTGCTCACCGACAAGTATTTCGGCACCAGTTTCTTCAACCCGCACGGCGGTGGCGACCCGATCCTGTACCAGCACGTGTTCTGGTTCTTCGGCCACCCCGAGGTGTACATCATGATCCTGCCCGCGTTCGGGATCATCTCGGAGGTGATCCCGACGTTCGCGCGCAAGCCGATCTTCGGTTACCGCGCGATGGTGTACGCGATCGCCAGCATCGCCTTCCTGTCGTTCATCGTGTGGGCGCATCACATGTTCACGGTGGGCCTGCCGATGGGCGCCGAGCTGTTCTTCATGTACGCGACGATGCTGATCGCGGTGCCGACCGGCGTGAAGGTTTTCAACTGGGTGGCCACGATGTGGGGCGGCTCGATGACGTTCGAGACGCCGATGCTGTTCGCGATCGCGTTCGTGATCCTGTTCACCATCGGCGGCTTCTCCGGCCTGATGCTGGCGCTGGTGCCGGCCGACTTCCAGTACCACGACACCTACTTCGTGGTGGCGCATTTCCACTACGTGCTGGTGACCGGCGCAGCGTTCGCGATCATGGCGGCCACCTATTATTGGCTGCCGAAGTGGACCGGTCGCATGTACAACGAGTTCTGGGGCAAGGTGCATTTCTGGAACAGCGTGGTGTGGGTGAACGTGCTGTTCTTCCCGCAGCATTTCCTTGGCCTGGCGGGCATGCCGCGCCGCATCCCGGACTACAACGTGGCGTTCGCGAACTTCAACATGATCAGCTCGATCGGCGGCTTTCTGTTCGGCGCCTCGCAGCTGATCTTCCTGGGCGTGATCGTGCACTGCGCGTTCTTCTCGAAGAAGAAGGCCACCGACCGCGTTTGGGAAGGCGCGCGCGGCCTGGAATGGACGCTGCCCTCGCCGCCGCCGCACCACAGCTTCACCGTGCCGCCAGTGGTGCACGACGAGGAACTGGCGCACGGCCACGTGAACGACTGATCATCATCCTGTCGCCGCGGCCCCCCAGGGTCGCAGCGGCGCCAGCGGGGACAGCAGCGCATGACATCCAGCCGTATCACATCGGGCATCGCGGACAAGCGGTTCGAGCACGGGCGCCGCCGCGGCGTGCGTCGCACCGTGACGGCCTTGGCCATCGTGGTCGGCGCGTTCTATCTGCTGTCGTTCGCGCAGATCCTGCTGATGAGGTAGGCGCAACGCCACACGTGTTCCAACGGATGGCAGCGGCAGGGCCGTCCGGCAGCGATATCCGGCCACGGCATGACGGGGTCGGGTCACCAGGCAAACCACGGGGTCAAACCATGGGTCAGCAGCACGACATCTACTACGTACCGAGCAAGAGCCAATGGCCGATCGTGGCCGCGGTGGTCATGTTCCTCACCGTGTTCGGCGCGGCGCACTGGCTGAATGCGGAGCCCGGCGAAACCGGCTTCGGCAAGACGGTGATCACGATCGGCGCCATCGGCGTGCTCTGCATGTTCTTCGGCTGGTTCCGCTCGGTGATCAAGGAGTCGCTGGCCGGCAACTACAACCCCCAGGTAGACACCTCGTTCCGCATCGGCATGATGTGGTTCATCTTCTCCGAAGTGATGTTCTTCGGCGCGTTCTTCGGTGCGTTGTTCTACATCCGCAACTTCTCGGTGCCGTGGCTGGGCGGTGCAGGCCACGGCGTGCTCACTCACCAGTTCCTCTATGACACCTACAGCGGTGCCTGGGGTGCGGCCGGCGGCAACGGTCCGATGCACATCGGCGGCGCCTTCAGCACCGTGGCGCCATGGGGACTGCCGCTGCTGAACACGCTGATCCTGCTCAGCTCCAGCGTCACCATAACGATCGCGCACCATGCGCTGCGCGCAGGCCACCGCGGCCGGATCCTGCTGTTCCTCGGCTTCACCGTGCTGCTGGGTGCGAGCTTCCTGTTCTTCCAGGCGCACGAGTACATGGAGGCGTACAAGGAACTGAACCTGACCCTGCACAGCGGCGTCTACGGCTCCACCTTCTTCATGCTCACCGGTTTCCATGGCCTGCATGTAACCCTGGGCACGATCATGCTGGCGGTGATCTGGCTGCGCGTGCTGAAGGGGCACTTCAGCAAGGAGCACCATTTCGGCTTCGAGGCGGTGGCGTGGTACTGGCACTTCGTCGATGTGGTCTGGCTGTGCCTGTTCCTATTCGTCTACATCCTGTAGTTGCGTACAAGGAATTCTTCGTGGGGTTCTAGCCTTTCGCTGAATCAGGGCACGGTTACCCGAGGTAGGAGGGGGCTCGATGGAACGAGGGGTGTCGCGATGGGTCCGGCTGTTTGCCTGCGCACTGTTTACTTGCGCAGGTGCCGCACGGGCCGATGGATGCAAGCTGGCCAAATATGGCACCTTGCCCGTGGAGATGGTCGGTGAACGGGCCACCACGCAGATCAAGGTCAACGGCACCGTCACGCATTTCATACTCGACACGGGTGCCTGGTACAACTTCATGTCGCGCGCCAACGCGGATGCGCTGAAGCTCAGACTCTTCCCCGCGCCGTTCGGTTTCCGCATGGGCGGTATCGGTGGCACCGCCGAAGCCGAAATCGCCAAGATAAAGGACTTCGGCATACTCGATACGGATTTCCACAATGTCGAATTCCTGGTCGGCGGGTCGGATACGGGAGAAGGCCTGCTGGGCGCCAATCTGCTCGATTTTGCCGACCTCGAAATCGATCTGGCGCAGGGCAAGCTGACCTTGTTCAAGCCGGACGGCTGTCGAAAGGCGGCGTTGGCTTATTGGGCCAAAGGCAACAACTACAACGTTGCCGATTTGCTCCATCCCTACAATCCAAACGACAAGCGCAGCTTCGTCGATGTGACGATCAACGGCAAATCGGTGCGGGCTCTGCTGGACAGCGGCGCCTCGGCCACTGTGCTCGGTCGGCGGGCCGCCGAACGTATAGGCATCGATCTCAATGGAGCGGGAGTGAAGGCGGGTGGCCACCTCGGCGGCATCGGCACCAGGATCTATAAAACCTGGATCGTGCCGATCGACAGGTTCTCGGTGGGTACCGAAACGATCCAACACAGCCAGATGCTGGTGATGGATGGCAATATCGGCGACGGCTCGACCGACATGCTGCTGGGCGTCGATTTCATGCTGGCCCATCACATGTATGTCGCCAACAGCCAACGGAAACTCTATTTCACGTACAACGGTGGCCGCGTGTTTTCGCTGGATACCGCGTCGATCGGAGCCAATGAACCAGCCGAGGCAGCGGCGAACGATGCGGGTGACGAACCCAGGACGGCGGCCGATTACGCGTTGCGCGGCCAGGCACGTCTGGCGCGCGGCGAACTGGCGAACGCGCGTTCCGATCTGGATGCGGCCATCAGCCTAGCCCCGGATAGCTCGGACGATTATTTGGTCCGCGCGCGCATCCTGGTCGCCGAGAAGCAGCCCGATGCAGCACTGGGCGATTTGAACAAGGCGCTGAGTCTCGATCCTAAAAACCTCGATGCCTTGCTGCTGCGTGCCCGTTTGCGCTACGGAAAAAAGGACAAGGCTGGCGTCGAGGCGGATATTGCGGCAGCGCGCCAGCTCGCACCGGCCGGTTCGATGCAGTCCCGTTCCATCGCAGGGCTCTACATCGCCATCGACCAGCCGGCCAATGCGTTGCCGTTGCTGGACGACTGGATTCGTACGCATGCTGCCGATGCTTCGCTCGGCAGCGCGCTCAATGAGCGCTGCTGGGCACGTGCGTTGGCCAACCGGGCGCTGGACGATGCCCTGCGCGATTGCCGCAAGGCGATCAACCGCGACGGTGACGGCGCGGCTTATCTGGACAGTCTCGGCCTAGTGTATCTGCGGAGGGGCAACGATGCGGAAGCGATCAAGGCGTATCGGCAGGCTCTCGCGCAATCGCCGCGCTCGGCCTGGTCGCATTACGGCTTGGGTCTGGCCGAATTGCACAGCGGCCAGACCGATGCCGGCAAGGCCGAGCTGGCAACCGCACGTTCGCTAGACAAGGAGGTCGACACGCGTGGTGCCAGGTTCGGCCTGGTCGCGCGAGGCGCGGCGCGAGGCGACAAGCTGTCCGGCATGCAGCCTTCCAAGTAGCATCACATCGCGCCGGCATCAAGCGGACTTTCACTATCGTCCGGCTGGACCGGCGCCACCTGCGTCCGGCGGGTGGGCAAGGGCGGCATGCTTTCGAATACCTGACTAGCCCTGATGCTCAGCCGCAGCACCCGTTCCTGCTGGGTGTGCTTGCGTCAGCAAGCGAAGTCGAAGCATCGTCCTGGGCGCCCCTTCGACTTCGGCCCTCCGGGCCTGTGTTCAGGGCGAACGGTGAGCTCTGAGGCTAAACAGGTTCGAATAAGGCAGCCCGGCCGACGCCTAGCCTTCCTTGGTGTGGGCGAACCGGTTGCTGTCGAGGCCGGTACAATCAGCCGTTGCCGCCGATGTCGTGCGGTTGCAGCCAGCCCATCCAGATGCCGAACACGACCATACCGATCAGCAGCAGCGACAGCGCGATGCGACGGGTCAGCGCCCAGGCCATGCGCTTGTCGTCGCCCTTGTCGGTCATCATGTAGTACAGCGCTTGGCCGAGGCTGAAGATCACCACCAGCAGCAACACCACCACCGCGTATTTGTAGATGGGGCCCACGTGATTGATCCGGTCGAGTACGGTGCAGGCAGTATAGCCATCGCAGGCTGCGCGCCGTGCTGAGCAGGCTTCGCCGGCCGCCGTGGTGGGCGATCCTGCTGACCGCTGCCGCAGCCGTGCTTTTCGTGCGCCTGGGCTTCTGGCAGCTGCATCGCGCCGCCTACAAGGACGACCTGCTGCGACGCTATGCCGCGGCGGCCGTCGCGCCGCCACAGGACTTTGCCACGGTGGCCATGCAGCCGCCGCCGGACGCCTATCCGCGGGTGCAGGTGCAGGGCCGCTATCTGGCCGACCGCGTCTATCTGCTGGACAACCCGAAGCACGACGATCGCGGCGGCGTGGAGGTCTACGTGCCGCTGCGCGTGCCGGGCGGCGACCGCCTGCTGCTGGCGGACCTTGGCTTCCTGCCCGGCAACGGTACCGATCAGGCGCCGCAATTGCCGCCGTTGCCGGATGGCGTGCAGAGCCTGCACGGGCTCTATGTGCCGCCGCCGGGTCACGGCTTCGAGATGGGCGGCAATGCGCTTGCGCGGCAGACGCACTGGCCGAAAAAGACGATCTATCTGGACATGGGCCAGGTAGCGGGCGATCTCGGCACGAAACTGTATCCGCGCGTGCTGAGCCTGGACGCGGACCCGGCCTCGATCTACGTGCGTGTCCATGCGCTGGACTTCGGCGACATGCCGCCGGCGCGGCATCGCGCCTATGCGTTCCAGTGGTTTTCCTTTGCGATCGCCGTGGTGGTGATCCTCCTCGTGCTGAATCGCAAGCGCGGTTCGCGCAAACCCTGACCGATGGACTGCCGATGAATGCCGCCGATTCCGCCACGCTCCGCAAGGGCCGCCTGAAGCTGTTGCTGGTCGCCTCGATCTTCGCCGCCCCGTTCGTGCTGGCGCTGGTGCTCACGCTGATCGGCTGGCAGCCCGGCGCGAAGGGCAACGGCCTGCCGGTGCTGCCGCAGCGCAATTTCGCGCAGGAGCAGTTGCCGGTGCGACTCGCCGACGGCAGCGATTGGGCATGGCGTGACAGCGAGCCGCGGCTGACCCTGGTGGCGCTGCCCGGGCCGGACTGCGCCGCGCGCTGCTACGCCGCGCTGACCGCGATGGCCAAGGCGCGCGCGATGCTCAACCGCAACCAGTCGCGGCTGCGCCTGCTGTACGTGGGCGCGCCGCCGGCCGATCCGCGGCAGCGCGAAGGCATGGCGAACTACTGGAAGGTCGGCGAGGACGTGGACGGCAAGTTGGCGCCGTGGCGCCCGCAGCAGCCGGACAGCGTCAGCGCGCTGCTGGTGGAATCCAATGGCACGGCGCTGGCGAGTTATCCTGCCGGTTTCGATGCCTCCGGGCTGCTCCAGGATCTGCTGAAGGTCGTCAAGTAATGTCGTCGCCTGTCATGAAAATCCTGCGCTGGCTGTCGCTGCTGGCGGCCGTGTTCGCGTTCGGGCTGGTGATGTTCGGCGCCTTCGTGCGCCTTTCCAACGCCGGCCTGTCGTGTCCGGACTGGCCCACCTGCTACGGCGAGGCGACCTGGCCGCAGCACGCGCAGGCGGTGGCCAAGGCCGATGCCGAATTCCCGCATCGTCCCTACGAGGCACACAAGGCGTGGCGCGAACAGGTGCACCGCATGTTGGCCGGCACGCTGGGCATGCTGGTGCTGGCGATGGCCCTGCTCGTCGCGTGGCGCGACTATCGCATGCGCGTGAAAGTGATCGCGGGCGCCGTGTGCGCTGCGATAGGCGTGACGATGTACATGCGTGGCGAGTACGCGGTTTCGTCGGCATTGTCCGCCATGGCGATTTTGTCGCCGACGCTCGGCGCGTGGCGATGGCGCGACAGCGGCGCGTGCCGGATCGTCGTGCTCGCCCTGGCCGTCATCATCTTCCAGGCGATGCTGGGCATGTGGACGGTGACCCTGCTGCTGAAGCCCATCGTGGTAACCGGGCACTTACTGGGCGGCATGACCACGTTCGCGCTGCTGGGCTATGCGGCGGTGCGCTTCGCCGGCGTGGGCGCGGCGGACGATGCGCTGGCGGGGCTGCGCAAACTGGTGATCATCGGCATCGTGCTGTTGGCCTGCCAGATCGCGCTGGGCGGCTGGACCTCGTCGAACTATGCGGCGCTGGCCTGCGGCTTCGGCGATGCGGCATTCCCGAAGTGCCTCGGCCAGTGGTGGCCGCCGGGCGACTACCACCAGGGCTTCATCCTGTGGCGCGGCATCGGCGTGGATTTCGAGGGCGGCATCCTCGACCAGAGCGCGCGCACCGCGATCCAGATGGCGCACCGGATCGGCGCGCTGGTGGTGTTCTGCTACCTCGGCTGGCTGTCGCACCGGCTGGCGCGGCGCAGCCTGCGCTGGTGCGGCATCGCGGTGGCCACGGCCCTGGTCTGCCAGGTGCTGCTGGGCATCAGCAACGTGCACTTCGGCCTGCCGCTGCCGGTGGCGACCGCGCACAATGGCATGGCGGCGCTGCTGCTGTTCACCCTGGTGGCGACGCTGGCGCGCACGCAGCGCAAGCCGGACGCGTCCGGAGTGGCGGCATGAGCGTGCTGGGCGAATACCTGCAGCTGACCAAGCCGCGCGTGGTGGCGCTGCTGGTGTTCTGCGCCGTGATCGGCATGTTCCTCGCCGTGCCCGGCATCCCGCCGTGGCGGGCGCTGGTCTTCGGCACGCTGGGCATCTGGCTGGCCTCCGGTTCGGCGGCGGCGTTCAACCACCTGATCGACCAGCGCATCGACAAGCTGATGGCGCGCACGGCGCGCCGCCCGCTGGCCACCGGGCATCTCAAGCCGTGGCAGGTGCTGGTGTTCGCGGTCGTGATCGGCGTCGTCTCGATGCTGGTGTTGGCGCTGCTGGTGAACGGCCTCACCGCTTGGCTCACCTTCGCGGGCCTGATCGGCTACGCGCTGGTGTACACGGCCTACCTCAAGCGGGCCACGCCGCAGAACATCGTGATCGGCGGCCTGGCCGGGGCGATTCCGCCGGTGCTGGGCTGGACGGCGGTGACCGGCGCGCTGCATCCCTTCGCGTTGCAGTTGTGCCTGATCATCTTCGTGTGGACGCCGCCGCACTTCTGGGCGCTGGCGATCTTCCGCCGCGACGACTACGCGCGCGCCGGCGTGCCGATGCTGCCGGTAACCCATGGCGTGGCCTACACGCGCTGGCAGGTGCTGTTCTACACCGTGCTGCTGGTGTTGGTGACCCTGCTGCCCGCGATCACCGGCTACAGCGGCTGGCTCTATCTCGGCAGCGCGGTGGTGCTGGGGGCGGGCTTCCTGTATTACGCGATCCGCCTGCTGAACCCGCCGGACGAGTTCTTCGCGATGCGCGTGTTCAAGTACTCCATCGTCTACCTGATGGCGCTGTTCGCGTTCCTGCTGGCCGATCACTGGCTGATGGCGCCGCTAGTGCAGCACGGGCTGGTGTTCCAGCAATCGGTCTAGCTTCCGTCGCGAATTAATGTCTGTTTCAACGGCTTGACACTCCCGCAGTGCAACACGACAATACGCGCGCCTGCCGGCGCGTCATCGGCCGACCGGGCCTCTGTCCGAACTTCACCAAGGCATATGGACGTTTACCCTAGTCGCAACGTCGACATCCGCGAGCATCGGGTGCCGGCATTGCATAACAAGCTGATCGTCTGCGGCAACCGCCAGCGGTTGGCCGGCGCTTTCCTCGACTAGGGAAGTCCGGCCCGCTCCTAACGGTGCCGCGGGCACCGTATTCAAGGAGATGGGCTATGAAGCTCCTTCGTGATTTCTTTCGCCCGCGTACCGCAGGTCGGTCCACCTTGGCCGGCCGTCGTGATGACGCGCGCCGTACTTTCACCGTCACGGTTCCCCAGCCGCTGAACCAGCCCGCCGAGCAGCGGGCTCCCATCGACACGCACTTGCAGGTCGAAAACGCCCAGGGGCGTCTCCTGTCGCGTTGGCATGAACATCAGTCCTCGGACGCGACGCTTACGTCCCGTCATCTTCATTTGGTATCTAGCCATTCATGAGCCGCTGCCGCGTTCGCAAGGGCTGGCCTCCACCAGGACCGGAATCCCGATCCTGGCGTCATTGCCATGAACGCGGATCTCGCTAGCGGGGCGAGACGGTGCTGGCCCCTCGCCTCTGCGCTGCAAGCAACACCATCCACGGAAGCGAGTCATGATGAAACAAGCAATCCAGGCCTCCACAGGTAAGGCTGCCGGCAAGGGTGCGGCGGCACCGCTGCGCGTCGTGGTCGCACAGGAGGCATTCCAGGACAACGAGATTCTGTTGGCGGCACTGGGTACCAGTCCGACAGGCCTGGACGAAGAGCAGATCACCGAGCGACTGGCCCGTGATGGCATCAACGAGGTGTCGCACGAGAAGCCGCCGCACTGGGCGCTGCAGCTGCTGCATGCGTTCAAGAACCCGTTTATCGTCGTGCTGCTGGTGCTCGCTGGCGTGCAGCTGGCGACGGACCATACCAACCTGACCGGTCCGACCATCATTTCGGTGATGGTGTCGATCAGTGTGTTCCTCAGTTTCATCCAGGAATACCGTTCGTCGCAGGCTGCCGAGAAGCTGAAGGCGATGGTGCGCAACACCGCGACGGTGACGCGTCGCGCGTCGGATGGCCATAGCGAGCGTATCGAAGTGCCGGTTGGCGAACTGGTGGCCGGTGACATCGTGCATCTGGCGGCGGGCGACATGGTGCCCGCGGACCTGCGCCTGCTGCATGCGAAAGACCTGTTCATCAGCCAGGCCATTCTCACCGGCGAATCGCTGCCGGTGGAGAAATCGGCGCCGCCGCACGGCGAAGCCGCCGATGAGGCGCAGCGGGATGCGGTCGACAACCCGTTGGATCTGTCGACGGTTTGCTATATGGGCACCAACGTCGTCAGCGGCACCGCTACCGCGGTGGTCGTGGCGACCGGTCCGCGCAGCTACCTGGGATCGCTGGCGCGCACCGTGGTCGGTCAGCGCGTGCAGACCAGCTTCGATCGCGGCGTAAGGAGCGTGAGCTGGCTGTTGATCCGTTTCATGGCCGTGATGGTGCCGATCGTCTTCTTCATCAACGGTCTGGACAAGCACGACTGGTTGCAGGCCTTCCTGTTCGCCCTGTCCGTGGCCGTCGGTCTGACGCCGGAAATGCTGCCGCTGATCGTTACCGCGAACCTGGCCAAGGGCGCCATCGCGATGTCGCGTCGCAAGGTGGTGGTGAAACGCCTCAACGCGATCCAGAACTTCGGCGCGATGGATGTGCTGTGCACCGACAAGACCGGCACGTTGACGCTGGACAAGATCGTGCTCGAGCGGCACCTGGACCTGTTCGGCGAGGAATCCGAAGAGGCGCTGGAGTACGGCTATCTCAACAGCCGCTTCCAGACCGGCCTGAAGAACCTGATGGACAAGGCGGTGCTGTCGCATCGCGACCTCGAGCCGACGGCCGCGCGTTACCGCATCGTCGATGAGATTCCGTTCGACTTCCAGCGCCGTCGCATGTCGGTCATCGTGGCCAACAGCGATGACCACGAACTGCTGGTCTGCAAAGGCGCCGTTGAGGAAATGCTGTCGATCTGCGCCTACGCGAAAACCGGCGACAGCATCGTGCCGATGACCGATGCGCAGCGCGCCGAGATCAAGGCGATGACCGGTGGCCTCAATGAGGACGGACTGCGCGTGCTGGTGGTGGCGATCAAGCGCCAGCCGCCGACCCGGCGCGCCTACAGCGTTGCCGACGAGAACGACCTGATCGCCGTCGGTTGCCTGGCCTTCCTCGATCCGCCCAAGGACAGCGCCGGTACCGCGATCGCCGCGCTGCATCACCATGGCGTAGCGGTGAAGGTGGTCACCGGCGACAACGAGGCGGTGACGCGCAAGATCTGCCGCGAGGTCGGTCTGGATGTCGAGCACTCGGCGCTGGGCAAGCACATCGAACCGCTGGACGATGCCGAGCTCGACGAACTGGTCAAGCGCACCACGGTATTCGCCAAGATGTCGCCGCTGCAGAAGGCGCGCGTGGTGAAGTCGCTGCAGCGCCAGGGCCACACCGTCGGCTTCCTTGGCGACGGCATCAATGATGCGCCGGCCCTGCGCGAGGCTGACGTCGGTATTTCGGTGGACACCGCGACGGACATCGCCAAGGAATCGGCCGACATCATCCTGCTGGAAAAGAACCTGATGGTGCTGGAAGAGGGTGTAATCGAAGGGCGCATTACCTTCGGCAACATCATCAAGTACATCAAGATGACCGCCAGTTCGAACTTCGGCAACATGTTCTCGGTGCTGGTGGCGAGTGCGTTCCTGCCGTTTCTGCCAATGCTGCCGCTGCAACTGCTGGTGCTGGACATGCTCTATCACGGTTCGCAGTTGTCGATCCCGTTCGATCGCATGGACGAGGAATACCTGCGCAAGCCGCGCAAGTGGGATGCCAGCGACATCGGCCGCTTCATGGTATGGATTGGTCCGGTCAGCTCGATCTTCGACATCACCACGTACTGGCTGCTGTGGCACGTCTTCGGCGCGAACTCGGTCGGGCACCAGGCGTTCTTCCAGACCGGCTGGTTTATTGAAAGCTTGCTGACGCAGACCCTGATCGTGCACATGATCCGCACGCGCAAGGTCCCGTTCCTGCAGAGCGTCGCCTCGGCGCCGGTGCTGGCGTTGACCACGGCGGTCATCCTCATCGGCCTGGCGCTGCCTTTCGTCGGGATTGGTTCGAAGTTCGGCTTTGTCTGGCTGCCGCCGGCGTATTTCGCCTGGGTTGCGCTGACCGTTTTCACGTACTGCGTGCTGACGCAGCTGGTGAAGCTGATCTATATCCGCCGCTACGGACGCTGGCTTTGACATGACTCCCTCCCTGCGCCGCGCCCAGCGCGGCGCAGCAGCGGGTGGTGCACAAGGAGGTATGCTGTGGCGGCTGGAGAACGAGATCTCCGAACGGCACATTCGTGCAGCGCATCCGCTAGCACCTGGCTGCGCAGGCCGGTGGTGCGACGCGCTGAACGCTCAATCCGCGGGGCGCACGTCCAGCGTCATCGCGTGGAAGTCCATCGTCACCACGTTGTGCGCGAAGAGCGGGTTGCCCACGGTGGCCTCGAACAGGCCATCCGGTTGGTGCACCGGGTTCTTGCCTGAGCCCGCAAAGTAGACCGTCGCAGGGCTGCCCAGCAGCTGCGTGCTGCCGAAGCCAAGGCCATGCGCCGTCGAGGCGAGCATCTCGACGCCGCCGTCGGTGAACTCGAACAGCTTGGGTGTGCCCTGCTTGCGCAGACCGAGCCGGGCGAGCGCGGCGTCATAGACCAGCATGGTGCCGGTGTACATGGTGTCGATCTGGGCGTGCACCGGATGGCCGTCGATGGTGAAAGGGGCGCCGACCACGATGGGCGGGCCGTAGTGGCCGAAGCGGATCAATTGCAGCGTGCCGGGCGCGGCCGGGGAGGTGGAGGCTCCCGGCGCCGAGATCCGCAGCAGATGATGCGGGTAGTCGATCTGCAGGACGCGATCCTTGAGCGCGGTATAAGCCAGCGTGCCGTCAGCCGGCAGGCGGGCGGGGCCGAAGCTCGCGGGGCCGGCCACGGCGAAGTGGACCGTGAGCCGTGCCTTGCCCAGCGCGAGCACATGTCGCCCGCCGTCCTGGAAGTCGGGGATGGGTTTGCCGTTGCGCAGCACCGGCCTGGGCTGCCATCCCATCGCCTTGGCGGCGTCGGTCAGCATCATCGAATCGATGTCGCCGGTATCCAGCGCCAGCGTGCGCGGCGGTCCGCCATCGACGCTGGCCTGGAAGCAGACCAGGCCGGCGCAATCGTGGAACGGCACCGTGGCAGCGAAGCGCGGCGATCCGCTCGCGGCGCAGGCCGGCGCGGCCGGCAACAGGGCAATGAGCGAAGCGAGGGCAAGCAGGGCCTTTCCGGACACAGTCGGTACTCCTGGATAGGGAGTCGACAGTCCATCGCGCCGCCGTCAGCGGTACCAGTGCGGGAAGTCACCGGCCGCGGGGGGCGTCAGTCGTCCTGGCTGATGCGCTGGCGCCGATAGCGCCACCACAGCCACACCAGGCATAGCAGCACCAGACTGAGCAGCATCCACATGCTGTTCTGGCCACGGTGCATCCAGGTCATCAGCCACACATGGTTGTCGGCGCCGAAATAGCCCAGGTAGACCCATACCGGCACGCTGATCAGCGCGGCGGCGGTGTCAATCAGCAGAAAGCGCAGCAGCGATACCTGGCGCGTGGTGCCGGCGGTGACATAGATGGTGGTGCGCATGCCGGGCAGGAAGCGGGCCACGAACAGCACGCGGTTGCCGTAGCGCGAGAACTTGTGCTGGATCACCTGGTAGCGTTCGGGCGTGAGCACGCGGGCGACCCAGCGCCACTTCAGCATGCGCGCGCCGTAGTGGTGGCCGAGCAGGAACATCGCTGCGTCGCCCATCAGCACGCCGACCATGCACAGCGCGAACATCACGTGCACATTGGCGTAGCCCAGACCGGCGATCACGCCACCGGCGACCAGGGTGACGTCTTCCGGCAACGGCAGGCCGGCGCCGCAGATCATCAGCGCGATCCACACCGCCACGTAGCCGTTCTCGGCGAAGATCGTGACCAGTCGTTCAAGCAGATCCATGGGCATCCCTGCGGCGCGTACCGCTGCATGATCCCATATCGGACCCTGGCATGAGCGTCGGGACGGCGGGCATGCGGCGTCAGTCCGGTGCGGCGACGGGTCGCACGCGCGCGGCCAGCAGCTCGCGCAGCTCGGCTTTCTCGGCATCGTCGAGCGGGCCGCTGCGCATCTTCGCGTGCAGCGTCTCGCGGCGCAGCGCCACGGCCTGTTCGTCCATACGCAGCAGGGCATCCATGAACTCGGTGCGCTGCGCCTCCGGCTCGCCCACCACCGCGGCGGCCATCAGCTTCTGCAGCGCGGGGTATTCCGGGCGCTCGGCGAAATGCTCCACCAGCATCGCCGGATTGATGCCGGGTCGGCTGCGCGCCAGGTCCAGCAGTTCGGCGAGCAGGCCGACGCCGGGACGGTCCAGGCGCAGGAAGCGGTAGGGCTTCTCCACCTGGTCGGCCATGCCGGGCTGGGCCAGCAGCAGGGCGATCGCGCTGCGCACCAGCGAACGCTGCGCGGCCACCGGGCGCTGCACCGCGCGATGGGTGGCGGGATCGGCCTGCAGGCGTGCGCTGGCGCCGCTGCGCCGTTCCAGCTCCTGCGCCATCAGGTCGCGGAACGCGCCGTCGGGCAGCCGGGCGATCAGCGGGCGCGCGCGCTCGGCGAGGCGGGCGCGGCCGTCGAGGCTGGCGGTGTCCACGTCGCGTGCCAGCTCGTCGAAGAAATAGTCGGAGAGCGGCGTAGCGTGCTTCAGGCGCTGCTCGAAGCCCTCCCTGCCTTCCTTGCGCACCAGCGTGTCCGGATCCTCGCCCTCGGGCAGGAACAGGAAATAGGCCTGCCGCCCGTCGCGCAGGCGCGGCAGCGCGGCGTCCAGCGCCTTCCACGCGGCGGCGCGGCCGGCGCGGTCGCCGTCGAAGCAGAACACCACGTCGGGTGCGGCGCGGAACAGCAGTTCGGTGTGCTCGGGCGTGGTGGCGGTGCCCAGCGTGGCCACCGCGATCGGCAGGCCGGCCTGGTGCAGCGCGATCACGTCCATGTAGCCCTCCACCACCACGATGCGCCGCAGGTTCGCGTTGGCCTGCTTCACCTGCCACAGCGCGAACAGCTCGCGGCCCTTGTGGAACAGCGGGGTTTCCGGAGAGTTGAGGTACTTGGGGGATTGCTCCGAGCTCAACACCCGCCCGCCGAAGGCGATCACCCGGCCGCGGCGGTCGAGGATGGGGAACATCAGCCGCTCGCGGAAGCGGTCGTAGCGGCTGCCGCGCTCGCCGGCGGAAACCATGCCGGCCTCGGTGAGCAGCTCCATTCGTCGCGGGCTGTTGCCCAGCGCCTTGATCACTCCGTCGTAGCCGGCCGGCGCCCAGCCGAGGCGGAAGCGCGCGATGGTGTCGGCGTCCAGCCCGCGCTTCTTGCAATAGGCCTGCGCCTCGGCGCTTTTCGGCAACTGTTCCTGGTACCAGGCCGCGCTGGCGTCGAGCAGGGCGTAGAGGTCGGTCTTGTCTTCGCGCGGCCGCTCGTCGCGGCCGCCCTCGCGCGGCACGGTGAGGCCCACCGACTGCGCCAGCTCTTCCACCGCGTCGGGGAACTCCAGCCGTTCGTAGTCCATCAGGAACTTGATCGCGCTGCCGTGCGCGCCGCAGCCGAAGCAGTGGAAGAACTGCTTGGCGGGGCTGACGTAGAACGAGGGCGTGCGCTCGTCGTGGAACGGGCAGCACGCCGTCCACTCGCGGCCGGCCTTCTTCAGCGGCACGCGCCGCTCGATCACGTCGACGATGTCGACGCGGGCGAGCAGTTCGTCGATGAAGCTGTCGGGGATCAGGCCGCGCATGAGTGCCCTAGTTTAGAGGCTTTAGAGGCTGGACCTCCCATGGGGGCGGAACCGGCCAGGCACGGGTGGCGGCGCGGCCAATCCGCGGCGCGACGCCCGGCAACACCTGCGCCGCTGGTTAGCATGCACGTGGTTTCCGCTGGGGAGAGACGATGGCAGACAGTCCGGCAGTGCGCTTTCGTTCGGCTACCGCGCAGGACGCGGCGGTCGCCGTGCCGCTGATCCACAGCTCCGGCCCCGCCGCGTTCGACTACGTGTTCGCGGTGCCGGGGCGCAGCATGGCGCTGGACTTCCTGCATCGCGCCTTCGCCGATGGCGCCGGCGAGTTCGGCTGGCGCAATCATGTGGTGGGCGAGCTGGAGGGCGTGGTGGTGGCGGTGGGGGCGGCCTATGGCGGCAACACGTCGCTGGCGTTCACGCTGGCGGCGGCGCTGCAGATCCTCGCGCACTACGGCCTGCACCATGCGCCGGGCGTGATCGCGCGCGGTCTGCGCGTGGAACGGGTGATCCCGCCGCCTGCACGCGGCATGCACTACCTCGCGCACCTGGGCGTATCACCGGCCCTGCGTGGGCAGGGCATCGGGCAGGCCCTGATCGACGAGCTGATCAGGCGCGGCGTGCAGCAGGGGCGTCGGCGCATGGTGCTGGATGTGGCCGTGAGCAACACTCGTGCACAGGCCTTGTACGAGCGGCTGGGGTTCACGGTGACCGGTGAGCGGCATTCCACGCTGGCCAATGCGCAGGGCGTGGTGCCGGGGCATCGGCGGATGGAGCGGCCGCTTGGCTAGATCGGGAGGTATGCCGTTTCCCCCTGTTTCTGCCTGAGAGAGGAAGGTGGCCGGGCAGACTCGCCGCGTCATGGCGCCGCGGGGCGTCAGAGGATGCGGAACACCCCGATCACGGCCAGTACGGCGATCAGGAACAGGATCAGGAAGATCGCGAACAGGAACCTGGCGATGGTGGCGGCCACGCCGGAAATGCCGCGGAAACCGAGCAGGCCGGTGACCAGCGAGATGATGGCGAAGATGATGGCCCACCTGAGCATGCGTTCCTCCTGCGGCTGGCGACATGCCGCATGCAAGGGAAAAGAGCCGCGGGTGGGGGATGCCCGTGGGCCTCGTTAGTAACGGCGCGCTCGTGAACGCGATGCATGTGGCTTGCGCATGGCCGTCGCCATCGGCAAGCTGCCGCGGCAGCGGATTCTGGGAGAAGGCGATGCTGTTGACGGCGATGCTGATGCACAGGCAACGCGCGATCATGCGCGCGTTCGAGCAGGCCGGCGCGGTCACGGCGGAGAGCGCATGCAGCGTCGAGCAGTTGGGCCTGTCCGTGGGCGTCGCCTGGCAGCAACTGGCCAGCCTTGCCGTGCTGCGCAGCCCCGCGTCGGGGCGCTGGTTCCTGGATCGGCCGAACTGGCAACGGCTGTGCCGGCGGCGGCTCTTGCTGGCCGGGTCCATCGCGGTCGGCCTGCTGCTGGTGCTGCTGTTCGCCTGGTCGATGCGCTGACGCTAACCCGCGAGCTTCGCCTTGATCCGCGCGGAAACCTGGGCCATGTCGGCGCGGCCGGCGGCCTTTTCCTTCACTGCGGCCATCACCTTGCCCATGTCACGCGGCGAATTGGCACCGGTGCCGGCGATGGCCGCCGCGATCAGCGCATCCAGCTCGGCCTCGTCGAGCTGGGCAGGCAGGTAGGCTTCGATCACGGTCATCTCGGCACGCTCGACGTCGGCCAGGTCTTCGCGGCCGGCGCCGACGTACTGGCTCACTGAGTCGCGGCGCTGCTTGAGCATCTTCTCCAGCACGGCCAGGGTCTGGGCATCGTCCAGTTCGATGCGCTCGTCCACCTCGCGCTGCTTGATCGCGGCCAGCATCAGCCGGATCACGCCGAGGCGATGCTTGTCGCCGCCGCGCATGGCTGTCTTCATGTCCTCGGTGAGCTGTTGCTTGAGCGTCATGGCGGGCGTTCCGGGCGGCGGAGGGAGTATTTTACGAAAATGGCAAAGCCGGCGTTGCCTTGCGGCAACACCGGCCTTCGAATCCGGATGCGGCGGTGGCTGCGAGAGGCCGCGCCGACCGCGCTTCTGAGCATGTGCGGCGTGAAGGCGCCGCTGTCCGCCGGGAGCCGGCGGAACCAAGGAAACTCAGTACAGCCGGGTCTTGCGCGAGACGTCGCGCGACAGGCGGCGCAGGTGGCGCTTCACTGCGGCGGCACGCTTGCGCTTGCGCTCCTGGGTCGGCTTTTCGTAGAACTCGCGCTTGCGGGTTTCGGCCAGGATTCCGGCCTTTTCGCAGGTACGCTTGAAACGACGCAGCGCGATCTCGAACGGCTCGTTCTCGCGGACTTTGACGTTGGGCATGGACACTCCGGGTGTTAATCTGTCCCGCTTCCGGGACTGTTGAATACGGCGAGCCGCGAAGTATACCGTGTCTGACGACAGATTTTCAAAGCCGCGCTCCGCGGCCGACAGCCGCCTGCACGTGATGGGCAAACCGGTGCTGGGCATCGAATCCTCCTGCGACGAGACTGGCGTGGCGATCCTGCGCTGGGAGCCGGAGGCGCCGGGCCGTGGCCTGCTGGCCCATGCCCTGTACAGCCAGGTCAAGCTGCACGCCGATTACGGCGGCGTGGTGCCGGAGCTGGCCAGCCGCGACCACGTGCGCAAGCTGCTGCCGCTGGTGCGTGAGGCGCTGGCCCAGGCCGGCCTGAAGCCCGCCGACCTGGGCGGGGTGGCGTATACCGCCGGCCCCGGCTTGGTCGGGGCCCTGCTGGTTGGGGCGGCAGCGGGACGCGCGCTGGCCTGGGCGCTTGGCGTGCCGGCGATCGGGGTGCACCACATGGAGGGCCACTTGCTGGCGCCACTGCTGGAGGACGACCCGCCCCAGCCCCCATTCGTGGCCCTCCTGGTCTCCGGCGGACATTCGATGCTGGTCGAGGTGAAGGCGATCGGCGAGTACCGCATCCTGGGCGACACCCTGGACGACGCCGCGGGCGAGGCCTTCGACAAGACCGCCAAGCTGATGGGGCTGCCTTACCCCGGCGGCCCGGCGCTGGCCAGGCTGGCCGAACAGGGTCGGCCCGGTGTGTTCCGCTTCTCGCGGCCGATGACCGACCGCCCCGGACTGGATTTCAGTTTTTCGGGGCTGAAGACCCAGGTTCTGCTGGCCTGGCAGCACTCGGACCAGGGCGAGCAGACCCGCGCCGACGTCGCGCGCGCCTTCGAGGAGGCGATCGTCGACACCTTGCTGATCAAGTGCCGCCGCGCGCTGGAGGCCACGGGCACCCATCGGCTGGTGATCGCCGGCGGCGTGGGCGCCAACCGCCGCCTGCGTGCGGAGCTGGCCGCCGCGGGCGAAAAGGACGGCTTTCGCACTTATTTTCCGCGCCTCGCGTTCTGCACCGACAACGGCGCGATGATCGCCCTGGCCGGCGCGATCCGGCTCGCCAGCGGCCAGCATCAGGGCGAAGCCGTCGAGGTGCGCCCGCGCTGGAATCTGGAAGAGCTGCCAGCGGCCTGATGTCCCCGATGCAGGAGCGCACCCTGTGCGCGGTGAAGCTTTTCGCAAACAGCCACATCGCGCACAGGGTGCGCTCCTACACGTACGCGGGGCCGCGGTTCACCACTGCGTGCGGCTGGGCAGCAGGCCTTTCAGTTCCGCGTCGGTGAGGTTGCGCCACTGGCCCGGCTTCAGGTGGCCGAGCTTCACGTTGACGACGCGCACCCGGCGCAGCTGGGTGACGCGGTAGCCGAACGCGGCCGCCATCAGGCGGATCTGCCGGTTCAGGCCCTGGGTGAGCACGATGGCGAAGCCGAACTTCGCGATCCTGCGCGTGCGGCAGGGCTTGGTCATCTGGCCGTGCACGCGCACGCCGCGGGCCATGCCGGCGAGGAATTCCTCGGTGACCGGCTTGTTCACCGCCACCAGGTATTCCTTCTCGTGGTGGTTCT
>Ga0187815_10000038_pt1 | contig 60532 bp, 56 predicted proteins | sample NC_S_5_FD_132962 | JGI IMG/M metagenome (GOLD analysis project Ga0187815, IMG submission 132962) | Wetland sediment microbial communities from Neuse River Estuary, North Carolina, USA - ASW-S_5 | ecosystem: Environmental > Aquatic > Freshwater > Wetlands > Sediment | place: USA: North Carolina... | reverse complement strand
GCGACCGCGAAAGCGCCATCAATTCCGCACCCCACTGGAGGTCTACAACGACCATCTGCGACTCACTGAGGCGAGCGCAGGAACGATTCACTAATCATGTTGCGCGTGGACCTTGAAACCGCCGCTCTATTCATCTGCTTTACAGTATTTGGCTCGGCTTGCTGGTGCTGGTGATGCTGAGCTCCAAAGCCACGTCCCGGCTGCGCAAGGCCGGCTATTCGGTGGGGTTGATGGGGGCCAGGGATTACTAGGAGCGGGTTTGCGGCTCGACCGGAGCCGATCCCAGGCAAGAGCGCGTGCCTGATGTCGAAAGCGGGCTGTCCTGCCCGTTTTCGACTCGCCGGGTCCGCGAAGGCCGAATCCGGCTCCGACGAATCAATCACCAGGGTGATTGATTCGCGAGCGGTCCACACGTGGACCGCTAGTCCTCTTCGAGCTTCGGTTTCCATGCCTCGCTGAGCTGTTTCTGCACCGGCGCGGGCACCGGTTCGTAGTGGCTGAGGTCGAGGCTGTAGCGGCCGCGGCCGCCGGTCATGGCCTTGAGTTCGGTGGGGTAGTCGGTGAGTTCGGCCAGCGGGGCCTGCGCGCGTATCATCAGCTCGCCGCCGCGCCGGCTGTCGGTGCCGAGGATGCGTGCGCGCTTGCCGGCGAGGCCGCCGGTGACGTCGCCGACGTCGCTCTCGGGGATGGCCACTTCCACGTCCACGATGGGTTCCAGCACGATGGGGCGTGCCTTGCCCACGGCGTCGAGGAAGGCTTTCTTGCCGGCGCTGACGAAGGCGACCTCCTTGGAATCGACGGGGTGGTACTTGCCGTCGTACACGGTGACGCGCAGGTCCTGCAGCGGGTAGCCGGCCACCGCGCCGCGCTCCATCGCCTGGCGCACGCCTTTCTCGATCGCGGGCAGGAAGGTGCCTGGGATCACGCCGCCCTTCACCGCGTCGACGAACTCGAAGCCGGCGCCGCGTTCCAGCGGCTCCACGCGGAGGAACACTTCGCCGAACTGGCCGGCGCCGCCGGTCTGCTTCTTGTGGCGGTGGTGGCCTTCCGCCTTCATCGCGATGGTTTCGCGGTAGGCGATGCGCGGCGGGTGGGTGATGACTTCCACGCCGTAGCGTTCGCGCATGCGTTCCAGCGTCACCTTGAGATGCAGCTCGGAGAGGCCGCGCAGCACGGTTTCGTTGAGTTCCTTGTGGTGCTCCATGCGCAGGCAGGGGTCTTCCTCGGCCAGCCGCCCCAGCGCGTTCGCCAGCTTCTGCTCCTGGCCCTTGTGCTTCGGCTCCAGCGCGAGGCCGAACATCGGCTGCGGGAAGCGCATTGGCGCGAGGTGGATGCTGTCCTCCTCGTGCGCGTCGTGCAGCACGGCGTCGTAGTGGATCTCCTCCACCTTGGCCACCGCGGCGATGTCGCCGGGAACCGCCTGCTCGATCTCCACGTGGTTCTTCGCGTTGAGCCGGAACAGGTGGCCCACCTTGAACGGCTTGCGGCCGTCGTCGACGAGCAGCTGCGAGTCGCGGCGCACCGTGCCCTGCCACACGCGGAAGACGCCGAGCTTGCCGACGAAGGGGTCGTTGACGATCTTGAACACGTCGGCGATCACGTGCTGCGTCGGGTCGGCGTTGACGGTGATCGCCTCGCCCTCGCCGTTGACGAAGGGCGGCGGATTGCCCTCGGCGGGATTCGGCAGCAGGCGTTCCGCGATGTCGAGCAGCTCGGCCACGCCCGCGCCGCTGCGCGTGCTGACGAAGCAGATCGGCACCAGGTGACCCTCGCGCAGGCATTGCTCGAACGCGTCGTGCAGCTGCTCGCGGCTGAGCGAGGCCTCGCCTTGGTCGAGGTAGGCGCCCATGGTGGCCTCGTTGATCTCCACCACCTGGTCGAGGATATGCTGGTGTGCGGTGGCCAGCGAGGAGAAGTCGGTGGCGCCCGTGGTGTGGAAGAAGCAGTCCAGTACCTGCTTGGCGCCCTGCGCGGGCAGGTTTACCGGCAGGCATTCGGGGCCGAACTCCTCGCGCAGCGCCTCCACCAGCGCACCGAGATGGGCGCCCTCGTAATCGATCTTGTTGACCACCAGCACGCGGGCGAGGCGGCGCGAGCGCGCGTGCTCCATCATGCGGCGGGTGCCGTGCTCGATGCCGTTGACGGCGTTCACCACCACCATCACGGTTTCCACCGCGGCGAACGCGGAGAGCGTGCCGCCGCGGAAATCGTCGTAGCCGGCGGTGTCGATCAGGTTGATGTGGCAGCCGCCGCGGTCGATGCCGGCGATGCAGCTGTCGATGGAATGGCCGCGCGCCTTCTCCTGCGCGTCGGTGTCCGACTGCGTGGTGCCGCGCTCCACCGAACCAGGCGCCTGGATCACGCCGCCGACGTGCAGCAAGGCCTCGAACAGCGTGGTCTTGCCGCTGCCGGCATGGCCGGCGAGCGCGATGTTGCGGATGCTTTCCGTGTTGTAGGACACAATGCGACCCTCCTCTTATAGGGTGCGGGTCGCATCGGCATGAGCGGCACCGCACGGGACCGCGCATGGCGGCTGACGATGGCGGGCCGTCATGGTCGTCCGGGCGCGGACGCGGGGGCGGTCATGGCGGAACAAAGGGGATGGTACGTCGCGACGGGGTTAGCCTTGCGTCAACGCCGGTTGCGCCGTGCCGCGGGGAACCGCTGTGGCCTGCGGCGGTCTTGGGGATACGGTTCAAGCAGCGCCGCCCATACTTTCCCTCCTCGCTCTCCCTCCCCGGCGCAAAGGCACTCCCATCGTCCACCGCACGCAGGCCGAAACCCGCGCTACGCCGCCGCCCGGCTCCGACCGGGACGGCTCGCCGGCGCTCGACATGGCGGCGATTTCGCGATCGCGCCGCCTGCGCTGGCGCGAGCCGTCGCGCGGGCATCGGCTGGCGTGGCTGGTGCTGCTGCTCACCGTGCTGCTGCACCTGGTGTTCGCGCTGATGGTGTGGTGGGCGATGCGTCCGCCGCCGCCCGCGCGCCGTGGGGCTGCGGCGCCGGTGACCGACGTGATCGAGGTGCGCTTCATTCCTGCCGCCGCCGCGCCAGCTGCGAAGGCGGTGCCGCCGCCCGTGCCCTTGCCGCCGCCCCCATCGCACGCGCCGCCGCGGCACGCTACCGAGCCTGCGGCGAAGCACGCGCTGAGCGTGCAACTGCCTGCGCCGGCGGCCAGCGTGGCCGCGCCGCGGCTGTTCGACCGCAACGGCCAGGTCGTCCTGCCGGCCGCCGCCGGCAGTGCGCCCGTACCCGAATACGTGCAGCACCTGCCGCAGGGCGACACGCGGATCATGCGGCACGACAACCCCGTGAAATACCAGGCCACCCGCTTCGACAAGGACTGGGGCAACGGCAGCACCAATTCCATCGACGACGCGCTGCAGAAGGCCGTGGACAAGACCACGGTGAAGCACACCTTCCACCTGCCCGGCGGCGTCCACATCCACTGCGCAGTTTCGCTGGCGGCGCTGGCCGGCGGTTGCGGCGGCGACCCGCCACCGCCGCCGCCGCCGAAGGACGGCGACGTGCGCCTGAACATGGCGCCGGCCAAGCCGCTGGCGCCCAACCCGAACGCGCCGAAGCCGCCGCCGCTGTCCAAGTGCATCGCGCTTTACCGCGCCGGCAAGCCGCTCGCCGACGGCTGCCCCAGCGACACGCCGATCCGTGCGGTGGACGAGGAACTGCGCGAGCAGCGCGCGAAGCAGGCCAGGCAAGCGGCAGGGCAATAGAAGTTGCGATAGCGCCCGCTACACTCGTCGCATGCCCTTGCCCAAGGACCCGAACGCACCGCGCCCGTCCGCCCAGCGGCCGGCGCAGGTGCTGCTGAACTCGCCGTTGGCCGCCTCTCCGCGCATGCTCGGCCTGCATGCGCGGCGACGGCCCCAGCCTCGCGTGCTGTGGCGGCGCGTGCTGGCGATCGCCGGCAGCTTGCTGGTGCACCTGGTGTTCCTGTTCGCCTTCATCCTCGGGCCGGCCTGGGAGCCGCCTCCGCCGGGCAAGGCGCCGCCGGCGCAGCTGCAGGCGCATTTCATCGAACTGCCCGACCTCGCGCCGCCGCCGCCGCCCAAGGGCGAGCCGCCGCGCAAGACGGGGCCGGTGCATCAGGGCCATGCGGCGGCGAATCCGGGCGAACGCCGTGCCGCGAGCGTCACCGCCGCGCGCAAGCCGCCGCAGCCACCTGCCGTCGCCGCGCAGGCAGCGGTTGCCCATCCCGCAAAAGCGGTTGCGGCGCCCGTGCCGCCGCCCAGCCTGCCGCAGCCGGCGCCCGTGCCGCAGCTGCAGCCGGTGCCGCTGGCCAACCAGCCGCCGCCGGTGAACCTGCCCAAGCCGGTGCTGCAGCCGCCGGTGCCGCCGAAATTCCAGCCGCAGCCCGTACGCGCGCCGCAGGCCGAAGGCAACCAGCCGATGCCGCCGCCGCCATCGCTGGCCATGCCGAAACTGCCGCCGCAGGCGCCGCCCGTAATCGCGCCGCCCAGCATGGCGCTGGATCGCGTGGCGCCGAACACGCCGGCGCCGGCCATCGTGCAGCCGATGCACGTGAACCTGCCCGCAGCGCCGCCTGTGCCCGAACTGCAGGCCGTGCCCCTGCCGGCGCAGGCCGCGCCGCAGGTGAGCCTGCAGACCGCATTGAATGCGCCCGCGCCGAACGCGCTGCAACACCTACCGAAGCTGCAGGCGCCCGCGCCGGTCCAGGTAGCGGAACAGCCTCTTGCCGCGATTCCGCAGGCGGCGCCCGCCGCACCCAGCGTGGCGCCCTTGTCCAAGGTCACGATCGAGATTCCCGATACCCAGGCGGTCACCCGGATCAGCCAGCCGGCGCCGGTGACTGTGCCGCCTGGGGAAGGCACGACGACGACGGCGAGCGCATCGAATGCATCGGCGCCGGAGTCCGCGGCGACGAGCGCCACGAACGAAGCGGCCGGCAAGGCGGGCGAGATCGCCGCACCGGATGTCAGCACGGCGCCCAATGCGAATCCGCAGGGCAGCGACAATGCCCGCCCCGGCGAGCCGCAGGGCGAAACCAACGGCGTCGAAACGGCCACCGTGCACGGCAACGGCCCGCCGGCCTCGCACGGGCTGGGCCATGCCACCACGGGAGCGGCCGGCAAGGGGCAGGGCACGTCGCCGGGCGCGCAGGCCGCGGCCGGCACGGCGGCCACGGTGCCGGAGTTCGTCCAGCTGAAGCCGACCGGCGACACCAGGGTGATGCGCCACAAGATCAAGGGCATCAGCTACAAGCCCACGCGCTTCGACCCGTACTGGACGCCCGAGGGCGAAAGCTCGGTGGACACCGCGCTGCGCCACGCGGCGGAAAAAACCACGCTGCAGCACACCTTCCACCTGCCGCGCGGCATCCGCATCAAGTGCAAGCTGATGCCGCTGGTGCCGGTGGCGCTGCTGGGCTGCGGCGGCGCCGACCCGCCGCCCGCGCCGGTGGCGCAGAAGGCCTACGACCGCCTCAACCTGCCGGACCTGCCCGGCGGCAGCGTGCCCAGCGTACCGCCGCCCGCACCCGCGGCGAGCGCGGCGGCACCTGCGCATGTCGTGCTGGACAACAGCGTGCAGTGCGCCGAAGCGCGCGTCGCCGGCGGCCCGCTGCCGCCGAGTTGCCCGCCGACGGAGCCGGTAGTGAAGCGCTACGTGCCGGCGACCTCGTCGAGCTCGTGGGTGCCGGCTAGTGATCAGTTTCATTGAGTTGGGGGGAGTTTCGCGTGGCGCGCGCGGTTCGCGATGGTTCGCTGGCGGTTGTTGTGCGTCAGCCGCGAGTGACTGGGCGGTTTCGAACGACTGTCGCGATGACCTTTCGGTTTGGCACCTAGGCTCGCCTTCGGCGGGCTTTCGTCCACCTGGCGCCAGCGACAGAGCGGTTTCGTCCACCTGCCGGTGGCCGAGCTACTTTCTCTTTGCGTGCCCAAAGAGAAAGTAGCCAAAGAGAAAGAGCACCCCGCGGTGGCGCTTTCCGTCCATCCATGGACGGAAAGTGCGTGAGTCGTGGCCGGGCTTTTCGGCCGGACTCCTGTCCGGTCGAAAAGGCGAGTCCCTCCCTGGCCTCGCCCGCTGCGCGGCCTTGTCGTCCACGCCTCACCGCCACCGAGGGGCCCCGAAAAAGCAGGCACGCTTCCTGCGTGCCAGAAGCACCAGCACCAGCACCAGCGGAGCACCGCAAGCTTGCACGTCGTCGTCTCCCTCCCCTGCTTGCAGGGGAGGGCTGGGGTGGGGTGCTCTGGCTTCTGCGCGCGGGGAGCGCGCTGCTCTACCCGGGGGCCCCTATGGCGCGGCGGGTGGGCGGAGGAAAGCCCGCAGGGTGGCCGGCATGGATGCCGGCCAGTTTTTCGCCAGCACAGGATGTGCTGTCGAAAAAACCCGTAGCCTGCCCGCGCACCCGGAAGGCAGGATGCCTGGAGGGCGCGCCATCGGGGTGGCGTTTCTCTTTGGTTCCTTTCTCTTTGGGCACGCAAAGAGAAAGGAACTCGGCCACCGGCAGGTGGACGAAACCGCTCTGTCGCTGGCGCCAGGTGGACGAAAGCCCGCCGCAGGCGAGCCTAGGTGCGGAACCGAAAGGCTGTCGCGAGCACCCACCTGTCACCCCAGCCCTCCCCCGGTGGGGAGAGGGAGAAGCAGGCTGCAGCAGACGAGCCAACTTACGGCGGCAGCGCGCCGAGCGCCCCACCCCCTACGACAACCGCAAAAACTCCCTCATCAGCGGCAGCCTCCGTACCCGCACCGCACTCACGCGGAACACCGCGTTGGCGAGTGCCGGGGCGACGGTGGGCATGGCGAGGAAGCTGGCGCCGGTGGGCGGGAGGTCGCCGCCGGGGACGACGATCACTTCCACGTTGCCGGGCAGCTGGGCCATGCTGGCCAGTGGGTAGTCCTTCCAGTCGTGCTGCTGGATCTGGCCGTCCTTGTAGGTGATGGCGAGGTTGAGCGCGGTGGACAACGCGTCCAGCGTGGCGCCGGCGACCTGGCCTTCGAGGCCGAGCGGATTGATCACGCGGCCCACATCCACCGCGCAGACGACGCGCTCGATGCCTAGCTTGTCGCCCTGCAGCGAGGTCTCGATGGCATGCGCCACGTAGGCGCCGTCCATGGTCCAGCAGGCGATGCCGAGGCCGTTGACGCTGCGCAGCCAGTTCTTCCACTCGATGCGGTCGGCGACCAGCTGCAGCACGTTGCGCAGGCGGCCGGTGTCCAGCATGCCGCCGTTCTTCAGCGCGATCATGCGCGGCTCGCCGATCAGGCGCAGGCGGGTCTTCAGCGGATCCTCGCGCAGGAGGTGCGCGATCTCGTCGACGAAGCTCTCCGCCGCGAATGCATTGCTGAGGTGCGGCATTGCGCGGTGCGGTCCGCGCGGCAGGGCGGATTCCAGCGCGTACCAGTCGCTGCGGTAGTTCGGCACCAGGCCGGCGGGCAGCTGGTCCGGCAGCACTTCCGAACTCCACAGCCGGTCGGCGGGCACGCCGCGGCCGACGAGTGCAGAGGCGCTGGCGAGGCGCTGGTTCCAGGCGGCCAGGTTGCGCTTGCGGTCGATGATCGCGCTGATCTTGTGCACACTGGCGGAGCGGTAGTAGTCGTGGGCGAGGTCCTGTTCGCGCGTCCATAGCAGGCGCACGGGCTTGTTCGTCGCCTTGGCCAGCATCACCGCTTCGGCCACATAGTCGTGGTCGAGGCGGCGGCCGTAGCCGCCACCCACGCGCGGCACACGGATTTCGATCTGGTCGGGGGCGAGGCCGGTGAGGCGCTGCACCACGGCCCAGGCCTGCTGTGGCGCCTGGCTGGGCACCACGAGGCGGGCATGGTCCTGATCGATGCGCGCGAGGCAGTTCATCGGCTCCGGGCAGGCATGCGCCAGCCAGGGCTGGTAATAACTTGCCTCGAAGCGGCGCGCAGCATGCTTGCTGGCCTTGTCCACGTCGCCGTCGTCGCGCACCCGCATGGTGGGCGCAGCCTGGCCGTCGAGCAGGGCGGCGGCCTGCTGCTCCAGCGCACCGCTGCTGGCCGCGGCGCTGGCGCCGGGTTTCCATTCCAGCTTGAGTTTGGCGCGGCCTTCGAGCGCGGCCCAGGTGTTCTCGGCGAGCACCGCCACCGCGGGAGCGATCACGGTCTGGCCCAGTGGCTGGCTGGGTTCGGGCTTGAGGTGCATCACCTTCACCACGCCCTTCACCGCCAGCGCGGGCGCGGTGTCGATGCGCGTCAGCGTGCCGTCCGGCCACGGGCAGTGCAGCAGCACGGCGACCAGCGCCTCGGCCTCGTGGTGGTCGATCGCGTACTTCGCCTGGCCGGTGACGATGGCGTGCGCGTCCGCATCGCCCACCGGCTTGCCGATCAAGGTGTAGCGGTCCGGCGTTTTGGGCGGCGGCGCCTGCTTGGGCAGGTCGAGCTTGCTGGCGTCGTCGACCAGGCTGCCATAGGTGACGCGGCGGCCGTCCGGCGCGATCACCGTGCCGGCTTCGCAGCGCAGGCGGTCGGCGGCGACGCCGAGCCGGCGTGCGGCGGCCTGCGTGAGCAGCCAGCGCGCCAGCGCGCCGGCCTGGCGCAGGTCGGCCCAGGCGGCGGGGATGGAATCGCCGGTGCCGCCGCGCTGGCGGCCGTAGGTCCACAGCGGCTGGCCGTTGCCGTTGGCGGCGATGCCGAGGCCCAGCTGCACCACGCTGACGCGGTTCCAGTCGGCATCAAGTTCGTCGGCGACGATCATCGGCAAGGCGGTGGCGACGCCGGTGCCGGTATCGGGATCGCGCGCGCCGATCAGCACGTTGCCTTCGGCGTCGATGCGCACGTAGGCACCCAGCTCGTGGAAGTGGTTGCCCAGCCATTCGGGCGGCAGCGGCGGCTCGGCGGCGTCGGCGAGCCGCACGCCCACCACCAGCGCGCCGGCGGTGCCGGCGAGGATCTGCAGGAAGCGCCGGCGCGACAGCCGGATGCCGTTCGAGGTGTTCGCACTCATGCCTGATTCGCCTTGGCGGCAGCGCGCTTGATCGCGGCGCGTACCCGGGTCTGGCAGCCGCAGCGGCAGGTGTTGGGCAACTGGTCGATATCGCCGTCGTCGGGTTGCGGCTTGCGCTGCAGCAGGTCCACGCCGGAAATCAGCCAGCCCGGCGTGCAGTAGCCGCAGCCGATCGCGTCCTCGTTGATGAAGGCCTGTTGCAGCGGATGCAGGGTGCCGTCGGCCGCAGCCAGGCCTTCCACCGTGGTGATGCGCTTGCCGTCGAGTTTCGCCATCGGCTGGGTGATCGCGGAGACCGGCTTGCCGTTCACCAGCACCAGGTCGGCGCCGTTCTCGCCGTGCGCACCGCCGTACTTGGTGCCGGTGAGCCACAGCACGTCGCGCAGGTACCACAGCAGCGGCATCTGCGGGTCGCCGGTATGGCGGAAATGCTCGCCATTGATCTCGACGTCGATGCCTTTGCGCGCCGCCTCGGGCACGATGCTGCTGTCCGGAGCGACCGGCACACCGTGGGCTTGGGCTGGCGCCATGCGAGATCTCCTCAACCGTATCCGCGCATTGTGGCATTGCCGCGGCCAGCATAGGAATGCGCGGCGCTGAATGGCGGCGCCGGCCGGCGGCCGCGCAAGACAGGCCCCGCACGGCCTGCGCCGGCGCGGCGGTTGCGGTTTTCCCTTCCCGCCTCCGACGCGTCGGCCGGAAAGCGCCATGCGCAAATTCCTGCATCGGGAATGGCGGTTGTACCCATGCCTTCCGGCCGTTGTGGCCGCGCCGGTGTCTGGAAAGAATGCGCCACCCGCGAGCATGGGGCTGCGGGTGGACAACTAGAAAAGTCAAACAAGGAAGCCATGAACAAACGTATTCGAATGACGGCGATCGCCGTGGTGCTGGCCGCGGCGTCGGCTGGTGCGATGGCCGCCGACCAGGGGGCATTCTTCGTCAACGGCAACCTCGGTCAATCGCACTATCACGACCGCGGATTCAACGGCGGCAACACCGATACCAGCGGCGCGGTGCGTTTCGGTTACGACTGGAACACCAATGCGTGGAGCTACGGCGTCGAGGGCGGCTACGTCGATCTGGGCAAGGCGACGGGCACGGTCTACACCCCTTATGGCACCGCCGGCTTCAACGTGAAGACCTCGGGCTGGCTGCTGGGCGGCAACGGCAAGTACCGCTTCGCCAACCACATGTTCGTGTCGGCGCGTCTCGGCTGGTTCCATTCGACGTTCGATGCAAGCGTTCCGGGTGCGGGCTCGCAGAGCTTCAGCGGCAACGGCGGATATGCCGGCGTCGGCGTGGGCTACGACTTCAATCAGCACTTCAGCCTGGGCGCCGGCTACGACACCTATCACGGTCGCGCCACGGTGTTCGGTACCAAGTCCAAGGAGAGCATCGGGGTGTACTCGGCATTCGCCGAATACCGCTTCTGAGCCTGGTTTCGGTTGAAATGCAACGGCCGCCGCGTGCGGCCGTTGGTTTTGTCCGGCTTTCCCGGCTGCGGCACAATAGGCGGCTGGCGCGCCCGAACGGCGCCCGCTCCCCTTCGCCGAAGCCATCGCCATGACCGCCATCAAGCAAGCCGACCTGATCCAGTCCGTCGCCGACGCCCTGCAGTACATCAGCTACTACCACCCGGTCGACTACATCAAGAGCCTCGCCGCCGCGTACGAGCGCGAGGAATCGCCCGCCGCGAAGGATGCGATGGCGCAGATCCTGATCAACTCGCGCATGGCGGCCGAGGGCCATCGCCCGCTGTGCCAGGACACCGGCATCGTCACCGTGTTCCTGAAGATAGGCATGAACGTGCGCTGGGACGACGCCACCATGGGCGTGGAGGACATGGTCAACGAGGGCGTGCGACGCGCCTACAACCACCCGGACAACAAGCTGCGCGCCAGCGTGCTGGCCGACCCGGCCGGCAAGCGCAGCAACACCAGGGACAACACGCCGGCAGTGGTGAACGTGTCGGTGGTGCCGGGCGACACCGTGGAGGTGATCGTGGCGGCCAAGGGCGGCGGTTCGGAGGCGAAGTCCAAGTTCGCGATGCTCAACCCCTCCGACTCCATCGTGGACTGGGTGCTCAAGACCGTGCCGACCATGGGCGCCGGCTGGTGCCCGCCGGGCATGCTGGGCATCGGCATCGGCGGCACCGCCGAGAAGGCGATGCTGCTGGCGAAGGAGTCGCTGATGGAGCACATCGACATCCAGGAGCTGATCGCACGCGGCCCCAGCAACCGCGTCGAAGAGTTGCGCATCGAGCTGTACGAGAAGGTCAACGCGCTGGGCATCGGCGCGCAGGGCCTGGGCGGCCTCACCACCGTGCTCGACGTGAAGATCAAGGATTACCCGACCCACGCGGCGAACCTGCCGGTGGCGATGATCCCCAACTGCGCGGCGACCCGCCACGCGCACTTCACCCTGGACGGCTCGGGCCCGGCGACGCTGGATCCGCCGTCGCTGGAAGACTGGCCCAGGCTCACCTACAGCCCGCAGAACGCGCGCCGCGTGAACCTCGACACGGTGACCCGCGAGGAGGTCGCCGCGTGGAAGCCGGGCGAAGTGCTGCTGCTCAACGGCAAGCTGCTCACCGGCCGCGACGCCGCGCACAAGCGCATGGTCGACATGCTCAACAAGGGCGAACCGCTGCCGGTCGACTTCAAGGGCCGCTTCATCTACTACGTGGGTCCGGTCGATCCGGTGCGTGACGAGGTGGTCGGCCCGGCCGGTCCCACCACCGCCACCCGCATGGACAAGTTCACCGAGCAGGTGCTGGCGCAGACCGGCCTGCTCGGCATGGTCGGCAAGGCCGAGCGCGGCCCCGCGGCGATCGAAGCGATCAAGAAGCACCGCTCCGTCTACCTGATGGCGGTGGGCGGCGCGGCCTACCTCGTCTCCAAGGCGATCAAGGCTTCGAAGGTGCTGGCTTTCGAGGACCTCGGCATGGAGGCGATCTATGAGTTCGAAGTGAAGGACATGCCGGTGACCGTGGCGGTGGACAGCGCCGGCACCTCGGTGCACCAGACCGGTCCGAAGGCATGGCAGGCCCGCATCGGCAAGATCCCCGTAGTTATCGAATAACAGCCGTGCGCGCAGTGCACGCCTTCGCCTCCTCTCCCCGCCGGGGGAGAGGATTGAGGAGAGGGGTGGGTGCTCGCGAGCGGGCTGATTCGAAGCCAAGCGCACGCCTTCGCCTCCTCTCCCCGCCGGGGAGAGGATTGAGGAGAGGGGCGGTGCTCGCGAGGGTCTTTCTGGAGCGAGCTTTCGCACCATCAAGCCCGACGCAAGCACCGCCCCTCACTCCCTCAGGGAGAGGGGGCGGTCGCGGCTCCATGCTCATCTACATTTAGCCTTCTAAACGTCCAGGATGAGCAACGGTTGCATTCTGTCTGGTGCGGCGCAACACTGGCGGAATTGTTTTCCCCAACCACCGCAACCGAAGGTAACCGTGAACCCGCAAAGCCCTGCGCCGCTGCCCGCGGACGCCCCCTGGATCGTGATGAAGTTCGGCGGCACCAGTGTCGCCACCCTGCCGCGCTGGCAGAACATCCGTGAGCTGGTCGCCAGCCGCCGCGCCGAAGGTGCGCGCGTGCTGGTGGTCGTTTCCGCGCTCACCGGCATCACCGACGCGCTGAAACAGCTGTGCAGCGAGGGCGACCAGGGCAAACGCAAGGCGGCGGCCGGCGCGATCGCGCAACGCCACTACGACCTGCTTGCGCACATGCAGCTGCCGCTGCCGGCCACGCTGGGCGCGCGCCTGGACGAACTGGCCGCGCTGGCCGCGGAAGGCCCGGCACGGCTGGGCGAGCTGGCGTGGTCGGCGCTGGTGCAGGCGCACGGCGAGCTGATGTCCAGCGCGCTGGGCGCGGCCTTTCTCAGCGAAAGCGGATTGCCCACGCGCTGGGTGGACGCGCGCGACTGTCTCGCCGCGGCCGCGCTGCCGAACCAGAACGAGCGCACCCGCCTGCTGTCGGCGATGGTCGAGGCGCGCCCCGACCCTGCGCTCAACGCGCGCCTCGCCGCGCTGGGCGAGGTGTTCATCACCCAGGGCTTCATTGCGCGCGAGAGCGAAGGGCGTACGGTGCTGCTCGGCCGCGGCGGCTCGGACACCTCGGCGTCCTATTTCGGCGCGCTGCTGAAGGCAGCGCGCGTGGAGATCTGGACCGACGTGGCCGGCATGTTCACCGCCAACCCGCGCCAGGTGCCGGGCGCGCGCCTGCTGCAGAAGCTGGACTACGAGGAGGCGCAGGAAATCGCCTCCACCGGCGCCAAGGTGCTGCATCCGCGCTGCCTGTCGCCGCTGCGCGAGCCGCGCGTGCCGCTGCTTATCAAGGACACCAACAGGCCCGAGCTGGAAGGTACGGTGATCGGTCCCGAGGTGCGCGACCATGCGCCGTCGGTGAAGGCGATCAGCGCGCGCAAGGGCATCACCCTGGTTTCGATGGAGTCGGTGGGCATGTGGCAGCAGGTCGGCTTCCTCGCCGACGTGTTCGCGCACTTCAAGCAGCACGGCCTGTCGGTGGACCTGATCGGTTCGGCCGAGACCAATGTCACCGTGTCGCTCGACCCCACTGAGAACCTGCTGGACTCAGACGCGATCGCCGCGCTGGCCGGCGACCTCGCCAAGGTGTGCCGGGTCAAGGTGATCGCGCCTTGCGCCGCGATCACCCTGGTCGGCCGCGGCATGCGCTCGATGCTGCACACGTTGTCCAGCGTGCTGGCCGAGTTCGACCAGCTGCGCGTGCACCTGATCTCGCAGTCGTCCAACAACCTCAACCTCACCTTCGTGGTGGACGAGGATGTGGTGGATGACCTGCTGCCGCACCTGCACGAACTGCTGATCGCCGCCGGCGCGCTGCGCACCGACGACAGCGTGCTGTTCGGCCCCAGCTGGCAGGCGCTGTACGGCAGCGGCGAGGCGCTGGCGCAGCCGTCGTGGTGGCGCGACGGCGAGCGGCAACGCCTGCTCGACATCGCCGCCGAGGCCACGCCGCGCTACGTCTACCATCTGCCCACCGTGCGCGCCCAGGCGCGCGAGCTGAAGTCGCTGGCGGCGGTGGACCGGCTGCACTACGCGGTGAAGGCGAATACGCATCCGGCGATCCTGCGCACATTGGCGGCCGAAGGCTTCGCCTTCGAATGCGTGTCGCCGGGCGAGCTGGAAGCGGTGTCGGCGGCGGTGCCGGAAAGCGTGCCGCTGCTGTTCACGCCGAACTTCGCCTCGCGCGAAGACTTCGAGCGTGGCCTGGCCACCCGCGCCACCATCACGCTGGATGCGTTGCATCCGATCGAGCACTGGGGCGAGCTGTTCCGCGGCCGCGAGATCGCGCTGCGCGTGGATCTCGGCCGCGGCCTCGGCCACCACGAGAAGGTGCGCACCGGCGGCAGCGGCAGCAAGTTCGGCCTGCCGCTGGAACAGCTCGACGCCTTCCTCAGGCACGCCGACGCGCACGGCGTGACCGTGCGCGGCCTGCACGCGCACCTGGGCTCGGGCGTGCTCGACGTGAAGCATTGGGGCGAGGTGTTCAGCCAGCTCGCCAGCCTCGCCGAACGCATCGGCAGCATCGCCTTCCTCAACATCGGCGGAGGCCTGGGCGTGCCCTCGCATCCGGGCGAGGCGAAGCTGGACATCGCTGCGCTGGACGCAGTGCTGCGCGAGGTCAAGGCGGCCTACCCGCATTACCGGCTGTGGATGGAACCGGGCCGCTACCTCGTCGCCGACGCCGGCGTGCTGCTGGCGCGCGTCACCCAGACCAAGGGCAAGGGCAGCTGGCGCTACCTCGGCGTGGACACGGGCATGAACAGCCTGATCCGCCCCGCGCTATACGACGCCTGGCACGAGATCGCCAACCTCACCCGCCTGGACGAACCGGCCACTGGGCTGTTCCAGGTGGTCGGCCCGATCTGCGAGAGCGGCGACGTGCTGGGCAGCGACCGCCGCCTGCCGGAACCGCAGGAAGGCGACGTGATCCTGATCGCCCAGGCCGGCGCCTACGGCAAGGTCATGTCCTCGCCGTACAACCTGCGCGGCGAGACGGAAGAAGTGGTGATCGACGCCTAACTGCTCTTCCCCCTCTCCCCCTTGGGGGAGAGGGTCGGGGTGAGGGGCGGGTGCTCGCGACACCATGGCAACGCGGCGAGGTTTCAAGGATGAAACGCCCGAATGTGGATCGAGCGAGGCGCTTGAGGGGCAGACAGACCGGCCTCAACGTCTTGAATTCAAATTGACGAGGTGATGCCGCCTACACCGGGGTTGATCATCCCTACATCGCCGACTTCGCCTGTCCGGATGCGGCGCTGATCGTGGAGCTGGACGGCGGGCAGCATGGCGAGCAGGTGATTTATGACCAGGCTCGCACGCGCAAATTGGAAACCATGGGCTACCGGGTGCTGCGTTTCTGGGACAATGACGTACTGACGAATATCGAGAGCGTGCTTGAGGCGATTCTGGAGGCCTTGGCAAGCTCGGCCCCTCACCCCAACCCTCTCCCCGGAGGGGGAAGGGGATAAGGCCTGCGGAGTATTGAGAGTGACGACGACGATCCAACCGCGCCTGACCCAGGTGTTCCGCTTCCTGCACGCAAGCTATGCCGACGGCGTGGCCGAGCTGGCGTATGCCTTCGACGACGGCGAGGTCATGGTGGAGCGCATCCGCTTCCCGCATGCTCCCGCGCTGCCGGCGGGGCGCAAGGCAGCGTTCGATGCCGCGCTGAAGCTGCTGCACCTGATCGCCGGCGTGAGCTACTACAAGGCCGGCGTGCCGCCGAAGATCGAGGTCGCCGATGGCCCGCTCGACGATGCCTCCGCCGATCTGCTCGATGCGCTCTATCTGCACGGTCTCGCCGAATTCGCCTACCGCAACGAGCTCGATCTGCGTGGACGCGTTACGTTTCCGCGCCTTGGCGCGGAAACAAAATCAGCAAGTCCGCGCGGTGGCGCCGGCCAGCCCGGAGCGAAGGCACTAGGTCTGCCGCGCCGCACCCTGGTCCCCATCGGCGGCGGCAAGGACTCCCTCGTCGCGGTGGAGGCGATCAAGTCCATCGGCGGCGAAGCCACCGCCGTGTGGGTCGGCAACTCCGCCCTGATCGCCGCCTGCGCCGCGCGCACCGGCCTGCCCACGCTGAACATCCAGCGCGAGCTGGCGCCGGCGCTGTTCGAGCTCAACCAGCGCGGCGCGTGGAACGGGCACATCCCGGTGACCGCGGTGAACTCGGCGATCCTCGCCGTGGCCGCGATCCTCTACGGCCACGATTCCATCGCCTTCGCGAACGAACGCTCCGCCTCGGCCGCCACGCTGGAGTACGAAGGCCAGCAGGTGAACCACCAGTGGAGCAAGGGCTACGTGTTCGAAGCGCTGCTGGGCGACTGGCTGCACACGCACGTGGCCGCCGATCTCGACTATTGCTCGCTGCTGCGCCCGTTCTCGGAACTGGCGATCACCCGCGCGTTCGCCAGGCTCACGCCGTATTTCGACGCGTTCTCCAGCTGCAACCGCAACTTCAAGCTGCTCGGCCCCAAGCCGGCCGACCGCTGGTGCGGACAGTGCCCGAAGTGCCATTTCGTGTTCCTCGCGCTGGCGCCATTCCTACCCAAGCCGCGCCTGCTGGCGATCTTCGGCCGCAACCTGCTCGACGACGAGACGCAGGCGGCCGGTTTCGATGCGCTGCTGGAATACAAGGACCACAAGCCGTTCGAGTGCGTGGGCGAGGGCGCCGAGGCGCGCGCCGCCATGTACGCGCTGAGCCAGCGTCCGGAATGGCAGGAGGACGCGCTGGTGGCGCGTTTCCGCGACGAGATCCTGCCCCAGCTCGATGCCGCGCAGCTCGCGCTGGAACCGTGGCTCGAGCCCTCCGCCGAGCATCGCGTGCCGGAACGGTTGCGGCCCGCGTTGAAGGCCATTGCCTGATGCGTATCGCCGAACTGGCGGGGCGGCGCGTCGCCGTCTGGGGTTTCGGCCGCGAAGGGCGTGCCGCGATCCGTGCGATCCATGCGAAGTTGCCGCAATTGCCGTTGGCACTGTATTGCAGCGAAAGCGAGGTCGCCGCCGCGCGCGATTTCGATCCCGCGCTCACCGTGTACGGCCGCGAGCCCGACGCAGTGGCGCTGTCCGCCTACGACGTGGTGGTGAAGTCGCCGGGCATCTCCATCTACAAGCCCGCCGTCGCCACCGCGCAGACGCAGGGCACGCTGTTCACCTCCGGCACCGCGCTGTGGTTCGCGGAAAACCCGGACGCGCGCGTGATCGCGGTCACCGGCACCAAGGGCAAGAGCACCACCACCGCCCTGGTCGCGCACCTGGCGCGCGCCCTGGGCGTGCGCACGGCGCTCGCCGGCAACATTGGCCTGCCGCTGCTGGAGCTGCAGGACCAGCACGCCGACGTGTGGGCCATCGAGCTGTCCAGCTTCCAGACCGGCGAAGCCGGACCCCTTGAGCTCGGCGTGGTCACCAGCCTGTACGAGGAGCACCTCGACTGGCACGGCTCGCGCGAACGCTACGTGGCCGACAAGCTGAAGCTCGCCGACGCTGCGCACTCGCTGCTGGTCAACGCCACGCAACCGGCGCTGCTGGAACGTGTGCAGCGGCATCCGCGCCTGCTGCGTTTCGGCCACGACGCGGGTTGGCACGTGGCCGAAGGCCACATCCGCCGCGGCGCGCAGGCGGTGTTCCCGCTCGCGCGGATGGCGGCGCCGGGCGTGCACAATGCACTCAACGCCTGCGCCGCGCTCGCTGCGCTCGCCGATCTGGGCATGGATGCACTCGCCGCCGCACCGGCGCTGGCCATGTTCAAGCCGCTGCCGCACCGCTTGCAGCCGCTGGGCATGCAGGACGGGCTCGACTGGATCAACGATTCCATCAGCACCACGCCGCAGGCCACGCTCGCCGCGCTGGACAGCCTGGCCGGGCGCGAGGTCACGGTGATCGCGGGCGGCCACGACCGCGGCCTGGACTGGTCGGACTTCGTGCGCTCCGCCAAGGATCGCACCGGTCTGCGCATCGTGACCCAGGGCGCCAACGGTCCGCGCATCGCGCAGGCGCTGCGGCAGGCCAAGGCCAGCGTGCCGCTGGGCGAGGCCGAGGATTTCGCCGACGCGGTGGCGATGGCGCGCACCGTGACGCCCGTGGGCGGCGTGGTGCTGCTGTCGCCGGGAGCGCCCAGCTTCGACCAGTTCAAGGACTACGCCGAACGCGGCCGTCGCTTCGCAGAGCTGGCCGGCTTCGCCGTCGAAGCCATCGGCATCGATGGCCTCGGCATCCGCTAAAGCCGCGGTCGCCTGCCCGCTGTGCGGGGCGGCGACCGGCACACCGTGGCGCGAAACCACGGGCCTCTACCGGCACTGTGCGTCATGCGATCTCGTCAGCCGTGACCCGGCGACCTGGCTGGACGCCGCGACCGAGCGCGCCTACTACGGCACGCATGACAACTGCATCGACGATCCCGGCTACCGCCGCTTCCTCGCGCAACTTGCCGAACCGCTGACGGCGCACCTCGCGCCCGGCGCGCGCGGCCTCGACTACGGCTGCGGCGCGGCGCCCGCGCTCGCGGCCATATTGGGCGAAGCGGGTTTCCCCACGGTCGGCTACGACCCTTTCTTCGCTCCCGACGAAACAGCGCTTGCCGCATGCTACGACTTCGTCACCTGCAGCGAAGTGCTGGAGCACATGCACGATCCGTTGCGCGACCTCGCGCGCATCGACGCGATGCTCGTGCCTGGCGGCTTGCTGGGTCTGATGACCGAGCTGCGTCCGCCGCTGGCCGACTTTCCACGCTGGCATTACCACCGCGATCCAACACACGTAGGTTTCCACTCCGAAGCTTCGCTGCGGTGGATCGCGCGGCGGTTTGGGTGGGTACCGATCAGTCGGGATAGGCGGGTGAGCTTGTGGCGCAGAGCGCGATAAGTCGTTCCTTCCCGCGCTCCCAGCCGGAGCACGCGGTAAGGCGCCATGGATGGCGCCGGCGTTGAGGAACGAGGAGGGGACAGGGGTGAGGACGCTGCAAGTCGAGGCAGGCGTCGCGCCATTCCAGCTCGCGCTGCGCGAGCAGCTTGCGGCTGGTAGCGGTGCTCCCCGGGAACGCGGGCTTCGCCGGCGCTGAATCCGAACGGGGTGGTTGATGCATCCAAGCACCGATACCGCCACGTCGGCCGGTGCCCAGCGAGCAACCATCATGATCGAACCTACCTCCATCGCCAGGACTGCGGCGCGCGCGTTCCGGCTCGCCTGCGTTGCGCTGCTTGGCGTTGCGGCTCCGTCCATGGCCGCGACGCCCGCGCACACGCAGCTGCCCGATACGCCGGTGGGCCGGCTCGCCGGCGAGCTGGTCCGGCATATCGATACCGACAATCCGGCGCAGATCCGGCAGTGGGCCCCCGGCGTCCTGGCTGCATCCGTGGCCGCGGACGACAAGGCGGATTTCATCGCCAGCCTGATTTCGGCCGTGCGCGACGAAGGCGGGGTGGACGTATTCGACGTGCGCACCGACCCGCACCAGCCGGGGCTGCTTGAAGTCGCCGTCAAGGGACGACGCAACGCGCAGGCCGGCCTGTTCTGGCTGGTCGCCGATCCGGCACATCCCGGCCAGCTCGTGGATGTGCATCTGGTTGGGATGGACAATCCGCTTTATGCCGACTGGCCCAAGGGGCCGGTGTCGCATGCGGAGCTGGGAAAACGGATACACGCCGTATTGGACCGACTGGTGAGCGTGTCCGACTTCTCCGGCTGCGTGACCGTTTTCGATGGCGGCGAAACCGTGTTCGACGAATGCCGCGGCCTGGCCGATCGCAGTTTCAACGTGCCGGTTGACCCGCAGACGAAGTTCCGCATCGGCTCGGTCGGCAAGATGTTCACCGCGGTCGCCATCGCGCAACTGGTCGAGGCCGGCAAGCTGTCGTGGAACGACACGCTGGCCAAGCTGGTGCCGGAATATCCCGACCAGGCGACGGCGAAGAAGATCACCGTGTGGGAACTCCTGCACCACACCTCAGGCCTGGGCGATTTCATGGTGCCGGACTATTTCGAGCACTCCCAGCGCTACGTCAATCCGGCGGACTACCTGGGACTGATCGCCCGCCAGCCCAAGGTGGGCGAGCCGGGCAAGGGGTTGAGCTACAGCAACGCCGGCTACGTTCTGCTCGGCCGCATCGTCGAGAACGTCTCCGGCGAAAACTATTTCGACTATATCCAGCACCACGTCTTCGGACCCGCGCGGATGAGATCCAGCGGCTTCGACAGCGAGGACGAGATCGTGCCCGGGCTTGCAGTCGGCTACTTCCACGATGACGGAGTGTTTTCCCGTACGTGGAAGGCGAACTGGGTGCAGGGCATCTACAAGGGCAGTCCCGCGGGCGGCGGTTATTCCACCAATGCCGACCTGCTGCGGTTCGCCGAGGCCTTGCACAGCGGCAGGCTGCTCAAGCCCGCGACGCTGGCGAAGATGTTCGATGGCGAAGTGCCGGCCGGCCCCGGCGCCATTGGCGCCGGCATCGACGAACGGCTCTCGCACGGCCGCCACATCCGTGGCCACCAGGGCGGCATCGAAGGCACCACGGCAGACCTGGAAATGGTCTGGGAAACCGGTGCGGCCGTGGCCCTCACCAGCAACGAAGGGCCGTCGCAGCACTGGTTGCTGGCCGAGCAGATCGCCGACCTGCTGGCTGCCGAAGGCGCGAAAGACTGATTTCCGCAAAGCGCGCCCTCCCATCATCCCTCCACTGCAACCTCCCGCCCCGATACGCCATCTGGAGCAAGACCATGGAATTTCTTTTCATCCCATTCGTCGTGATGTCGGCACCAGTGCTGATCGTGCTGATCGTGCTGCGCCACCGCCACCAGCAGACGCAGGCGCGTTACCGCACCCTGTTGCAACTCGCGGACAAAGGCGTGGAACTGCCGCCGGCATTGTTGCTGGAACCGCAGGTGGCCTATTGCGAACGGCGCCGGGCGCTGGTGCTGATCGGCGGCGGCCTGGGACTGATCGCGATGTTCCTGGCCATGCCGGGCCAGCTCGACAACGGCCTCGGCGTCGACCGCCTGTGGGGCATCGGCCTGCTGCCGCTGATGACTGGCCTGGGCTACCTCGCCAGCTGGTGGTTGAACCGGCGAGGGGACGTGCGTGGCTGACAACGCCGCCGAGGCGCGCATCGACCAGGCCCTGGCGATGCGCGTGCGGCTGGACGGCGACCGCCTGGCGTTCGAGCAACTGGTGCGCCGGCACCAGGGCATGGTGCGCGCGCAATTGCGCCGGCTGCTGCATGGCGACGAGGCCGCCGCCGACGACCTGGCGCAGGAAACCTTCATGCTGGCATGGCGCAAGCTGGACCAGTTCCGCGGCGAGGCGCGGTTTTCCACCTGGCTCTACCGCATCGCCTACACCTGTTTCCTGCAGGCGCATCGGGGTCCCTTGCGGCACGACGCCATCGACGATGAAGCGATGGAGCGACTGCAGGCGCCGGCGCAGCGGGTCGACCTGCAGCTCGATCTCGAACGCGGCATGCGGCGGCTGTCCAGCGCCGAGCAGGCGGTGCTGCTGCATTGCGCGCAGCTGGGCCTCAGCCACGAGGAGGCCGTCTACGTATTGGCAATGCCGCTCGGCACGGTGAAGACCCACGCGACGCGCGGCAAGGCGAAACTGAAGACTTGGCTGGCGGCCTGGCGCGACGCCGGCAGCACGGAGGAAGCATCATGAGCGAACCGCACGATGACGGGATCGAGGCGCTGCTGCGCCAACAGTTCGAAGGTTCGGTGGCCGACGACGGCTTCAGCGGGCGGGTGATGCGGCAGCTGCCGCCGCGCCGCCGCCGCGCTGGATGGCCGCTGTGGCTGGGCATGGTGGCAGGGGCGGCGGCGTGCTGGCCGTGCCTGGCCGGCGCGCCGCTGCTGCAGGCCGGCTGGCGCGACTGGCTGCGCGGCGAACTGTCGCTGCCGGTCGCCGGCATGTGGCTGGCGGTGATCGGCCTGTCGTGGCTGGCCCTGGGGTGGGGCCTGGCGGAGAGCCGCGGGCGCTAGGCCGGGCGCTACGTCCGGAAGGCACTGCGGTGTAGCGGCCGGCGCCGGACGAGGGCGGTCATCGTTCGCCCGCTTCGCGAGCCGCTCGCGTGTGTGGATTCTCCTCGACGTCGATCGGCCAGAACGGCCGCAGCTCGATGCTGCCGAAGCGGGCCATAGGATGCCTCGCGGCGATGGCGACGGCTTCGTCGAAGCTTGCGCATTCCAGCAGGTCGAAGCCGGCGATCCATTCCTTCGCTTCGGCGAACGGCCCGTCGCTGACCAGGGTCTTGCCGGCGCGCACACGCACGGTCTTCGCATGGGGCGGCGGGCGCAGCCGGTCGCCGGTGATCCGCGCGCCATTGGCCGAAACCTCGGCCACCCATTCGCCGATGTTGTCCAGCTCGGGGGCATAGGGTTCCGCGGCGGGGTCGTGCACCACGAACATCATGAACTGCATGGGCTACTCCTATTCGGTGGGGTTGTGGCAATACGACGAACGGGAGACGGCGCGATCGACACGCCGGGCCGGTTTCACGCGCCGCGCGGACCAAGAGAAAGGCCGCACCCTCGCGGATGCGGCCTCGGACCCAGCCGTGACGGCGGCGCTTACCAGATCTTCACCCGCTGGTCCGGCGCGAGGTACAGCTTCTGGCCGGGCTTGACGTCGAATGCCGGATACCAGGCATCGAGGTTGCGCACGGTGAGCGCGCGGAACTGCGCGGGTGCGTGCACGTCGGTGGCGAGGCGCTGGCGCAGCGCGGCATCGCGCATCTTCGAGCGCCAGGCCTGGCCGAACGCGAGGAAAAAGCGCTGGTCGCCGCTGAGGCCGTCGATCACCGGCGCGGGCTTGCCGCCCAGCGACTTGTGGTACGCGAGGTACGCGATGGTGAGGCCGGAGACGTCGGCGATGTCCTCGCCCAGCGTCTGTTCGCCGTTGACGTGCAGGCCGGGCAGCGCCTCGTACTGGTCGAACTGCTTGGCGAGCTGCTGGGTGGCGGCCTTGAAGTGGGCTTCATCGGCTGGCGTCCACCAGTTTTCCATCCTGCCCTGCGCGTCGAAGTCGGCGCCGGTGTTGTCGAAGCTGTGGCTGATCTCGTGGCCGATGATGGCGCCGATCGCGCCGTAGTTCGCGGCGGCGTCGGCCTTCGGGTCGAAGAACGGCGCCTGCAGTATCGCGGCGGGGAAGTTCAACGCGTTCTGCAGCGGCAGGTTCACCGCGTTCACCGTCTGCGGCGTCATCCACCACTCGCCGCGGTCCACTGGCTGGCCGAGCTTGGCGAGCTGGTGCTCGTACTCGTGCTTCACCGCGCGCTGGTGGTTGCCCAGCGGATCGTCGTTCTTGATGTCGAGCGTGGCGTAGTCGCGCCACTTCTCGGGATAGCCCACGCCGACCTTCAGCGTGACCAGCTTCTCCTTGGCCTTGGCGCGGGTGGCCGGGGTCATCCAGCTCAGCGTGTCGAGGCGCTCGTCGAAGGCGGCGATCAGGTTCTTCACCAGCTGCTGCACTTCGGCCTTGGACGAGGCGGGGAAGTATTTCTTCACGTAGAGCTGGCCCACCGCATCGCCGAGATCCACGTTGGTGGCGCCCACCGCGCGCTTCCAGCGCGGCTGCTGCTCTGGCGTGCCCTGCAGGGTGTGGCCGTAGAAACCGAAGTGCAGGTCGGCGTAGGCCTTGGGCAGCAGCGGCGCGGCGGCATCGAGGGTGTGGAAGGTGAGCAGGTCTTTCCAGGCGTCCAGCGGCTGGCTGGCCACCAGGGCGGCGAGGCCGGTGGTGGCGGAGGGCTGCCACACGTCGATCTGCTTCTGGCCATCCAGGCCCGCGGCCTTGAAATAGGCGGCCCAGTCCAGGCCCGGCGCCTTCTGCGCGAAGTCGGCCATCGTCCACAGGTTGTTCGCCTTGTGCACGTCCTGGCTGTCGATCAGGCTCTCCTGCGCCTTGGCGATCTTGGTTTCCAGGTCGACGACGGTGTTGGCCTTGGCTTCGGCGTCGGTGATGCCGGCCTGCTTCAAGAGCGCTGCCACGTAGGCGTGGTACTGGGTGCGGAACGCCGCCATGTGCGGGTCGCTGGACAGGTAGTAGTCACGGCTGGGCATGGCCAGGCCGCCCTGCAGCAGGTAGGCGATGGTGTGCGAGGGATCTTCCAGACCCTGCGTCACGAACAGGCCGAACAGGTGCTCGGTGTGGAAGTTGGTGGCGTTGACCGGGTCCACGTCGGCGCGCAGGCGACTGCCCAGCACGCGTGCGAGGTCGTCCTTCGAGGCGATCGCGTCGATCGCGGAGAGCTCGGGCTTGAGCGGCGCGAGGCCGTGCTTCGCAATCGCCGCCTCGTCCATGAACGCGGCGTAGTAGTCGGCGATCTTGCGTGCATTGCTGCCGGCGGTGGGGTGGCTGGCGCCGGCATGCCTGATCAGGTCGGCGGTGTGCTGCTCGGTGAGCTCGAAGATCTTGAGGAAGGTGCCGGTGCCGGAACGGTCGGCAGGGATCTGTGCGGTCTTCAGCCAGCCGCCGTTGGCGTAGTCGAAGAAGTTGTCGCCAGGCTGCACCGCGTGGTCGATGCCGGCGAGGTCGAGGCCGATGTCGGTGGCGTGTGCGGCGGGCTTTGCCGCCCAGGCAGGAGAGCCGCAAAGTCCGGCGGCGATCGCCGCGGCCAGGATCCATCGAGTGCGTTGCATGGGGTCACCTCGTCAATGTCGGGGGTGGGGCGGACAAACCGGTTCGCCAGCATGCCATTGCGCGGTACGCAGGGCACGCGGCGTTGCAGGATCGCGGCGCAAGGCGGGGTGCCGGCTTGCCCCGGTGCAGACGGACCAGGGCCAAGGTCCTGAATTCAAACGGCGGGGGCCGCCCGCGTTAGCGGCGGCTCGCTTGCCACGGAACTTGCGGCGTCACTTCTCGTAGCGGTAGTTCAGGCTCGCGCGGTTGAATTCGGTGGCGCTCTGCGCCTCGAAATTCCAGCGGTGGCCCAGCCGGTAGCGCAGGGTCACCACCTGGCCGGGTTCGAACAGGCCCACGCCGTAGCTGAGGTAGAGCCGTGGCGAGAGGTATTTGCCCACGGTGAACGCGGAGCTGCCGCCCAGCGCCTCGTTGCTGGACACGCCGATGTCGTCCACGCCGATTTTCGAGCCGATGCTCTTGGCCAGCAGGTTGCCCGCTGCCGAGCCCAGTGCCTGCGCGGCGGCGCCCACCATGTTGCCTTCGCCGCCTTTTACCTGCGACAGCGGCTTGCCGGTGATCAGGTAGGAGAGCGCATCGGACTGTTCCATCAGCGGATTGGAGAACACGGTGAGCACTGGACGCTGCGCGGTACCGGAGATCTGCAGGCCCACTTCCTGGCCTTCGTCGACGGTGGCATTCGGGTTGAGCTTGCGGATCGCGCGGATGTCCAGGCCGGGATTGTCGATCGGCGTGCTGGCGAACAGCAGCTTGCCGCGCTGGATCGCCAGGTTCTGACCGTAGGCCTTGTAGGTGCCGCTCACCGTGATCTGGCCCTGGCCGGTGGTGGCGCGCCCCGGGCGCTCGTTCACGGTGAGCACGCCGGCAAGCCGGCCGTCCAGGCCGAAGCCGGTGAGGTGCGTCCTGGGACCCAGGTCCACCTTCACCGTGGCGGTGAACGGCAGCGATGCGCCGGGTTCGGGCTGCTTGCGGTCGACCACCATCACGTCGGACGAAGCCTTGCTGGCGCCCGCGCCGGGCAGCTTGTCGAGGTTCACGTCGGCGCTGTCCAGCAGCACCGAGCCGCCGAGATCGAGGCCTTGTGCGTTGCGCTGCAGGCGCAGGTCGGGCCTAATCGCAACCTTGGCGGCGGGGATGTCGGCGGCGGTGAACTGGCTGCCCTTGATCGTGATGTCGGTGGCAACGTCGCCGCCCAGGCCGGCGACGCCGGCCACGGTCAATGTGCCGGCGCCGGACTGCACGCTGCCGTCGACGCGCAGGCTGTGCGTATCGAGCGCACTTGCCGTCAGTCGGCCTTGGCCGAGCTTGAGCCCCGCGGCCGGCACTTCGGCGGCGAAGTCGTTCACCGTGGCCTGGCCGCTGATGGCCGGCTGCGTCAGCGTGCCGCCGAGGCGGAAGCTGCCGGCAGCCTGGCCATGCACGTTGGCCAGCGCGTTGCCAAACAATTCCAGGAAGGCGAGGTTGTTCAGATGCAGGTCAAGCTGGCCGGCCAGCGCCTGCTGCTTGCCGCTCATGCTGACCTGGCCGCCCAGGCTGCCGCCGTGGTCGAGGTTGGCGCGCAGGCTCAGGTGCTGGCTGTTCGCGTCCAGCACGGCATTCAGCGCGAAGCTGTCGTAGCTCAGCAGCGGCGCGTCGGCATGCTCGACCCAGGTGACACTGCCGCGATCGGAGCCGATGCTGGCCTTGCCGCTGAGTACGTCTGAGGCGCTGCGGTGCAGCTGGCCGTTGCCGTGCAGGCTGCCGTCCACGCGCAGCGGCAGCCCGGCCTCGCCGGCGGCGTTGAGCAGCAGCGCCAGCGGCAGACCGTGCAGCCGGTAGCTGGCGTCGAGGTTGCCGGCCTTGTCCTGCTTCGCACTCGCGCACAGCAGGGGATCGCCCGCGGTGAGGCACAGCTCGGACAGGCTGAAGGCGCCATCGCGCCAGGCCAGCTGGCTGGGGTGTTGCAGGCGCCAGTTCGGCATGCCCTGCGGTTCGAGGTCCAGCGTGCCGAGCGTGCCGCTCCAACTGCCGTTCTTCAGCGCGCCATGCAGGGCCAGCGTGCCGGAGAGCTGGCTGCCGCGGGTGTCCAGTTCCAGCCGGTGGTCGCCCTGGCTGCCTTCGGCCAGCAGGTGGGTGTGCTGGAACACGAGGCCGCCGAGATGCGCACCGCTGGCGGTGAGCTCCAGCTTGCCCGCGGGATGGCTGATGTCGGGAATACCGGCCACCAGTTGCAGCGCGTCCACGCGCTGCTGTTTCCAGGCCAGCGCATTGCCGCGCAGGTGGCCGTTGACGGCCAGCCTTGGCAGCAGGCCGCGTACGTTGAATTGGCCGTCCAGACGTCCGCCGGCGCCGGGCAGCCAGTCGCCCAGCGAGGCGATGGCGAGCTTGACGTCGGCATCGTTGCTGCGCCCCGGTCTGGCGTCGAGCTGCACTGTGCTGTCGCCGGAGGCCAGCCGCAGCTGGCCGTCGACCACCTGGCCGGGTGACAGGTGCAGCTTGGCGTTGCCGCTGACCGCGCGCTCGCGCAGGCGGCCGGCGAGCTGGCTGAGCTCCAGCGTGGCGTCGGGGCCGGCCTTCGTCAGCTTGCCCTGGCTGGCGAGCGTGAAATCCAGCGCGCCGCTCCAGCCGGCGATGAGCTGGCCCGGGTCGAAGCGCCTGGCGCTGGCGTCGAGTTGCCAGCCCAGCGCCGGCTGCAGTTGCAGCGCACCCTGCACCTGCAGCCTGCCCTGCGGCTGCTCCAGTGTGAGTGGGTGCAGGGCGATGGCCTGCGGCGTGCCGTCCAGATCCAGCAGCAGGTGCGCGGGCTTACCGGGCGGTCCGATCGTGACGTCGCCGGCGGCGTGGAAACGGTCGGCATTGCCTTGCGCGTCGAGCTTGCCCGCGCTGGCCAAGGGCTGGCCGACGAGATCGGCGGGCAGTTGCACGCCATCCCACTGGATCGTCAGCTGGCCGCCCAGCGGTTTCGCGGCGAGTTGCAGCGTGCCACTGGCGTCGAGCCGGCCCTTGATCTGCGGCGAGGCCAGCGCGAGCTGCTGCAGTTCGAGCAGCTTGCCGTCGTCGCTGAAGCGCGCGCGCAACGGCTGCAGCAGCAGGCGGTAGCGATCCAGATCCAGCGTGCCAGTGAGTTCGCCGCCATGGCGGTCGCCGTGGCCTTGCACGGCCAGCGCGAGCGATTTCAGCGCGCTGTCGCCCAGCAGCGGCTTGGGATCGAAGCGCGGCGCAGTCAGCGTGGCCTTCCAGTCGTACGTGGCGTTTTGGGCCAGGTCGAGATGCAGGCGCGCGGCCATCGGCTGCTGCAGGGCGAGGTCCAGCTGCGTCTGCCTGCCGTCGCCGTGGGCGACCAGCTGGCCCGCGTAATCGACGCCGCCCAGCTTCCACGCGAAGTCGGCCCTGCCGCTGCCGCGCAGGCGGCGCGACAGGGCGAGTCGGCCCTGGAGTTCGGCGTGGCCATCCGGCGCGCGCAGCTGCAGCGTGTCGACGGCGATGCCCGCATGCGTCCAGCGGCCGGCGAGATCGAGGCTGTCGGAGGCGAACAGCGGCTGGCCGCCCTGGCTTACGCGCACCGTGCCCACGTGGGCGCGATCGAGCAGCAGGTCCACCGGCGGCTGCAGCGAGAAGCCGCCGGAACTTTCGCTGCTGCCTGTGCTTTTCGGCAGCGTCACCGCTACGCCCTCGACATCGAGGTCGCGCACGTGCACGCGGCCGGCCAGCAGCGGCCAGAAGCGCAGGTCGAGCCGCACCCGCGCCACCTCGGCCACGGTGCCCTGGCCATCGTCGTAGCGCAGGCCGCCCAGCTGCAGCGGACCGAGCAGCGAGCCCTGCGCCTGCTTCCACTGCAGCGCGCCGTGCGTGGCCGACTGCGCACGCGCCAGTGCGAAGCGCAGGCCCGCGCCGGTGCCGAGCAGCCACCACAGCGTGGCTGCCGCGACGAGCAGCAGGATCGCAAATGCGATGGCGGTGCGCTTCAGCCACTTCACGCTGTCTGGTGCCTCCTGGTTGTTTCAGGTGTAGTGCATTTGGGAATTACAAAGCCAGATCCCTTACCTATGTCGAAAACGGGCCGTCCTGCCCGTTTTCGACTCGCCGGGTCCACTGCGTAGACTCGGCTCCGCACATCGACCACGTACGTGGTCGATGTGCGTGCGGCCCGTCCGTGGACCGCCTCTGACCGGACGCCTTCGGCGCCCGGTCAGAGGTCCGGCCCGATCACCAGGTGCAGCACGATGCCGTGGCGATGCGAGTCGTGGATCGGCGTGCCGAGATCCACCCGGATCATGCCCACCGGCGAGCGCCAGCGCACGCCGATGCCGGTGCCGAGCTTCGGCCGGTAGTCGGTGCCGTCGAAGGCGTTGCCGGCGTCGAGGAAGGTGGCGATGCCCCAGTTGCGGGTGAAGTAGTGCTCCACTTCGGCGCTGGCCACCAGCAGGTTGGTGCCGCCGAGCACGCGACCGTAGTTGTTCTCGGGGCCGATGGACTGGAAGCCGTAGCCGCGCACCGAGCGGTCGCCGCCGGCGAAGAAGCGCAGTTGCGGCGGCAGCGCGGCGAAGTCGTCGGTCCAGGTGTGGCCGGCGCTGCCGCGCAGGATCAGCCGGTTGCGCTGCTTCGCGCCGAACGCGCGTATCCACTTCGCGTCGGCGGTGAGCTGGCTGAAGCTGGCCGAGGAGAGCAGGTCGCCCGCGGTGCTGCGCGCCGCGAAGTTCAGCGACCATCCGCGGTGCACGAAGTCGAAATTGTCCGCCTGCTTGCGCGACAGCGAGGCCTCGGCGAACAGCAGGGTGCTGCTGCCGTGCTCGATGCCGGGCGTGCTGTCCGGTTCGCTGCCGCGCTTGCCCACGGTGAAGGTGCCCGACAGCGCGTGCAGGCCCACGGTGCGCGTCCAGCCGTGCCACAGCCGCGTTTCGTTGCCCACCAGCTCCAGCGTGCGCGACTGCGAGGTGTCGGTGTTCGCATCGCGGAAGTTGGCACCGAAGTTGAGGCTGCGCTGGTCTTCGCCGGGCAGCGGGATGGAGTACAGCGTGGACAGCGTCTTCAGTCGCTGCGCCAGCACCAGTTCGTTCTTCCACTTGTGACCGCGCCGGTTCACCCAGCGCCGCTCCATGCCGGCGCGCGCGCCGAAGCCGGTGTCGGTGCCGATGAACGGGCCGCCGGTGTAGATCGTCCGTTTCGCCGGGACTAGCTCGACCTTGATGTCGACCTTGCCGCCGGCTTTTTCGTCGACCTGCGGCAGCACGTTGACCACGGCGAAGTAGTCCGCGCCGTTCAGCGCCTGCTGCAATTGCAGCAGCTGGTCCTGGTCGAAGTAGTCGCCGGGCTTGAACGGCACGTAGCGGTCGAGGAAGCCTTCGCGAAACTGTGAGCCTTCGAAATGCACCGCGCCGTAGCGGTAGCGCCGCCCCGCCTGCCAGGCCAGCCGGATCGCCGCGCTGTGGTCCGCGCGACGCACCTCGACGCGATGCGTCGCCAGCTTCGCATCGAGAAAGCCGTTCGCGGTGAGCGCGGCGGACAGCGCGTCGCGCGCGGCATCGTAGCCGGCGTCGTCCAGCCGCTTGCCGCGCATGCGTTCGATCGCATTGCGCGCGCGGCGGATCGACGGCAAGGCGAGCGCGGCGGCATCGAGCTGCACGTCCACCGAGGTGATCTTGACCGGCTCGCCCGTGCGCACGTCCAGCGTCACCTTCCAGTCTCCGCCCACCGGTTCCAGCTGCGCGGCGACGTCTGCGTCGTAATAGCCGTAGGGTTCCAGCGCCGCCTTCGCCTGCGCCGGCGCCTGCGCATAGAGACGGCGGATCTGCGCCTCGCTGACTTCGCGATGCGCGTACTGCGACAGCTGTACCGACGCGGCGATCGCCTGCTGCAGCGGCTCATCCACCCCGCGCACCACCAGCTTCACGCCGGCCTGCGCCAGCGACGCAAACAGCAGCATCGGCAGCAGGGTGAGCAGAGCGAGGCGTCGGCGGGGGCGGCGCATGCGCAGGGGATCCATCCTCGTGGGGTATTGGTGTGGCCGGGGACAGCTTACCGAAGTAGGGATGGGTTGCGGATGAATCTGCGGCTCAGGACGCTGTGCAGGTGGATGTGCCTGCGCGAATGACAAAGTGGCCACGAATCGCTGCGCTCGTACTCTTTTCCTTGTCTCTCTTGCGGTCGCGTTGGCTCAGTGCCGAAGGCCCGGCGTGCGCTGGAAGCCGCTTTGTCGTTTGAACAGGCGGATCCGTCCGGAAGGCTGGTCAATCCAATGTGCTGCCGGCCAGGGCAGTCAGCCGGTTGCGTGTGAGCGGGCCGAAACGCAGGCGTTCGCACAGGCTCTGCAGCGCGGCGTGGTCGCCGTGCCCGCGGCGCAGGGCGTCGGCGCCGTCCGGCACCGGTGCATCCAGCGCGATGCGGGTGAGCCGCCGGTAGAGCCGCGCCTGTTCGCCGTGCGCGCGCAGTTTCGCGGCGCAGCTGGCGGCGCCGCGCAGGCGCAGGAAGGCCACTTCGTCCACGCGTTCGAGCAGCGCATCGAGGTTGCCGAAGTGGCTGAGCAGGGCGGCGGCGGTCTTGGCGCCGATGCCCGGCACGCCGGGGATGTTGTCCACGGCGTCGCCGCACAGCGCGAGGTAATCGGCCACCTGATGCGGATGCACGCCCAGCTTTTCGTGCACGCCGGCAGGGCCCCAGCGCAGGTTGCGGGCGTAGTCCCACTGCTCGTCGTGTTCGCCCAGCAGCTGGCCGAAGTCCTTGTCGGCGGAAACGATCACGCCGGGCACGCCATGCGCGCGCAGGTTCCACAGCGCGCTGCCGATCAGGTCGTCGGCCTCGTAGCTGTGGTCGATCAGCACTGTGATGCCGAGCGCCGCGGTCACCTCGCGGCACAGCACGAACTGGCGTTCGAGGTCGGGCGGCGGCAGCTCGCGGTTGGCCTTGTAGGACGGGTAGATCGCATTGCGGAACGAGCTGGTGAGCGAGGCGTCGAAGGCCACCGCCAGCCGTTCCGGCCGCACCTTTTCCAGCAGTTCGCACAGGAAGCGGGTGTAGCCGTGCACCGCGTTGGCCGGGTGGCCGTCGGCGTCGTGGAATTCGTCCGGCATCGAGTGCCAGGCGCGGAACACGTAGAGGCTGCCGTCGACCAGGTGGGCGGCGGCAAAGCGGTTCGCGCTCATGGCGACCACGTGCTCAGCAGGTCGTCCAGCGCAGGACGCTCGCGGTCAGGCACCTCGACCTGCGGTGTGCCCAGGTGCACGAAGGCGACCACGTGTTCGTTCGCGGCCAGGCCCAGCAGGGCCGCCGCGTCGGGGTCGTAGGCGGCCCAGCCGGTGAGCCATTGCGCGCCGTAGCCCAGCGCATAGGCGCCGAGCAGGAGGTTGTAGGCCACATTGCCGGCGCACAGGCGTTGTTCGATCTCGGGCACCGAGCTGGCGGCGTCCAGTCGCGCGACCACCGCGATCACCAGCGGCGCGTAGGTGTAGCGCAGGCGCTCCTTCTCGCGCTTGGCGTCGGAGAGTTCCGGCTGCTTGCGGATCGCGAGTTCGGCCAGTTGCTCGCCGAAGCGCAGCTTGGCGTCGCCAGCGAGGCGGATCAGCCGGAACGGCACCAGCTTGCCGTGGTCGGGCACGCGGATCGCGGCGGCGAGCAGCTCGCGCAGTGTGGCCTCGTCGGGCGCGGGTTCGCCGAGCTGGCGCGAGGGGACGGAGTGGCGCTGCAGCAGCAGCTCGAGCGGGGCGGCCATGGCGGGATCGCAATGCGGAAAGCCGCATGGTAACCCGCATGCCATGGCGCTTCAGCGCGGCGGCAAGGTGAACGCGCCGGGCAGCAGCGCTGCCACGCTGGTCTGCGCGGTATCGCCATGCAGGTTGGCGAGCAGCACCGGCATGGCGCCGTCGCAGAGTTCGCTCAGCACCTGGCGGCAGGCACCGCAGGGGCTGACCGGCGCGTCGCTGTCGGCGATCACCGCGATGGCGGCGAAGTCGCCCGGCTTGCAGCCCGCCGCAACGGCGGCAAACAGAGCGGTGCGCTCGGCGCAGTTGCACAGGCCGTAGGCGGCGTTCTCCACGTTGCAGCCGGCGAAGTGGCGGCCGTCGCAGGCCAGCAGGGCAGCGCCGACGGCGAAACCGGAATAGGGAGCGTAGGCCTGTTCGCGCGCGGCGCGCGCCAGCGCCAGCAGTTCGTCGTGCGGGATGGATACGGGCATCGTGTTCTCCATGCACCCCCGGGCGGGGCAGGTTAGCGCGCGTGGCCCACGCCTCCAAGCGCGCGCATTCATGGCAAGATGCCACGATCTTCCATGAGGGGATGCACCATGCCGACCACCGTTGCCGCCTTGCGCGAAACCGCCCCTGGCGAACGCCGCGTGGCGATCACGCCCGAGATGGCGAAGAAGCTCGGCGGCAAGGGCCTGCGCGTGCTGCTGGAGCATGGCGCCGGAGCTGCGGCAGGCTTCCCCGACGGCAGTTATGCGAATGCGGATTTCGCCGACGCCGCGAGCGTGCTGGCGCAGGCCGATCTGCTGGCCTGCGTGCTGCCGCCGGACGACGCGGTGTTCGCGGCCTTGCGCGAGGGCGCCGTGGTGGTGGGCCAGTTGCGCCCCTACGGTGCGGCGTCGCGCATCGAGGCGCTGGCCGCGCGCAAGCTCAGCGCGTTCGCACTGGAACTGCTGCCGCGCACCACCCGTGCGCAGACAATGGACGTGCTCAGCTCGCAGGCGGCGGTGGCCGGCTACCGCGCCATGCTGATCGCTGCCGAGGCCTGTCCGAAATTCTTCCCGATGCTGACCACTGCGGCGGGCACGATCCGCCCGTCCAAGGTGCTGGTGATCGGCGCCGGCGTGGCGGGTCTGCAGGCGATCGCCACCGCGCGCCGGCTGGGTGCGCAGACCGAGGGCTACGACGTGCGCCCCGAAACGCGCGAGCAAGTAGAGTCGCTGGGCGCGAAGTTCCTCGACCTCGGGGTCAGCGCCGCCGGCAGCGGCGGCTATGCGCGCGAGCTGTCGGCCGAGGAGCGCGCGGCACAGCAGCAGGCGCTGGCCGAACACCTCAAGGCTTTCGACGTGGTCGTTTCCACCGCCGCAGTGCCGGGCCGTGCGGCGCCGAAGATCCTCACGGCCGCGATGGTCGCGGGCATGAAGCCGGGTGCGTTGATCGTCGACCTCGCCGCCGAGAGCGGCGGCAACTGCGAACTGACCCGGCCGGGCGAGCGCGTGGAGCAGGGCGGCGTCGCCATCCTCGGGCCGCTCAACCTGCCGGCCGGTGCGCCGCTGCATGCCTCGGAGATGTACGCGCGCAACGTGGTGAATTTCGCCGAGTTGTTGCTGAAGGACGGCGCCCTGCAGCCGGATTTCGACGACGAGCTGGTGGCGAAGAGCTGCCTGGTGCGCGCCGGCGAGGTGCTGTTCGGCGGCTGATCCGGTCGGGCGGCGCGATCAGCGGTGCGGCGGCGGGAAATGCGGCGACTGCGGGCCGCCATGCCCGCCGCCCTGGTGCAGCCAGCGCAACCGCTGCGCAGGCGGCATGGCATGCCACTGCTGCATCAACTGGGCGCGGCGCTCCGGCGGCAATTGCTGGAAGTGCTTGTAGGCCGCGTGCAACTGCTCGCGCTGCTCGGGCGGCAACTGGCGGAACAGGCGCATGTTCTCGCGCGCCTGCTGGCGTTCGGCCGGCGTCATCTGCTGCCAGTGTGCGATGCGTTCGCGGATCTCCTCGCGCTTGGCGGGCGGCAGGGTCACCCAGTGCTCGCTCTTCTCCAGCAGGTGCTGCTGCCGGCGCGGCGGCATGCCGTTCCATTCCTGGCGCAGCGGCGCCAGCACATCGCGCTGGGCGGGCGTGAGGCTGTTCCACGTGGTCGGCGCGGGCCCGTCCTGCGCATGCAGGACGGGTGCGGCGAAGCCGCCGAGCAGGGCGGCGAGGGCGAGTGACAGCAGCGGTCGTGCGAGCAGGGTCATGCTAGAGCCTGTTCCATGTCTCCGCATGGCCCGCACCGGGAGCTGTTTGCGCGCAGGCCAAGGAAGAACGAGGGAGTGGACGTCGGTCCACGACTGAGTGATGACGCAGGGATGCGGGCAGACAAACCCGGCCCTTCAGGGTTGCCATGCCGCGGCCGCCACGCGGCAGCGCGCAGCTTGGCATGCCAGCCAGGCAGGCACTGCGCCACGCGCCACCACCTGGCGGCCACGGCAAGGCAACGCGGGCTATGTGGAGACATGGAACAGGCTCTTAGTGGGTGCGAGGCTGGCTGTCGTTGGCGGCCAGCCAGCCGTAGAAGTCGAGGTTCTGGTACAGGTTCGGGTCGGCCTGCTCGGGGTCGGGCGGCAGTGCATTGTCGGTTTCGCTGCCGTTGTTGCCGGCGGCGGCGGTGGTCGGGCTCATCGCAGTCGGGTGCGGCGCGGACGGCCACACCAGCAGGGCGGCCAACGCGATCACCGCACAGGCGCCGGATGGAACCAGCCAGCGCGCGAGCTGGTGCGGCCGGTGCACGTGCTGCATGCTGGCCAGCGCCTCGCGGCGCACGGCGCGCAGGCGACCTGCGGTGGCAGGGTCGATGCGTCGCGCAGCCTCGTGATAGAGCTCGCGGGCGCGTTGTTCCAGCCGCTTGTTCGGCATGTTTTCCGGCCTGCTCTTATCGGGCCCGCTCTTGTAAGGCGTGTTCATCGCCAATCCTCCAGTTGCTCGCGCAGCCGTTGCATGGCGCGCGACAGATGCGTTTTCACACTGCCCTCGGAACAGCCCATGGCCTGTGCGGTCTCGGCCACGTCCAGGCCCTCCAGCATGCGCAGCATGAACGCTTCGCGCTGGCGCCGCGGCAGCTCGTGCAGCGCGGCGCTCAAGTCGCCCCAGGCTTGCGCATCCTGCACGCGGTCCTGTGGACCCGGGCCGTGGTCGGCCGGTTCCCAGCTGGGCAGTTCGTCGCCCTCGTCGTCGCGGCCGCCGCCCAGCCAGCCCACCACGATCGAGCGCACTTTGCGGCGGCGCTGCAGATCCACGATGCGCCGGCGCAGGATGCCCCAGAACAGCGGCGCCCATTCGCCGGCCGGCTTGTCGCGGTAGTGCTTGACCAGCCGCAGCATGGCGTCCTGCACCGCGTCCATGGCGTCTTCGCGCTGGCGCAGGTTGAATTCGGCCACGCGAAAGGCACGCCGTTCCACCTGCGCCAGGAAGGCGTCGAGGGTGGCCGGGGCCTCCTGTGCGGTTTCGGTCAGCAGTTCGGCATCGAGTGTGCCGGCGAGACTGTTCATGGCAGCCTCGTCCGCATCGTCGGCAGATGCATGCTTGCGCTCCATCGGTTCGACACCCGTGCTCAACGCCGCAGGCTCGCGCGGGTTGACCGGCGCCCGTATGATGCGGGGACGACGGTGTCCGGTCGGGCGGCACTCTTTGGGAGCGGGGTCATGATCGACGGGTTCCTGGCGCTGTATATCTTCATGCTGGCCGCATTCACCGGCCACGAGATCATTGCGCGGGTGCCGGTGATCCTGCATACCCCGCTGATGTCCGGTTCCAACTTCGTTCACGGGATCGTGCTGGTGGGCGCCATGATAGCGCTGGGCCACGCCACCACGCCGTTCGAGACGGGCCTGGGCTTCCTCGCCGTGCTGTTGGGCGCCGGCAACGCCGCCGGCGGCTACGTGGTCACCGAGCGCATGCTGGAGATGTTCAAGCCCAGCGCCGGCAAGCCGGGGGACAAGGCATGAGCTGGCTGCCCATCCTGGTCAAGGGTTGCTATTTCCTCGCCGCACTGCTGTTCATCCTGGGCCTGAAACGCATGAGTTCGCCGCGCACCGCGCGCGGTGGCATCGTGTGGGCGGGCTTGGGCATGCTGCTGGCGGTGCTGGCCACGTTCGCGCTGCCCGACATGCAGCACCGTGGGCTGATCCTGGCCGCGGTGCTGATCGGCGTGGCAGCGGCGTGGTGGAGCGGCCGCCGCGTGGCGATGACCGCGATGCCGCAGATGGTGGCGCTGTACAACGGCATGGGCGGCGGCGCGGCGGCGGCGATCGGCGCGGTGGAGCTGGTGGCCCACGTGCGCCGCGCGCTGCCGGCGATCCCGGACACCGCGCCGCTGCGCCCGGAGAGCTGGGCGCTGGACGCCCTGCATCAGGCGCAGTCGCCTGCGCTGGCGCCGCTGTCCGCGGTGGCGCTGGTGCTGGGTGTGCTGGGTGCGCTGATCGGCGCGGTGAGTTTTTCCGGCTCGCTGATCGCCTTCGCCAAGTTGCAGGGCTGGCTGGACAAGCGTTTCGTGTTTCCCGGCCAGCGCATCGTGAACCTGCTGGTGTTGCTGCTGGCGCTGCTGCATGGCGCCATGCTGGCGAGCGGCGACCTCACCATGCCGGTGATCCTGGCCTTCTTCGTGTTCGCGCTGCTGTTCGGCCTGCTGATGACGCTGCCGATCGGCGGCGCCGACATGCCGGTGGTGATCTCGCTGTACAACGCGTTCACCGGCCTCGCGGTGGCGTTCGAGGGCTACGTGCTGGGCAACGAGGCGATGATCATCGCCGGCATGGTGGTGGGCGCGGCCGGCACCCTGCTGACCCAGCTGATGGCCAAGGCGATGAACCGTTCGATCGGCAACGTGCTGTTCGGCAGCTTCGGCGCGGCGGCGGGCGGCGCGGCGCAGGAAATCGCCGGCAGCCAGAAGCCGATCGAGGCCGCCGACGCAGCGGTGATGATGGCCTATGCCGAGCGCGTGGCGATCGTGCCCGGCTACGGCATGGCAGTGGCGCAGGCGCAGCACAAGGTGTGGGAGTTCGCCAAGCTGCTGATCGAGCGCGGGGTGAAGGTGAAGTTCGCGATCCACCCGGTGGCGGGCCGCATGCCCGGCCACATGAACGTGCTGCTGGCCGAGGCGGGCGTGCCCTACGACCTGATCGAGGACATGGACGACATCAACCCCGAGTTCCCCAACACCGACGTGGTCCTGGTGATCGGCGCGAACGACGTGGTGAACCCGGTGGCGAAGACCGACCCGTCCTCGCCGATCTACGGCATGCCCATCCTCGACGTGGCCGCGGCAAAGCACGTGATCGTCATCAAGCGCGGCAAGGGCACCGGCTTCGCCGGCATCGAGAACGCGCTGTTCTATGCCGACAATACCCGCATGCTGTACGGCGACGGCCAGGCCGCCGCGGGCCAGTTGGTCAGCGAGCTGAAGGCGCTGGATACCTGAGCGGCGTCAGCGCCGCGGTGCGGAATGACGCCAGGCCAGCCACGCCGCCAACACGGCGCCGGCTACGTACCACACCCAATCGGCCGGCCCCAGGCCCAGCCGCGCCAGCGCCAGCAGCATGCCGGTGCCGGCCGTGCGCAATGCATCGGTGAGGCCCATGCCGAAGTTGCCGGCGAGCTTGATCGCGGCCATCAGCACGTTGAAGTAGAGCGCTGCCAGCAGGGTGGCGAAGGCGGCCAGCATGGCCGCACCGGCACCGGGGCGGCGCACCCAGTGGCGGATCGCCCACGCCAGCACCACGCCAGCCGCCACGGCCAGCCAGGGTGCGGGACGGCGCAGGTACATGATCGCCACCATCCAGGTCGCGCCCACTGCCAGGCCCATCATCGCGGCGCAGCACAGGGCAAAGAGATACAGCGGCACGTCGCGCGGCTTCATGGCGCAGGGCGGGATGGGATGAGGTGGCGCATGCATCGGTCCGGCGGGCAAAGCGCCGATCATAGCCGGTCGCCGGGATCGGCCGCCGCCCTGCGCGGGCGTGCCGCAGCTTGCAAATCCGCGGCGCCGGCCTGATCTGGAGCAGGTGGACGGCGGCGTGGCACGGCATAATAGGCAGTCTGGCGCGCCGCACGGCGCCCATCATTGACGACGGATTGGCGAGTGGAATGAGCGGTTTCAGTCTGAGCAGCGAACCCTTCACCCTGTTGCGCGACTGCGATGCGGTGATGGTGCCGCAGGGCGAGACGGTGCGTCTGCCTGCCGGCCAGATCGGCTACATCACCCAGGCGCTGGGCGGCAGCTTTACCGTATACGTAGACGGCAACCTGTTCCGCATCGCCGGCAAGGACGCCGACGCGCTGGGCAAGGAGCCGCCGCCACCGATCGAGGTGCCGGCGGACGCCACCGATGCCGACGTGGAGAAGCTGGCCTGGGACCAGCTGCGCACCGTGTTCGATCCGGAGATCCCGGTGAACGTGGTCGAGCTGGGCCTGGTCTACGACCTCAGCCTCGAACAGCGCGAGGACGGCCAGCGCAAGGTCTACGTCAAGCTCACCCTGACCGCGCCCGGCTGTGGCATGGGCGACATCCTGGTGGACGACGCCCGCACCAAGCTGGAGATGATCCCCACCATCGCCGAGGCCGACATCGACCTGGTGTTCGACCCGCCGTGGAACCACTCGATGATGTCCGACGCGGCGAAGCTGGAAACCGGGATGCTCTGATGTTTCCCCTCTCACCTTTGGGGAGAGGGCTGGAGTGGGGGCCAACCTTGCGAAGTAGGAGGTCTGGCTGGGTATGCTTCAAAAATTGCGCGCTGCCCTTTTTGCCCCTCCGGAAGGTCAGATTAATCGGCTGCTTGCTCGTCATTACTGCGAATGCAGAATCCGGTGTCTTTGTGTTCAATGGCTTAGAGACACTGGATCCCAGCTTTCGCTGGGATGACGAGCAAAATCTGACCATCCCTCATACAGCCGTCGCGCTCCAGGATGAAATGCTGCTCCGAGCGAACATGTAATCAGGGTTTCCAGCCACGACCCACAATCGGCGCAACCCTTTATCGATTTCCTCGGCCGCTGCTTCTAGGCGATCGATGCGATGCATAGGAAACATGAGGTCGCGCATGTGTGTGTGCACAACGTCATAAGGGTCGATGCCGTCAGGCACATTCAACGTGACGTCGATCTTAGTTCGTTCTGGAGGCAACGGTTTCCCATGCGCCAGATCATCACGGACCCGCATCAACTCTGCGATAAGCAACCAAGGGTTCAACCCGAAACTCACAGGCACGTTAACCGCCTTGCCAATGGCCTTGAGTTTTGCCTTTACGGAGCATCGCTCCATCGGTCGGCTGCCATCGGGTGGGTTCGCCCATTTCTCACCAAAGACCTCCGGCCCGAGCGTTTGGCAGAACGCTTCAATGGCAAATGCCGTCATTACCAAAGCCGCCGATTCCAAATGGTAGCGACCCATCTCGGTTGTACTGGCTAACTTGCGCAGTGTTTTGGCTGCATGGTGGATGTGGGGAAACGGCAGATAGGACTGCTCGCCTTCAAATCGCACCTTCGCCATCGTTGAGAGCCTCTTGGAAAGTCGGAAAACTAGGGGTCAGGCTGCGCTTTCCAAGACCCGCGATGCCTCAGCCTCGCACTTCCTCGAATCGGTTCTCCGCCCGGTTCTTGCGCACCTTCGCCGGATCCCACACGCGGCCGTTCATGGTGATGTAGACGCCGTCGGGCAGGGTCTGCACCGCGGCCACCGCGCAGCCGATGTTGAACACCGCGTCCGAACCCTGGAAGCGGGCCGGGTTCAGCGCGCCGGTGAGCACGATCACCTTGCCGGGGAGGCCGGCCAGCACCCGGGCGGTTTCCACCATGGTGTCGGTGCCGTGCGTCACCAGCACGTGGCGATCCGGCTGCGCCTCGATGGTGGAGCGGATCAGCGCGCGGTCCTCGTCGGTGACGTGCAGGCTGTCCTTGCGCAGGATCGGGATCACGTCGTATTGGAAGGCCACGCCGAGCTGGCCCAGGATCTCGCCGATCTGCGGCGCGCCGATCTTGTAGTCCGACTTGTCGTCGAAATAGATCTTGTCGATGGTGCCGCCGGTGGTGACGATGGTGAGGTGCTGCATGGTCGCTGCGCCAGGTGGAGGTAAAGCGGCATTTTAGCCGGTCGCATCCCTTGCCCGCTCAACCCAGCAGCAAAGCGGTGTCGCCCGCGTCGGTGTCGGCCAGCCGCAGCAGGCCGTGGCCGAGGAAGCGGCGCAGGGCCGCGGCGGGGCGCGCATCGCCGCGCGCCTGCGCCCAGGCCGCCTGCCGGGCCAGCAGGGCCGCCGCTGCGCTGCGCGCCAGGGTGAGCGCGAGGCCGCGCGCGCCGGCTTCCAGCGTGGCGCGGTCGGCGGACGGCGCGTCGAGGTGGCTGGCGGCGGCGTCCAGCGTGGCGTCGATCGCGAACGCGGCATGCGGGTCGCCGCCTTGTTGCCAGGCGGCGACGGCGCCGCGCAGCGCGCCGAGCCCGTCGCTCGCCAGCGCGCGCAGCGCGTCCAGCGACAGCACGTTCGTGGTGCCCTCCCAGATCGCGTACACCTGCGCGTCGCGCAGCAGTTGCGGCAGGCCGGTGTCTTCGATGTAGCCCGCGCCGCCGAAGCATTCCAGCGCCTCGGAGCAGACGCGCACCGCGAGCTTGCCTGTCCACAATTTCGCCAGCGGGGTGAGCAGGCGCAGCAGCGGCGCTTCGTGCGGCGCGGCGGCGCCGTGTTCCACCCGGCCCAGCAACTGCACCACCTCGAAGGCGAGCGCGAACGCGCCCTCGAATTCGGCCTGCAGGTCGGCCAGGGTCTGCGCGTGCAGCGGCTGCCCGATCAGCGCTTGACCGAAGGCCTGCCGGCGTCCGGCGTAGTCGCGCGCCAGCGCGATCGCCCGTGCCATGTGCGCCACCGCGCCCACCGCGTTCCAGGTGCGGGTGACGTTGAGCATCGGCGCCACCTGGCGCACGCCGTTCGCCAGCTCGCCCAGTGGCCACGCGGGCAGGCCGTCGAGGTGGATCTCGGCGGTGGGCAGTTCATGCGTGCCGAGCTTGTCCTTGAGGCGGTCGATCACCAGCTGGGGTTTGCGCTGCGTGCCGTCCATGGTTTCCACGTAGAACAAGGCCAGCGCGCCGGAGCCGGTGCCGGCGCCTTCGGGTCGCGCCAGCGCCAGAGCCGCCTCGCCGACCACCGCCGAGCTGAACCACTTGCGGCCATGCAGCCGCCACTGGCCGTCGGCGTCCTGCCGCGCCACCGTTTCGGTTTGCCCCACGTCCGAGCCGCCGTGCGTCTCGGTCATCCACTGGCCGCTGAGCCAGAACGTGGCCGCGTCGCGGCTGAGGAAGTGCGGCAGCGCGTGCTCGATCAGCGCCCGGTTGCCGGAGGCCTTCAGCGCGGTGGCCGCACCGTCGGTCATCGCCAGCGGGCAGGTATAGAACTCGCTGGCCACGTGGTAGAGGTAGACGCGGGCAAACTCCTCCAGCCGCGCGTGTTCATGGTTCTCGTGTCCGCTGGCGAGCACCGCGTGGCGGGTGGTGATGTCCGGGCCTTCCTGCCACGCCGCGGTCAGCTCGATGCGGTCGACGCGGCGGCCCCAGGCGTCCCACTGCGTGAGCACCGGCTTGCGCCGCGTGGTGGCGCCGGCACGCGGCCACGCCATCAGCGCGTAGTCGCCCAGCGCGTCGAGATCGGCCTCCAGCGCGACGCGGCGCGCGGTGGGCAGGGCGCGTTCGAGCAGGGCGTGCAGCAGGCGGTCGCTGCGGTACGGGTGGGCAAGCTGCGGGGCGTCTTGCAGGAATCCCATGACCGGCTCCGGTGTGGATCGACCGCGCCAGTATAGGCAAGCGGCCGTCCGCACCGCGTGAGCTGCGGATCGCGCTCAGCCGCCGGCTGCAGCCAGTTTCTGCAGGCGTGCCGCGTGGCGCTTGAGCGCGTTGCGCAGGCGCGCCGGCGTGCGCACTTCGAAGCCGAACGGCAGCCGCGCCAGCTGGCGGGCGAACCAGTCGAGGTCGTCCGCGCTGCTGCGCAGGAGCACGCCGCCGGCGACCGGTTCGAACAGCCCAAAGGCGAGCGAGAAGGCGTTGCGTGCGGTTTTCAGGTCGGTGCGCAGCAACACTTCGATCGCCACGCTGCGCGGCAGGGTGGCGATGCTGAAGGCGAGTTGCTCCAGCGCATCGAAGCCGGCGGGCCGCTCGAAATGCGCGGCCAGCGGCTGCACCGCGCCGACGCGGTCCAGCCGGAACGAGCGCAGGTCGCGGCGCAGGTGGCACCAGCCCACCACGTACCACGCCCCGGCACGCCACGCGAGGCCGTAGGGATCGACATCGCGTTCGCTGCGCTGGTGCTGCGGCGTGGTGTAGTCCAGGTGCACGCGCTGCTGCGCCTGCGCCGCGGCGGTGAGCGCGATCAGCGCCTCGTTGCTGTGCGGGGCGTCGTTCGCCTGGGCGAGGTCGACCCGCACCGTCTCGGCGATCGCATGCAGCTGGCGCTTCAGGCGGTCCGGCGTGACGCGCGCCAGCTTGGCCTGGGCGCTGGCCACGGCCGGTGCAGCCTCGGCCAGGCCCATCCCGCGTGCCGCGACCAGCCCCACCGACAGCGCCAGCGCCTCGTCGTCGCTGAACATCAGCGGCGGCAGCTTGAAGCCGGGCACCAGCATGTAGGCGCCGTAGCGTCCGCGTTCGGCGACGATCGGGATGCCCAGCTCCTCCAGCATGGCGATGTAGCGACGCAGAGTACGGCCGTCCACGCCGATCCGCTGCGCGAGTTCCGGGCCGCTGATCCGGCCGCGGCCCTGCAGCAGCTCCAGCACGGCCAGCACGCGGGTAGTGGGGCGGGTCATGGGCGCAGTGTAGCGATTCATCAGGGCAGGATCTGTCCTGATTAAGGCTTAGCGTGCGCACGACCCGTCACCACACGCAGCCCAGGACCGCCATGAACCCGACTCACCACCACTCGCCGGACTTTCGAAGCGTCGACCATCTGCAGGACTTCGGCGTCGTCGAGCTGCGCCGCTACACCACCAGCCGCGGCGGGCAGCAGCGCTTCGCCGGCTATTTCGACGCGTATTTCCCCGAGGCCTTCGAGCAGCTGGGCGCGATGGTGTTCGGGCAGTTCCTGCCGCGCGACCCGGCGGACCGCTTCGTATGGTTGCGCGGGTTCCGCGACATGCCGGCGCGTGCGGTGGTGAACGCGCAGTTCTACTACGGGCCGCTGTGGCGCGAGCACCGCCTGAAGGTGAACGCGCTGCTGCCGGACAGCGACGACGTGCTGCTGCTGCGTCCGCTGCGGCCGGACACCGCCGTCGCCGTGCTGCCGGCGGTGGATCCGCTGGACGAAGCGCATGGCGCCCAGGGCGTCGTGGTGGTGCAGATCTTCGCGGTGAAGCAGGGCAGCGAGACGGCATTCGCCGCGCAGGCGGAGGCGCAGTTCGAAAGTTACCGCATGGCCGGCGCGCGTCCTGCCGGCGTTCTCGTCACGCTGGACGAGCCGAACAACTTTCCGCAGCTGCCGGTGCGCACGGACGGCCCGTGGCTGGTCTGGCTGGGCGTGGTGTGCGACGAGGCGACGCTGCACGCCAAGCTGGAGCCGGCGATGCAGGCTGCCGCCAAGGCGCTGCTTGCCGGCGGCATGCTGCGCGATGCGCCGGAGCGGCTGGTGATGGATCCCTCGCCGCGGTCGCGATTGCGCTGGCTGCCGGACGCCGGCGAGGCGGCGCGATGAACCACGCCGCCCAGCTTTGGCTGTTCTTCGTGGTGGTGTTCGGGGTGATCGCGTTGCCGGGGCTGGACATGGCCTTCGTGTTCGGCAGCGCGCTGAGTGGCGGCCGCGCACGTGGCCTGGCGGCGGTGGGCGGCATCGTGGCCGGCGGCGCCTGCCACGTGCTGATGACGGCGCTGGGGATCAGCGTGCTGATCCGGCTGGTGCCCGGCGTGTTCAATGCGCTGCTGCTGGCGGGTGCGCTGTATATCGCCTGGATCGGTATTTCGCTGTTGCGCAGTGTCGTGGCGCTGCGCGCACCGGCAGCCGGGCATGCGGCAACGCCGATGGGCGCGACGTTCCGGCAGGGGCTGTTCACCTGCCTGCTCAACCCCAAGGCCTACCTGTTCATGCTGGCGATCTTCCCGCAGTTCCTGCGCCCGGCCGACGGTCTGCTGTGGCTGCAGGCGCTGGTGCTGTGGGCGATCATCGCGCTCACCCAGTGCGGCGTGTACGGCACGCTGGCCCTGTTGGCCGGACGCGTGCGCGGATGGCTGCAGGGTCGCCCGGCTAGCGGCGTGCTGGCGACGCGCTGCGTCGGCGGCCTGCTGATCGCGGTGGCGGTGTTCACCGGGCTGGAAGCCCTGCGGTCCAGATGAACCGGACGGTCAATCCGGCACGATCGCGTCGAAGTCCACCAGGTCGGCCTGCTCGCCGCGCATGTACAGGCGCTTGCGGCGGTGCGGGTAGTCGCAGATGTCCTGTGCGAGGCGCTGGCCGGCCACCAGCAACACCAGCGGGGCGTCGCCGGTGTTGGTGATCACGTGGGCCGGGCCGTTGCGCGCGAAGCCGAGGAAGTCGCCGGGGCCGATGGCGTGGGCCTGTTCGTCGATCAGCGCACAGCCTTGCCCGTCGAGCACGTAGACGAATTCCTCCTCGTACAGGTGGCGATGGTATTCGCTGGAGTCGCGGCCGGGCGGCAGCTCGATGCGATGGACGCCGAGCTGGGTGAGACCGGTGGCGTCGCCGAGTGACTTGCGCAGGCGCAGCGCATTCGGATTCAAGGGATGCGGACGCGCTACCGCTTCCATCGCTTCGATATCGGCAGCGGTCAGCAGGACAGGTTGCGGCATGCGAATCTCCCGGCGATGGTTCAGTGGCGCGGTCGACGCACGCCCGCGCCCAGCGTGCCGATCAGCAACAGGGTGAGCGTGATCTCGAGGATGGAGAGGATGCGTTCGACCGGCGAACTCCACGCTTCGGCCACGCCGTGGCAGAAATAAAACAGCGCGAGGATGCCGACCCAGAGCAGGGCGCGGCGCGGCTTGCGCAAGGCGGCGAGCGGCAGCAGCAGGGGAATCACGGTGATCGCCAGCAGCAGCGGCACCGACACGCTCTGCGGCTTGAGCAACCAGCCATGCCAGACCAGTTGCAGCGCCATGAGCGCAGCCCACGCGCCGAGACCGAACTTCTGTTCGATCGGCAACGTGTTGGCGCTCATGGGTTCGCCGCGAGCTTGCGGGCGGTGTCGGCGAGGCGGCGGCCCAGCGCGCGGGCCAGTTCGCGCTCGTGCTCGCTGATCGCGTTCTCGCCCTTGGGGCCGGCGACGTGGCTGGCGCCGTAGGGAGCTCCGCCGCTTTGGGTGATGGTGAGCGCGGGTTCGGTAAACGGAATGCCCAGCAGCAGCATGCCGTGGTGCAGGAGCGGCAGGGCCATCGTCAGCAGGGTGGATTCCTGGCCGCCGTGCATGGTGCTGGTGGAGGTGAACACCGCAGCGGGCTTGCCCACCAGCGTGCCGCTGGCCCATTCGGCGCCGGTGGTGTCGAGGAAGTGCTTGAGCGGTGCAGCCATGTTGCCGAAACGGGTAGGGCTGCCGAGCGCGAGGCCGCTGCATTCGGCGAGGTCCTGCTTCGTTACGTAGGGTGCGCCGTCGTCCGGCACTGGCGGCTGCGCGGTCTCGGTGACCGGCGCCACCGGCGGCACCTGGCGCAGGCGCGCGTGCGCGCCGGGAACTTCCTCGATGCCGCGGGCGATAAGTCGCGCCAGCTGTGCGGTGTGGCCGCTGCGGCTGTAATAGAGGACGAGGATGTCGTTCATGCGTCGAGTGTGCTCCGGGTGCGGTGCGATCCGGCGATGGTCGGGCGGAGCCGGGAAAGTGCAGGTAGCACGTTCCGGCGTCATGCTAGTGTACGGGCGATATCTGCGAGGTTGTCGAGCTGTCCATGAAACTGCGCATCGACCGCGACCACACGCTGAGTTTCGGCCGCTTCCTGTGGCAGCGTTTCGTCGACGACAAGTGTTTCGAGACCGCAGGCGCGCTGTCCTACACCACCCTGGTATCGCTGGTGCCGCTCACCGTGGCGGTGCTGACGATGTTCGCCGCGTTCCCGATGTTCGAGACTGCGCGCGAGACCCTGCTCAACTTCGTGTTCAGCAATTTCGTGCCGGCGGCGGGCGAGAAGGTGCAGGAGGCGCTGGTGGCGTTCGCCACGAACGCGCGCAAGCTCACCGGCATCAGCATCCTGGTGATGCTGTTCAGCGCGATCTCGATGATGGTGAGCATCGAGGACCGGCTGAACCGCATCTGGCGGGTGCGCCGGCCGCGCGGCTGGGGATCGCGGCTGCTGCTGTACTGGGCTGCCCTGACGCTGGGGCCGATCCTGGTGATGGGCGGCATCGCGCTCACTTCCTACGTCACTGCGGTGCCGCTGCTGCAGGCCGCGACGGGCCAGCTGATGAGCGTGGGCCAGCGCCTGCTCGGCCTGCTGCCGTTCGTGGTGACCTTCGTCACGCTGTGGCTGATGTACGTGCTGATCCCGAACTGCCGGGTGTCGCGGCGCAACGCGGCGATCGGTGCGCTGCTCGGCGCGCTGCTGTTCGAGCTCGCGCGCTGGGGCTTCGCGCGCTTCGTGCAGCACGCGCAGACCTACCAGGACATCTACGGCGCGCTGGCGGTGATCCCGATCTCCCTGCTGTGGATCTATCTGTCGTGGATCATCGTGATCCTCGGCGCCTCGATCGCCGCCTCGGTAACGGCGTTCGACTATCAGCCGCCCACCGAGACGCTGCCGGAAGGCGCGGAGTTCCTCGGCCTGCTGGTGGTGCTGCGGCACTTCATCGACGCGCAGCGGCGCGGCGACAGCGTGGACCCGGCGCTGATCCGCGCCGGCGAGCCGCGCTTGCGCAGCGCGCGGGTGGCGGCGTATTTCGACGACCTGCAGCGCGCCGACCTGATCCAGCGCAGCGAGGCCGGCGGCTGGCTGCTCAGCCGCAGCCTGGACTGCGCCGACCTGCTGCGCGTGTACCGGCACAGCCACTATCGGCTGCCGCTGCAGCCGGAACAGGAGGCGGCGGCGCTTAACCTGCAGCTGCCGCAGGAGTTGCTGGCGATGCTGGCCGAGCTTGCCGCGACCTTGCACTCGACCCTGGGTGCGCCGCTCGACCGGGTCTTTCCGGTTGCCGCCGCAGCCGCCGATCAACGGGAGAATTCCGCATGAACAGATACCTCCGGCTAGGAGCCTGGGCGGCAGAAACGTTCGAGGCGAAAAGCTTGCCGAGCGAGAACAGGTTTTCGACGATTCGCCGGCCCATAGCCGTCGCTATGGGCCAAGAAGTGGCGGAAACATGGGCCGCTCGGCGGGCTTTGCAGCCCGGACGGCTTCTGCCGCTCAGGCTCCTGGCCATGCTGGTGTTGCTGCTGGCGCTGCTGGGTACGGCGCGGGCCGCGATGCCCGCGCATCCGTCCATCCACGTCACCACGCTGGACGGCAAGCCCTACGACCTCGCCGCGCAGCGTGGGCACTGGGTGATCGTGAATTTCTGGGCCACCTGGTGCGTGCCGTGCATTGCGGAGATGCCGGAACTCTCGCATTACGTGGCCACACACCCGAACGTGCGCGCGATCGGCCTGGCCTACGAGGACAGCGAGCCGGCCGACATCAAGGCCTTCCTGGCGAAACACCCGGTGGTGTACCCGGTCGCCCAGGTCACGCTGGACAAGCCGATCAAGGATTTCGACCAGCCGCTCGGCCTGCCCACCACCTGGCTGATCGCGCCGGATGGCACGGTGGCGACGCACTTCATCGGCCCGATCGATGCCGCCAAGCTGGATGCGGCGATCGGCAAGAGCCAGGGCAAGCGCTGATGCCGGCCGTGCGCTTCCTCGTCAGCGGCCGGGTGCAAGGCGTGTGCTATCGCGCCGGCACCCGCGAGCAGGCGCTCGCGCTGGGCCTGCTCGGCCACGCGAGAAACCTGCCGGACGGCCGCGTCGAGGTGGTGGCGGAAGGCCATGCCGCCGGGCTCGACGCGCTCGAGCGCTGGCTGTGGCAGGGGCCGCCGGCGGCGCAAGTGGATGCGGTCGAAAGAACGGAACTGCCGGAGCAGGCGCCGGGCGGATTCCGTATCGGTTAGCGGGTGGCCTGTTCCGGCCAGCTAGTAGGTATCCGGCACCCGGCAGGCCTGCTTGGTGACGTGCTCCTTGCCCGGCTTGTCCTTCAGCTTGGGCAGCTTCACCCGGGGGAGGGTCTCCTTGTGCACGGGCACCTGCTGCAGCAGATGCCGGATCAGGTTGAGCCGGCCACGTTTCTGGTCGTTGAAGTCGACGACGAACCACGGAGCGCGCTCGCTGTGCGTGCGTTCGATCATCACGTTGCGCAGCCGCCCCATCTCGGCATATTTGTGCCGGGCCTGCAGGTCCACCGGTGACAGCTTCCAGCGCTTCAGCGGGTCGCTGGCGCGTGCGGCGAAGCGCTGCTCCTGTTCGGCCTGGTCCACCGTCAACCAGTACTTCAGCAGGACGATGCCGTCGTCGGTGAGCAGCTTCTCGAAGGCCGGCACCGCCTGCAGGAAGGCGTCGTACTGGGCCTGATGACAGAAACCCATCGCCGGTTCGACCACGGCGCGGTTGTACCAGCTGCGATCGAACAGCACGAGTTCGCCGGCGTTGGGCAGGTGGGCGACGTAGCGCTGGAAGTACCACTGCGTGGCCTCGGCGTCGCTGGGCTTGGGCAAGGCCACGATGCGGCATCCACGGGTGTCCAGCTTTTCGCTGATCGCCTTGATGACGCCGCCCTTGCCGGCGGCGTCGCGGCCTTCGAAGATCACCAGCAGCCGCTTGCCGCTGCTGCGCAGCTCCCGCTGCAGCCGGGTCAGCTCGATCTGCAGTTCCTCGAGGGTCTTGCGGTAGCGCTTGTCCATGCCTGCTCAGCCGGTTGCCGTGGCCGGAAAGACTATACCCGCCGCACGTCAAGTGCCGCCCAGCGCCTGCAGCTGGTCGGCCTGGTTCTCGCGGGTGAGCGTGTCGACCAGTTCGTCCAGGTCGCCCTGCATGATTTCCGGCAGGCGGTACAGGGTGAGGTTGATGCGGTGGTCGGTGATGCGGCCCTGCGGGAAGTTGTAGGTGCGGATGCGCTGGCTGCGATCGCCCGAGCCCACCTGCAGCCGTCGCTCCTGCGCCTGCGCCGCGGCCTGCTTGCCCTGCGCCTCGTCGAGCAGGCGCGCCTGCAGCAGGCTCATCGCGCGGGCGCGGTTCTTGTGCTGGCTGCGCTCGTCCTGGCACTCCACTACCGTGCCGCTGGGCAGGTGGGTGATGCGGATCGCCGAGTCGGTCTTGTTGACGTGCTGGCCGCCCGCTCCCGAAGCGCGAAACGTGTCGATCTTGAGGTCGGCGGGGTTGATCTCGATCGCCTCGATCTCATCCAGCTCGGGCAGGATCGCCACGGTGGCGGCCGAGGTGTGGATGCGTCCCTGCGACTCGGTTTCCGGCACGCGCTGCACGCGGTGCGTGCCCGATTCGAACTTCAGCCGCGAATACGCGCCCTTGCCCTCGACGCGCGCCACGATTTCCTTGTAGCCGCCGTGCTCGCCGGCGTGCTCGCTGAGGATTTCTACCTGCCAGCGCCTGCGTTCGGCGTAGCGCACGTACATGCGGAACAGGTCGCCGGCGAAGATCGCCGCCTCGTCGCCGCCGGTGCCGGCGCGCACTTCGAGGTAGAGGTTGGCCTCGTCGCGCGGGTCTTTCGGCAGCAGCAGGAGCTGCAGTTCGCCATCGAGTTCGGCGAGGCGCCGTTCCAGCCGCGCGACGTCGTCGGCGGCCATCTCGGCGAGCTCCGGGTCGTCCAGCATCGCGCGGGCCTCGGCCAGTTCGCGGCCGGCAGCTTCGTGATCGCGCAGCGCGGCGGCGAGTGGCTCCAGCTGGGCGTACTCGCGCGACAGCTCGCGGAAGCGCGCGCCGTCGGCGAGCACCTCGGGCTGGGCCAGCAGCAGGCCGATTTCTTCGTGGCGTTCGGCGAGGGTTTCGAGTTTGCGGCGGATGGATGGCGTCATGGGCAAAAGTCAGGGAAGCGGAAACGGGACGGCCGACATGGCGGCCGCGGGAAAGGCAGGAGGCGGCAGCCAGCCGCTTTCGCTACGCGTCCCGTGTGCCCGGCTCTTCCTCGTCCAGCCCGTACAGCCGCCCCGCCGCGTGCAGCAGGTCCATGTCGCCGGAGAGCGCAGCCTCGCGCAGGCGTGCGCTGGGGTGGTGCAGCAGTTTGTTGGTGAGCGTGCGGGCGAGGAAGCCCAGCGCCTCGTCGGGCGACTTGCCGCGTGCGAGCATCGCCCTGGCTTTTTCCAGCACCTCGTCGCGATACGCCTCCGCGTGCTGGCGCAGGTCCAGCGCGGGATTGTGCAGGGTGAGCGCGCGGCGCCAGGCCATGTAGCGATCCACCTGCAGGTCGATGATGGCGTCGGCCTCGCGCGCGGCCTCGGCGCGCGAGCGGCGGTTGTCGTCGATCACCTGCTGCAGGTCGTCGATGCCATACAGATAGACGTCGGGCAGTTCGGCCACACCGGGCTCGATGTCGCGCGGCACCGCGATGTCGACCATAAACATCGGCCTGCGCCGGCGCGCGGCGAGCGCCTGCTCGACCATTGCCCGGGTGACGACGGGCTGGCGGGCTGCGGTGGAGGCGATCACCACGTCGGCCTCGGCGAGGTGCTGCGGCAGGTCGGCCAGCGCGACCGCGTAGCCGCCGTAGCGGCCGGCGAGGTCCTGCGCGGTTTCCAGCGTGCGGTTCGCCACGATCAGCCGGCGCGCCTGCTTGTCGGCGAGGTGGCGCGCGGCCAGCTCGATGGTGTCGCCGGCGCCGATCAGCAGCACGCAGGCCTCGCGCAGATCGGCGAACACCTGCTCGGCGAGGCGCACCGCGGTGAACGCCACCGATACGGTGTGCGCGCCGACGCGGGTTTCCGTGCGTACCCGCTTGGCCACCGCGAAGGTGTGCTGCAGCAGGCGGTCCAGCGGCGCCTTCAGCGTGTGCGCCTCGCGTGCGAGCTGGTAGGCGTCCTTCACCTGGCCGAGGATCTGCGGCTCGCCCAGCACCATCGAATCCAGCCCGGTGGCGACGCGGAACAGGTGGCGTGCCGCGTTCTGTTCGTCGTGGCGGTACAGGAACTCGTCCAGCTTGCCGGGAGTCAGATGATGGTGGCGGTTCAGCCACGCCTGCGGCAGCTGTTCGGCGCCGGCGGCCACGTTCACGTACAGCTCGGTGCGGTTGCAGGTGGACAGGATCATCGCCTCCTCCACGCCGGGTTCGCGTTGCAACTCCCGCAGGGCGGCGGTGGTGGCTTCGGGGTCGAACGCCACCTGTTCGCGCAGGGTTACCGGCGCGGTGAGGTGGTTGAGCCCGAGGGCGATCAGCGGCATGGTGTGGCGAAAATCCCGGCGTGGATCTGGCGGCGTAGGCTAAGCTTGTCGTCGAGGCGCCGTGGATACGGACACGGTCGTGGCGTGTTGGGCAGACAGACAGACGGACAGACGGTGGTCAGTGTGCGAAGCAGGCGTTGCGGATTCAAGCAGATGCGGCATTTTACGGCAGCCGCGACGTTGATGCTTGGATTGGCCGCCTGCGCCCAGGCGCCGCTCAAGCCGGCGGCGAAGCCGGCATCGGTACCCGCCCAGCCGCTGGCGCGGGTGGTGGTGGTGACGCCGGACGAGGGGCACGACCTGCTCGCGCAGCTGATGGCTGGCGAGATGGCCCTGGGCCACAGCGACCTGAAGGCCGCGGCGCTGCACTACGGCAAGGCGGCGGTGCTGAGCGATGATCCCGGGGTGGCCGAGCGCGCCGCCCTGCTGGCGATCGCGGTGCATGACGACGCGGCCGCCGGTCGTGCACTGGATCGCTGGCAGGCGTTGGGCGCCAAGCCGGCGGCGATGGCAATGGCGCGAGCCCAGCTGGCGCTGAACCGTGGTGATACCGCCGAAGCGCAGCGGCAGCTGGAGATCCTCACCGACAGCCACGACAAGAACGCCTGGCGCGAATTCGGCCAGGTGCTGCTGGGGGCGCGCGACCAGGCCCAGGCCGGGAAACTGCTGGAGGCGCTGGCCACGCCACAGCGTCTGCCCGCCGATCCGCAGGCTTGGCTGGCGATGAGCGAGCTGGGCGACAAGCTGGGGCGCCAAGCCTACGCGCAGCGCATCGCGGATGCCGCGATGGCGCGCTTCCGCAGCAATGCCGAGGTCTATGCCTGGGCGGCGCAGATGAAGGCGCGCAACGGCGATGCCAAGGGCGCCCGTGCGCTGCTGCAGCAGGCGATCGCCAAGGCGCCCGACAACGTGCACCTGCGCCTGGTCTACGCCAGCATGCTCAGCGCAGCCGGTGATTACGCGGCGGCTGCGCAACTGCTGGACCATGGCCCGCAGGATGCCGACACCTACCAGCTGCGCGCCGCGCTGGCCGCGCGCAGCAAGGACACCAAGGCGTTGGCGGCGCTGTATCGCCAGTTGCAGCAGGCCGCGCCCGACGTGCGCGACCAGAATGCCTTCCTGCTCGGCCAGCTGGCCGAGATGCAGCATCGCGACAGCGAGGCGCTGGCCTGGTACGGCCAGGTCGGCGACGACGACCCGCATGCCTTCGAGGCCGACCTGCGCAGCGCCGTGCTGCTGCAGGCACAGGGCAAGAGCGCCGCGGCGCACGAACTGCTGGGACAGATGCAGCTGGACTACCTCGACCAGCCGGCCCAGCTGCGCCAGGCTTGGCAGCTCGACGCCGAGCTCTACATGCGCGAACAGCGCTACGTGCAGGCGATCAACGCGTTCACCCGCGCGCTGCAGGTGGTGCCGAACGATCCGGGCCTGCTGTACGGCCGTGGCATGGCTTACGCCGAGTCCGGCCAGATCGATCTTGCGGTGAAGGATTTCCGCAGCCTGCTCAAGCTCAAACCCGACGACATCGACGCCAGCAATGCGCTGGGCTACACCCTGGCCGACGCGAACCGCGACCTGCCGGAGGCGGAAAAGCTGATCGCCAAGGCGCGTGCGGCGCGGCCGGACGATCCGGCGATCGCCGACTCCTGGGGCTGGGTGCAGTACCGGCTGGGCCATCTGCAGCAGGCGGCGCAGGTGCTGCGCGGTGCGTGGCAGGCGGGCAAGGATGCCGACGTCGGCGTGCATCTCGGTGAAGTGCTGTGGAAACAGGGCGACCGTCAGGACGCACAGCACGTGTTCGACGAGGTGCGCAAGATCGATCCGCGCAATGCCAGCCTGCAAAACGCCCTGAAGCGACTGCATCCATGAAGCGTCCAGAGCCTGTTCAGAGTCTCTCCGTGGTCCGCGTTGCCTTGCCGTGGCCGTCAGGTGGTAGCGCGTGGCGCACCGCCTGTCTGGCTGGCAGGTCAAGCCGCGCGCTGCCGCATGGCGGCCACGGCAAGGCAACCCGAAGGGCCGGGTCTGTTTGCCCGCATGCCCGCGTCATCACTCGGTTGTGGACCGACGTCCACTTCTCGCTCCTCAAAGCCGGCACCATCCTTGGCGCCTCCCCGCGTGCCCTCGTTCTTCCTTGCCCTGCGAGCAAACAGCTCCCGGCGCGGACCACGGAGAGACTTTGAACAGGCTCTTACGACTCCTCGCGGCGGCGTTGCCGCTGCTGCTCGCCGCCTGCGCGCCGCAACTCGTGCGCATCAAGGGCGATGCCGGCTTGCTCAATGCGCAGCTTGCGCGCGAGCAGTCGCTGGCGCACACCGACCACTGGACGCTGGAGGGCCGGCTGGGTGTCTCCGACGGCCGCGACGGCGGAAGCGGCGGCTTCACCTGGACCCAGGACGGCGACGATTACCGCTTCGTGTTCCGTGCGCCGATCACCGGCCGCAGCTTCGAGCTCAGCGGCGGCCCCGGCGGTGCGCTGCTGCAGGGGCTGGATGGCGGCCCGTTGCAGGGTACGGATGCCGAAACGCTGATGCGCCGCGCGCTGGGCTGGGAGGTGCCGCTGCACGACCTGCGCGCCTGGGTGCTGGGCCTGCGCGCCGACAGCGGTCCGGCCGAGCTGGCGTTCGGCGACAACCGCCTGCCGTCGCTGCTCACACAGGACGGCTGGGCGGTGGATTATCGCGCCTGGGACACCACGCGCCAGCCGCCCCTGCCCACCACCATCTTTGCCTCGCGGCCGCCGTACAAGGTGCGCCTGTCGGTGGAGAACTGGACGATCCGATAGCGGGCTGACTCTCAACATCTTGCTAGACTGCGCGGCCCGCCAGGGCTTTCCCGCATGAGCTGCACCATCGTTCCCGCCCGCCTGGACCAGGCCGACACGCTGCGCGACATTGAGCGCGCGGCGCAGGAGCTGTTTCGCGGCCATCCCGCGTGGCCGTCCTATGCCGCCGCGCCGATGGACCCGCAGGCGCTGGCCTCCGCCATCGGCGCAGGACGCGTCTGGGTCGCGCTGGACGAGGATGGCCGTGCCGTGGGCTTCGTGGGCGTGGAGCTGGAAGACGGCGAGGCTGGCATCGCCGAGATCGACGTGCTGCCCAGCCGCGGCCGGCGCGGCATCGGCGCGGCGCTGCTTGAGCATGCCTGCGCGTGGGCGGCCGAATCGGGTTACCCGTCCGCCGTGCTGGGCACGCTCTCGGACGTGCCGTGGAACGCACCCTTCTACGCCCGCCACGGTTTCACGGCCATTGACCCGCGGCAGTACAGCCCGGCACTGGCGGCGCACCACGCATCCGATCGCGAGCGCGGCTTCCCGATGCACTTGCGCGTGTACATGCGTCGTCGCCTGCAGGATGCGCCCGGCGGCTGGACGCGCTGGCCGGCGCCGGCCAAGCTCAATCTGTTCCTGCGCATCACCGGTCGCCGCGCCGACGGCTACCACGAGCTGCAGACCGTGTTCCGTCTGCTCGATTGGGGCGACGAACTGCGCCTGCGCGTGCGCGCGGACGGCGCGATCCGCCGCCTCACCGACGTGCCCGGTGTGCCCGCACAGGACGATCTGGTGGTGCGCGCCGCGTGTCTGCTGCGTGAGCACGCGGGCGTCGCGCTCGGCGCGGAGATCGAGCTGGAAAAGCGCATCCCGATGGGCGGCGGCCTCGGCGGCGGTAGTTCCGACGCCGCCACCGTGCTGGTGGCGCTCAACCACCTGTGGCGCTGCGGGCTGGACGAGGACACGCTGGCGGAACTGGGCCGGCGGCTGGGTGCCGATGTGCCGGTGTTCGTGCGCGGCCGTTCGGCCTGGGCCGAGGGCGTGGGCGAGCGGCTCACCCCGCTGGCCCTGCCGCGGCGGCATTACGTGGTGCTCGACCCGCATGAGCACGTACCTACCGCGGGCTTGTTTCAAGCGCCTGAATTGACACGAAATGCGCCCCCGGCGACAATTTCATCCTTTGTTTCGGGCGAAACGACGGAAAACGCCTTCACGCCAGTGGTGCGCGAACGCCATCCGCAGGTGGCGGCAGCGCTGGACTGGCTGGGGCGCCACGGGGCGGCAAGGCTTTCCGGCAGCGGCGGCTGCGTGTTCCTGGAGTTGCGTACGCTGGAGCAGGCACAGGCCATCGCGGCCCGTTGCCCGCCCGCGTTCACGGCTCATGTGGCCACCGGCGTCGCGGTTTCGCCCCTGCACGAGGCACTGGGCCGCCACACTGGCGGCCCGAACCGACCCTGACGGTCGGGGAACCAGAGGCGAACCTGGATGGTTCGCGCCCGGAGGCCGCCATGGAATGGTGGCTCTCCGGGATCAACGATGGCGGTTTAGATGTTGCCATCGTGATGGAAAGAACTACCGGGCGACTCAGGGATGTTTCGCCAACGGTCGCGCAAGCGATCGGGCAATGAAATCAATGATGGGGCGTCGCCAAGCTGGTTAAGGCACGGGATTTTGATTCCCGCATACGCAGGTTCGAATCCTGCCGCCCCAGCCATCCAACAGCAGGTTGCAGGTTTCCGAGGAACACAAGCGTGGACAGGTCCAGCCCGATGATGCTGTTTACCGGCAAGGCACACCCTCAGCTCGCCGAGGACGTCGCCCATCGCCTGGGCGTGCCGCTCGGCAAGGCGTTGGTCAGCACCTTCAGCGACGGCGAGGTGCAGATCGAGATCGAGGAGAACGTGCGCCGCCAGGAAGTGTTCGTGCTGCAGCCTACCGGCGCGCCGAGCGCGAAGAACCTGGTCGAGCTGTTGGCGCTGGCCGATGCGCTCAAGCGCGCCTCCGCCGCCAGCGTCACCGCGGTGATCCCGTACTTCGGCTACGCCCGGCAGGATCGCCGCCCGCGCTCGGCGCGCGTGCCGATCACCGCGAAGCTGGTGGCCAAGCTGATCAGCACGGCCGGCATCGACCGCGTGCTCACGGTGGACCTGCATGCGGAGCAGATCCAGGGCTTCTTCGACATCCCGGTGGACAACGTCTACGCCTCGCCGGTGCTGCTCGCCGACATCTGGCGCCACTTCAGCATGGACGACATGATCGTGGTCAGCCCCGACGTGGGCGGCGTGGTGCGCGCCCGCGCACTGGCCAAGCGGCTGGACGACGCGGACCTTGCGATCATCGACAAGCGTCGCCCGAAGGCGAACGTGGCCACGGTGATGAACATCATCGGCGACGTGAACGGCAAGACCTGCGTGATGGTGGACGACATCGTCGATACCGCCGGCACGCTGTGCGCCGCGGCCGCGGCGCTGAAGGAGCGCGGTGCGCGCAAGGTGGTGGCCTACTGCGTGCATCCCGTGCTGTCCGGCGCGGCGATGCGCAACCTGGAGAACTCCCAGCTCGACCAGCTGGTGGTCACCAACACGCTGCCGCTTAGCCCCGAGGCGCAGGCCTGCACGAAGATCCGCCAGCTCTCGGTGGCCGAGCTGCTGGCCGAAACGATCCGCCGCATCGCCTTCGGCGAGTCGGTGAGCTCGCTGTACATCGATTGATAATTTGGAAGTCCGCCCAGGACGGGCGGTTTTTGATCTTCGGTTTTTTCGCGGCAGGGATGCCGCGTGAAAGCAGCTCCAAGTCCGCCCAGGACGGGCGGTTCTGAAGTTCAGCTTTTCGCGGCATGGATGCCGCGCAGAAGTAACGGCTTTTCTGGTCGCGGAAAAGTCGAACAGCCGCCGCGAGGCGGCTTCCCAACCCAAGGTAGTACCGAAATGGCACAGACTCATGAAATCAAGGCCGAAAGCCGCAAGGACGAGGGGAAGGGTGCGAGCCGCCGCCTGCGTCGCGCGAGCTACGTTCCGGCCGTCGTCTATGGTGCGGGCCAGCCCGCGCAGAGCATCCAGATCGAGCACAACACCATCCTGCTCGCCGCCAAGCACGAGTGGTTCTTCTCCTCGGTGCTCGACCTCAACGTCGACGGCAAGGTGCAGAAGGTGCTGGTGCGCGACTGGCAGAAGCACCCGTTCAAGCAGCAGATGATGCACATGGACTTCCTGCGCATCGACGAGAATCACGCTATCCGCGTGAACGTGCCGCTGCACTTCCTCAACCAGGAGAAGTCCGCCGCTGCCAAGACCTCCGGCGTGGTGGTTTCGCACAACCTGACGGAAGTGGAAATCTCCTGCCTGCCGAAGGACCTGCCCGAGCACATCGAGCTGGACCTGGCCGACCTGAAGCCGGGCGACATCATCCACCTGTCGCAGTTGAAGCTGCCGAAGGGCGTGGAAATCGTGGCGCTGCACCTGGGTGCCGACCATGACGTGACCGTGGTCACCGCGAACACGGTGAAGGAAGAGGTCGAGGAAGCGCCGGCCGCCGAGGGCGCCGCTGCCGAGGCTGCGCCCGCCGCTGCCGCTGCCGCGCCGGCCAAGGACGCCAAGAAGTAAGTCGCTGCGGCCCGCGCCCCGACGTGGCGCGGGCCCAGGCGCTTGCTGGCCGTCATGGCAGGTTTGCGACTCATCGTCGGCCTGGGCAATCCCGGCGCCGAATACCTCCGAACCCGGCACAATGCCGGGTTCTGGTTTGTGGACGCCCTGGCGGCGGGGCAGGGCGAACGCTGGAGCTTCGACGGCAAGCTGCACGGTGAGAGCTGCAAGGTGCGCCTCGGCGGTGAGCCGGTGTGGCTGCTCAAGCCCGCCACTTTCATGAACAAGAGCGGCATCGCGGTCGCCTCCGCGCTGCGCTATTACAAGATTTCGCCGGAGGAGTGCCTGGTCGCGCACGATGACCTGGATCTCCCTGCCGGCACTGCGCGTATGAAGTTCGACGGCGGCCACGGCGGCCAGAACGGACTGCGCGACATCGTGGCCCACCTGGGCCATGGCAAGTTCCATCGTCTGCGTCTCGGCATCGGCCATCCCGGCCATCGCGACCAGGTCACCCCGTGGGTACTGGGCCGTCCGTCGGAGCAGGACGAGGACGCGATCGTGGACGGCATCGCCCGTGCGCTGGACGTGCTGCCGCTGGCCGTGGACGGCCAGTTCGACAAGGCGACGCAGCGGCTGCACACCGCCGATGGCAAGTAGTTTTTTTTGACGCCACTCCCGCTTTCGCGGGAATGGCGCCCGGAACGGCACATATCTCGGAGCACCCATGGGCATCAAATGCGGCATCGTCGGCCTGCCCAACGTCGGCAAGTCCACCCTGTTCAACGCGCTGACCAAGGCGGGCATCGCCGCGGCGAATTTCCCGTTCTGCACGATCGAGCCGAACGTCGGCGTGGTGCCGGTGCCCGATCCGCGGCTCAATGCGCTGGCCGCCGTCGTCAATCCGCAGAAGACCGTGCCGACCGCGGTGGAGTTCGTCGACATCGCGGGCCTGGTGGCCGGCGCTTCGAAGGGTGAGGGGCTGGGCAACAAGTTCCTCGCGCACATCCGCGAGGTGGACGCGATCGCCCACGTGGTGCGCTGCTTCGAGCATGGCGACATCGTGCACGTGGCCGGCAAGGTCGATCCCATCGACGACATCGAGACCATCGACACCGAGCTGGCGCTGGCCGACCTGGAATCGGTGGAGAAGGCGCTGAACCGCGCGGAGCGCGCGGCCAAGGCCAACGACAAGGAGGCGCTGGCGAAGAAGCCGGTGCTGCAGAAGCTCGCCGCCGCGCTCAACGAGGGCCGGTCGGCGCGCAGCGTGAAGCTGGACGACGAGGAAAAGGCGCTGGTGCGCGACCTCTTCCTGCTCACCCTGAAGCCGCTGATGTATATCGCCAACGTGCTGGAGGACGGCTTCGAGAACAACCCGCACCTCGACGCCGTGCGCGCCCGCGCCGCCGAGGAGGGCGCCGAGGTAGTGCCGGTATGCGCCGCCATCGAGGAGGAACTGGCCCAGCTCGACGACGCCGACCGCGACGAGTTCCTCAAGGACCTGGGCCTGGACGAGCCGGGCCTCAACCGCGTGATCCGCGCCGGCTACAAGCTGCTCGACCTGCAGACCTATTTCACCGCGGGCGTGAAGGAAGTGCGCGCCTGGACCATCAAGCGGGGCTACACCGCGCCGCAGGCGGCCGGCGTGATCCACACCGACTTCGAGCGCGGCTTCATCCGCGCCGAGACGGTGAGCTACGACGACTTCATCCAGTACAAGGGCGAGTCCGGCGCTGCCGCCGCCGGTCGCCTGCGCAAGGAAGGCAAGGACTACGTGGTCAAGGATGGCGACGTGCTGCACTTCCTGTTCAACGTCTGAGAGTCCGCATCGCGCGGACGACAGGTGCCGGCGACGTACGTTTCGTGCAAGCATGCGCACCGCTCGGCAAGGCGCGGAGTGGGGCATGGCGAAGGCAGTGCTGCGGATCCGGCTGGGGCATCCCGACGACGCTCCCGCGATAGCCGCGTTGGTGCGTCGCGTGACCCGGCGCTGGATCGTGCCCGACCAGCCGCGCGAGGCGGGGCAGGCGCTGCTGGCGCGGCAGGGCGCGGCGGCCCAGCGCCTGCGCATGCAGGAAGGCCATCGCTTCCATCTCGCCTGGTACGGCAGCACCTTGGTGGGCGTGGCGACGCTGCGCGACGACAGCCATCTCACCCAGCTCTTCGTCGGCACCCGCTACCACGGCCGCGGCATTGCGCGACGCCTGTGGCTGCGCGCGATGGCCGATGCGGTGCGCCGTGCCGGCACGCGCCGCTTCACGCTCAATGCCTCGCGCTGCGCGGTGCCGGCGTACTTGCGGCTGGGCTTCGTGGCCACCGGGCCGGAGCGGTTTTCGCCGAATGGCGTGCTCACCACGCCGATGGCGCTGGAGCGCGCTCCAGCACCCCGCCAGCGGGCATAATGCGGGCTTTCTCGCCGTAGCGACCGGAGCCAAGCATGTCAGGCCAGCAGCACGAGGTGACCTTCCGCTTCCTCGCCCAGCCCACCGACGTCAACTTCGGCGGCAAGGTGCACGGCGGCATGGCGATGAAGTGGATCGACCAGGCCGGCTACGCCTGTGCGG